>VOFC01006481.1_pt1 | contig 20555 bp, 37 predicted proteins | sample 5384161 | NCBI WGS metagenome assembly VOFC01 (sample SAMN12384722, study PRJNA508395) | human gut metagenome | isolation source: healthy gut B | host: Homo sapiens
AGTAAAGATTCGGGCATCTGGACGGAAAAAGGACATTAAAAAACTTTCTTGGAACGCTTCCAGTGAAAACGTATTTAGCGCGGATGCAGATGCGAATAGCTACGATAAACTATTCGCTTTGTTCTTGGCGCATAAAACCTGTTGTTCTGAAATTTGGCGTTGTTGGCAATCCTGACGTAAACGAAATGCCCGCCGCCGGATGGACGCCAGCAGAAGGTGCATATACAGGTAGTGCGGTTATCACTTCGCTAGAAGCGAATGCGCCGGATGGAAACAAAGCAACACTATCAATCAGTTTCGAAGGAACCGGACCGCTTGCAAAGGAAGCAGCTAGTAAATAACTTACGGGCGGTGTTTTTGCCGCCCTCTAAACGACTTTATTCAATGAAAACAATATCACTTAACGGAAAAGATTTCTCTTTGAAATATACGCTTCGTGCGTTCTTTGTGTTCGAATCTATATCCGGCTATCCGTTTCAGTTCGGGGAAATTACTAGATGAATACATTTTGTTTTATTCGTTCCTGATCGCTAGTAATAAGGATTCGTTTAATATGAAATTTGACGAGTTTATAGAGTTGTGCGAAAATGATTTGACTCTATTCGAACAATTCAAAGAGTTTATTTTGGATGAAATCAAACTACGTTCGCAATCGGCAGGAAATGACGTAAAAAAAGAAGGTGACAACGCGGAAACGAAAGCCGTAAGTATACGCGAACTTTATTCGCGCGTTGTCGGTGAGGGCGGGATCGCTCCCGATTACTTCCTCGATAAAATGGACTTTATCGAGGTTGAATCGTTTATAGACGGATTGAATCGACGCAATCGGGAAGCGTGGGAACAAACTAGATTGTTAGGTTTCATTATAGCGCAATCTAATAGCACAAAGACGCTAAAGCAAACCGATATACTCCGGTTCCCGTGGGATGAAGAAGAAAAAAAAAGAAAGATACGAGCGCGTAACGGACGAAGAGATGCAACGATTACGAGCTAAAGCAAAAGAAGTAGAATCACAATTAAACACGCATAAAGATGTCTGATATAGTAACAAGATTATTGCTTAAAACGAATGACTTTGACGCAAATCTAAATAAGTCGAAGAAGAATGTAAACGGGTTTCAAAGCGACATTTCTAAAATGTCCCGGCGTTGCAGTATCGGGAGTTATGAAGTTCGCCGGGGTTCTGGTATTGCTGTAACTGCCTCGGAGGGTTTCAATAAAGTAATGAATAGCAGTCAGACGCTAGGAGATGAATATGCCCGTACTATGGACGGCTTAAAAAGGTGGCGTAGACCAATTTTTTTCTACTCTATCGGTAGTGGAGACTGGACGCCGTTCATGAACAGGTTAACCGAAACTATACGTCTAGCACGCTAAGCATACAACGCGATGGATCAATTAGGAAATACAAAGATGTCATTCTCTTTATTTTGATGCAAAGAATCAAGCAACCATACAAGAACAAATAACTATCTTAAAAGATAAGGATTCAACAGAAGAGCAAAAGAAAGCAGCTAGGGAACTATTAGACAAGACGCTGAAAGACCAAGAGGAAATCGTAGGACAATATAAGCAAAGAAGTCAAAACGCATTACAAGCAATGGTAAAGGCGGCAATAGGACTTGACGGCGTAGATGTTTCGGCAATGGATATAGATAAAGTGTTGAGATTAGATGTATCTTCGGTAGGCGATAAACAAAAAGGCACAATTAGCGAAACAGTATAAAGACTTCGTAGATGAATACGATCGTTTAAAAGCCAAATTCACAACTTACGAAACGGTGGGTTCTGGAATGAATGTGCACACGGTTACAACAACAGATACAAATGCATTGAGTAAGGCAATAAGCCCGATGTTATCGAAGTATCAGGATGCAATACAATATAACGCGATTTTAGTAAAGAAGAGTGATGAATGGTTGCAGAATTTAATAAACGTTGCAACGGCGGCAGAGGCGGCGGACGGAATTTATCTAGTATGACGAAAGCGGCGAACCGTGCTTCACAGTCAGGGATAGGCGGGAAAACGCCAAAGGAAGAACCGAAAGAGGGCTCTATCGCTTGGTATGACACGCAAATCGCAGAGCAAAATAAAAAACTTATTGCTGAAACCGACATGCAAGCGCGTTCCGCCATTCAAGCAACAATTAATGAACTCGAATCAAAGAGGATAAGTTTAAAGTTTGTTGTAGTGCAAGAAACGTGCAAAAAGTGCTCATGGTGAAATGAAAGACGGCACTTTGTCTCTTCCGGTAAAACCAACGTATAAAGATAAAAGTTCCTACTCATGGGAAAGAAGGTAAAAACTTAAAGTTGCCGAAATATGATCCACTTTTTTTAAAAAAGAAGATATAGACATGAATGAAAGGTATGCCGAATCTCTATCTGTAGTTGGTAGTATTATGGGGTCTTTATCTGGAATAACCAATGAAAGTGCGGCGGCGTATCTTCAATGGGGCGCAAATGTTATATCCAGTATTGCGCAAGCTATTCCGGCTATTCAATCGTTAATAACTGCGAAACAGACCGAAGCAGTAGTTAGCGGCGTAGCTTCCGCAGCAGAAACGCCCGTTGTCGGTTGGTTATTGGCGGGAGCCGCCGTTGCTGCCGTCGTCGCTGCAATGGCTAGTATTCCTAAATTCGCAACGGGTGGTATTGTGCCTGGCACATCATTCACAGGCGATAAGGTTCCGGCTTTACTCAATTCAGGCGAGATGATTTTAAACGGATCACAGCAAAGTAATTTGTTTCAAATGCTTAATAGCGGTTTATATGGCTCCTTATCGCAAAAGATTGCACCGTCTGCAGAAAATGGAAATCAGCCCGCAAACGTAACGTTTCGCATACATGGAAGAGATTTGGAAGGAGTTTTGAGTAATCATTATAATCAGAAAAGCAAAGTAAGATGAAACTAAGATATTATTCAGAGTTTAAGAGCAGGAAAGACAAGACGTATAGAATCGAAATTCATACGGTCTTTGCAACGTATTCCGAAGAACTCACCCTAACAGATAGCCCGTTTACTGTTGAGTATGAATCGGACACTCTATACAAAAACCGTTGAAAATGTCTAATTCGGTAACAAGCATATTGACAGATAGAATTTTATCAGACCTATATACAGCCGAAGGGCAAAATATAGAAGTTCGTTTGTATAATAAAACCGATGATGTTTAGAGTGGTTTGGATATATGAGTCCAAATTTATATTCGAGCGATTATATAACTCCGCTTAATATAGTGGAGATACAGGCAATCGATACTATTTCCGTTTTGGAAAATAAGAAGTACTCTTATATTAATTCTTCCGAGGTCTATTTTAAAAGTTTCAAAGATGTAATAATGCACATTCTTGATATTGCCGATCCCGGAAAGATTCTAAACAAATTGTACTTTCAAAAAAACTAATAGAATCTCGAAAGATGTTTCTACTTCTTTTGATAGAAGATATTTATATACATGAACGAAATTTCTTTGATGAAGCTAACGAGCCGATGAATAGTAGAGATGTTTTAGAAGAAATCTCTAAATATATCGGTATGACGTTCATTCAGTATCAGGATGCTTATTATATGATCGACTATGATTTTATCAAAAAACGACGAGCTTCATTTTTTCGTTTATGATAGAATAAGCGATACATGTGAAAGTATAACAATCCCTTCCGCACTATTGAATGTGCGTAATATTGGCGTATCTGAAAGCGCGGAAGTATATCGCTTGGTGATGTGTATAATAAAGTATCTGTTGTTGCTAATATGAATCAGATAACCAACTTACTGCCCGGAATTGCTCGACGACGATAAGGATATAGTAAATCAAAACTCCGATCCCAATAAATATTATATATCTGGTAGGATATAGACGGAAAGAATTACACCCTTCTTAATTCGTTTTTTAAATCTAATAGTAATTGGGGGTATTTGATACCGAGCTTTTCATTTCTTGATATTCCGGCAGAAGGTGTTGAAGTGACTATCGACAACGTTAATGATATATATTCCGGTGTGGTATGGCAGAAGTACAGCGACTACACAACAGAGGACGGGAACCGTCTTCTTTAAGTTGGAAAACCTGCGTTTCATTCCTGCAAGCGTATAATATAATTAGTGCTTCTCGAAAGACTCTTTTTAACATTGAAAAACGGAGAGTATTCTTTATTCAAAGGAGGATATTTCATAATAAATATCGCTTATAGAATGTCCGGCTCTTTTCTTCCGAACGATATAATAAAAACGTCCGATGAAGTATACTCCTAATACAAAATATGGCGCCGGATTTGATAATACGATGGTTCCTTGCAAATTATATATAGATGATTACTATTATGATGGTGAAGTATGGAGAAATCAAAAGTATTATACGGATCGAGTAAATCGAGGCTATTATAAAAATACGCATAACTTAACTTATAAAGGGGCTACATGGTATAGGTATAAGGATGAATTTGGAGATTGGAGATTTGTAAGTAAGGGCGAGTATGATTCAGTTAGTGGTGAAAAGGCTTCCGGCGGGTTCGAGGATAGAAATAAGGTTTATGCGTATAGGAAAACGGCGAAAGATATTTTTGTCGAAAAATGGTATCGACGAATGTACGCTTAAAGATGGTTTTCTATTTGGTTCATATAAACAAAAGAAGGTGATAAAGTTTTCGATGATGAAAAAGAGATTAACGAATACTGTTAGTTATAGATTTAATCTGTACGACTCAACGGACGGAGTTGCGATTAAACTTCCAGATGATAAAATACTATGCGGAAAGATACGCTTTGAATTAAGCACTCGAATCATTTAGGAAAATATCCTATGTATCGAACGGATGGGGGCTGTTATCCTTGTACTGCATTTCATATATCCGATTTCACGTTCTAAGTATACTAACAATAAAGTTACATACGATATATTTAATAATGCAGTTGACGACTCCGACGTAGTTTACAGCAACGTGATAAACGACAATAATGTAACAGAAATGGACGACATCGAACTATTAATCAACTCAAACGCAAAAAATATTTCTTCTTACTCAAATTGCGCTACCAAATCAGGGGATAAATTTGATTATTTAAAAAAACGGTATATAGTCCGTTGCACGATAAAAAGTATTGCCGGAACAAATACTAATAGACAAGTTTTATACGCATTATAAAGCTCCAAAATTTAGATACAGCAATAATTTAAATCGTGGCTTTTCGATACTGTCTAGGATTTACGAGAATTCCCTCAAAAAGAGAAATGGTCGTCGATCAAATGAGTATTGATTACGCAAATGAAAGTTGTAACGTATCATTAATAGAAACATGATAGAAGTAGAAAATAAGAAAGTGCCTCATTCGTTTCGGAATAAGTATTTACGCAATTCCGGTTCGGTAAGTATTAGTACAACAACGCCAACGCCTATAAATGGCGGCAGGGGCTAATCTTGACGTGCTGAAAATCGACGACGGGCGTACTGTTTCAGATGAGAATGTATTTTCATCTCTTCGTTCCCTATTTGAAATAAAGTCTCGTATTATTGCTCTGACCGATAATAATACGGCACCGACCGACGATAATACGTTTTCTTCTTTACGCATAAGGCAGGAACTATATGCGGCTATCGACGCTTTAAAAGACTCGTATTTATCCAAAACAGCGCCAGACGAAACGCAATTTCTTATCAAGTTGCTAGGCGGTTTAATTGTTGACAATGGGCTAGACGTAACGAAGGGTATTTCTACAATACGTTGACCGCAACGACAGTAACGACGCAAATACTCAACATTCTTGATAAACTGATTGCCAAATCAGCGACTTTTTCTGACAATGTGACTGTATCTAAGAAAACGACAACACTAAACTTACTTGTTCAAGAGCTTGCAGAAATACACGATCTAAGCGTATCTCACGTTACTACTTTGATGGGTACAATAGTAAAGGACTATATATCTTCCGAATCTTTTTGTCAGTGGTTTTGGCGGCGAAGGAATGAAGATATACAAAGCGGTCACGGGTGACTGGAAATGGAAATTGATAATCTTACAGTTAGAAAGATATTTTCCGTATTTGAGTTGGTCGTTCAAAAGATAACTTATCAGGGTGGTATGATTATTCGTTCCGCCGCGGGTGGTAAATTAACCAAAGTGATCGACGGCGGCTCATATTGGAGATGTGAGCATGATAGTACGGATGATTTCGTTCAAGACGATCAAATAATATGCCAGGCGTTCACGGGTACGGAAACAAAACGTTATTGGCGTTTAGTTACTTCTGCCGGAGCAGGCTATTTTAATCTATCTAAAGTAGACTGTGAAGAAGGAAGCGGAATACCCGAAACCGGAGATAATGTGGCAGTATTAGGCAACAAGAACAAACACTGCTAGGCAAAAAGCACAAATAGATTGCGCTGTTGGTGATTCCGCACCTTATCGGGATGACTACGACGGAATTAATTCCTATTCGCTTGTAAATCGGTTGATTACACGTACCGGAAATCTTAACGGTATTACTGATGCCGTATTCGGTGTATTAACTGGCTCCGGTTTGTACGGCACTAATGTTTATTTGAAAGGTACATTTGTACTCCATTCTGGAAAGAAAATAGAGGAAGCAATCGACGATGTTAAAAACGATCTAAATGGGAGAATAACCGATGTGGAGACGAACTTTGAAATTCGTGAAGGACAAATTTCTTCTAAGATTAAAAAGTTAATATTGCCGTATCGAACGCAAAACAGAGCGAAACAAATGCTTCCGGTAGCGCTTCTTCTGCTTCCTCGTCTGCTACCACCGCCGGGCTTTCTGCAAATAATGCGGCTAAAAAGTGCTACGGATGCACAAGGAGCCGCGACTAATGCCGGGAAGATATTGGAGGAAGTAACATTAAAAGAAAGTTCTATAACTCAAACAGCCGGAGAAATTTCTACAAAAGTAACCGAAGTTAATAAAAAGGTAACTGAAGCGAATACTGCCGCTACAAATGCGAAAAACTCCGCTACGTCTGCATCCGGTTCTGCCGGAACTGCATCCGGTAAAGCGGGCTAGGCTGCAAATTCGGCAGCTAATGCAAAAAACAATCTGCAGATAATGCGGCGAAAGTCCTCGAAGATGTGACTTTGAAAGAAAGCTCTATCACCCAGACCGCCGGAAACATAACATTGCAGGTTACGGAAGTCACGAAGAAAGTAGTAGAAGCGAATACCGCCGCAACAACCGCTTTAACTAAGGCAGCAGAAGCATCTACAAGTGCCGGAACAGCTTCAACCAAAGCAGGGGAAGCATCTGCATCTGCAACTAATGCGAAAAACAGCGCCTCTACTGCTAGCACTAAAGCGGGAGAAGCTTCTACTTCCGCGACAAATGCGAAAAAATTCAGCAGATAGTGCAGCGGCAAAGCTCACTACCATTTCCCAAAAAGAATCTAGTATCAATCAGACGGCAAGTAGTATCACATTACAAGTTAAAGAGGTGACAACTCAAGCTAATGAGGCTGCTAGTTCCGCAACAACCGCCACAATTAAAGCGGGTGAGGCTGCTAGTTCAGCAACTAATGCGGCAAAAAAGTGCAACAGACGCAAAGGCGCTTCTCGATAATGTGGATGGCAAGTATGTAGCCAAGACGGTATACGATTCAGAAATTAAGGTGTTAAGCGATAGTATTGCGCTAAAAGTGTCACAATCGAGCTTCAATGCACTAGGTGCACGAGTAAGCAATGCAGAAAGTACAATATCACAGCATACAAACCAAATTTCATTAAAGGCTTCACAAACAGATTTAACAGCGCTTGGCGCTCGTGTTTCCTCTGCCGAAGCAAAGATTACATCGGAAGCGATTAATTTAATAGTAAAGAGCCAGACTGAAAATATTGCAAATTCCGCTACATCTGCCTTGCAAAACCGAATTATTGAAACCGGAATTGATATAACAAACAAATGTGTTACGGTGAAGGCTGATACTTTTCGCGTACAAGATACGCTGGGAAATGAAATAGCGGTATTTAAAACCAATGCTGCCGGAAAGCCTATTCTTAGGGCTGAAAATATCGATGTTGATAATTTAACAGCGAAGAAATTAGATGGTGCAACAGGTACATTTAAAAGCTACAGGAATAGATGACAATAATAAAATAAAATGCGCAATCGGCTTTAGTTCGGATGAGGGAAAGATGTATTTTGAGGGCGATATGCAACATCAAGGAATATTCAATGATCCCATAGAAGGGAATCGGAGTTACAGATTCTATACGGCAGATTTGTGGTGTAGAGGACAATTCGGACATCAACAAATGACCTCTCTTTCTTTTAGTTCAAATTCAACTTGTGATTTTTTTGCACATATTTATAATTATGGTACAGATACTTTTTATCATAAATATGGTAAAGCCGGACAACCGATTGACTGCATTTTTTAGAAGGAAGCGGAAATAATGTGGCATATATTTGTGATTCGCCTCGGCGGAAAATGGTTACAGTTGTAAATAACTCCAATTATGTAAAAAAGAGTTATGGTTACGTATCAAAGCAGCAATACTGTAACTATTCAACCGTGGAACTTTTAATTTTTATAACTGCAGATACATACACTCTTAATAATCCAGCCCGTGTTGTTAATTTTACACGTTATGCAATAAATTATGAAAATAGACTTTAGAAAAATTGAAGTAACAGACCTTGAAGGGAATAAAAGTACCTTCGATGTCAGCAAAGAGTTAGGTAACACAATCTACAATAATACTACCGACTTGGGCGAATTGGAATTTGCGCAAAGAAGTTTATAAACATGGCGAAGTGGAAGTAGATTCAGAAAAGGCGGAAATTATACGCAAGTACATGGAAGTAGGACGTTTTTTTTTGCCCGCATCAAAAAAAAAGGTGTATTTGATCTATTAGACAGTATTAACAATGAAAAATAAAAGATTATGGCAACAAAAATTTTGAGTGAAAAAAACAAGAACTACGCAAGTAGAAGCGATCGCAAAAAGAAGGTGAATATGAATATCAGACAACATATTCGTACAATGAAAATGGTATAACTCGTTTGCAGTGTTGTATTATCCAAAAAGCGAAAACAGATTTAGGCGAGCAGACTGTGCACGCTGGGTATATGGCTTTAGAAGGTGATAGCAAGTCTATGAACTTTCCTACAGGTATTGATATGGTACCGCATATCTCTATGTTCGAAAATATATTGAAGGAAGTAAATGAGGGACTAACTACTAAATAGTAGCTATCCAAAACGAACAAAATACAGCTACAAGTAAAAATATGGACGAATGGTTAAAAATCATAGGAGCGTTAGGAGGATTAGAGGCGATCCGATTTACTGTTACTTTTCTAGCGAATCGAAAAACGAACGCTAGAAAAGAAAAGGCTACGGCGGATTCTATGGAACTTCAAAATTTACTTTCTATCATTGACAATCTAAACAAGCAGATCGAGCGGTACGACGAACGATTAAAACAACGTGATGAAAGTAGATACGATTTACCGGGAATGGAGAACCGCACAAGCAGAGGCACAAAATTGGATGCGCAAATACTACGAGCTTGAATTAGCCTTAAAGGATGCAGAACATAACCGATGTGACAGACCAGACAACGAGTGCAGCCGGAGAACTCCACCACGTAGACCATTACAATTAATAATCAAAATAAAGAAGAAAGCAATGAATAAAATAGACTCGATTATCATTCATTGTTCGGCTACGCGTGCCGGGCAGGATTTAACCGCAAAAGACATTGATCGTATGCACCGGGCACGCGGATTTAGCCAGATTGGATATAATTATGTTATTCGAATTGATGGGGCAGTAGAAAAGGGAGATCTTTAGCGGTTGACGGAGCGCATTGTAATACGAAGGGTTTTAGCGAATCTTCGTATAATAAACATAGTGTTGGTATTTGCTATATAGGTGGTTTGGATGCAAACGGAAAGCCCGCAGACACAAAGAACGATCGCCCAAAAAGCGGCTTTGCGCGAGTTGGTTGCTAAACTCTGCAAAGAATATGAGATAATCGAGGTTCTCGGACATCGTGATACTTCGCCCGATCTGGACGGAAGCGGAGAGGTAGAGCCGAAAGAATATATTAAGGCGTGCCCCTGTTTTGATGTACGCTCCGAGTTCCCTAATTTCTTACGTAATACAGTAGTTCGACCATGAAACGGCTAGTTTATATTATCATACTGTTAATATTAGCGGTGTGTTTTACGTCTTGCCGAACCCAATATATCCCGGTTGAATCCGTTCGCACTGAATACAAGACACGTGATAGTACCCGTTATGATAGCATCTATCAACGAGATAGTATTTATACGCTCGTAAAGGGCGATACAGTCTATCAGCATAGATATAAATATCTGTATCGCTATCTAACAACGAATCGCACTGATACGATTCTTAAAAGTGATTCTATTCGTGTACCTTATCCAGTTGAAAAACAGTTAACCAGATGGTAAATCTTAAGGATGGAGCTAGGCGGATGGGCGTTCGGAATTATAATTTTGTTTATTCTGATAATAATTGGTCGAATAGTATTCAAATTAAAAAAAATAATAGTATATTTGTGTACAGACGTGAATGTCTGTTGTATCATCTCTCTATAGAAAAGTTGCTAGATTTCAGATGAGAGAGACAATACGTTATTTACTCCAAAAGGAATGAGCCTCGACTAAGTGTAGTCGGGGCTTTTTTTATTTCTTGTGTGAAATATTTCTTTTTGTATTTGGATTATTCGATTTTATTTTGAATATTCGTTTTGAATACTCATATTGAGTACTCATAATTAATATTTATAAAAAGTATGATTGATAATCCTATTAGTGCTGAAGATCGTAATGAATTAAAGAGTCGTCTACAGCTTAGTTATTGTAAAGTTCGAGTTACTAGAGAGAGTATAGAGAGTATTAATAAAGTTAGTATGGCGCTTGATAATAGGAGAAGAAATATTGATCCAGATATTATTATTGGTAGTGAAATATATCTTATTCTAGGAGGTGGAGTTCGATATGTTATGGATAAAAACAAATTAAATAAAAATTGGGTTGAAATGGATTGGAATGAATTACTTAAAGAAATAGATAAGTTCTTTAGTTAGTAATTATATTGAGACATATAAATAAGAAACCCCGCAACGGCTCAAATTGCGGGGGCTGGTGTCAAATAAGAATCTTAACCGAGTTTAAGCGATGTTTGATGAATCATTTCGCTTACATCCTTCAAGGCATTTAAAAATGTTTGAAGTTCATTATCAGTAAAGCGAGCCTTTTTCCCGTTTACGATGTTACCGTTAATTCTTTGATATAGCCAATTTCTTGACTTTCCGAAATATTTTTTGCGATATAGCTAAACGAAATAGCCTCTGGCAATTCTCGAGCTTATCCCGCAATATAGCTTCTTCCGCTCTTTCTATGAAATCATTGCAAGCGTCTACAGTCGCTTTAAGTCCAGATTCAGATGCTTTTTATAGGCTTCTCTCTGATCCTCTGGCAGTGCATTATATTTGGCTTGCATTTCTTTTTTGAAAGCGTCCCTTTCTTCTTGTGTAGATAAGGTTTTAAATCTTTCAAAATCCGCTTTCATTTCGGGCGTTGGCAAACAAGCGTTTATATCTATCATATTGTAAAGTTTTAATCCCTCCCCGAAGGGAGGGAGGTTAATTACTCTTTTAATTTTTCCCGAATCTCATTCATCCGGTCGAGTATGTCGTTTATTAATGCTTCTCTTTCTTTTTTCATTTTCGGGAACGTAGGCTTCGTGGAATGAAGCGAGAAGTTTTAAATTCTCATACTCTTGTTCTAATTCCTTTCTTTCTTCATCTTTCATTGGTTAAACATTAAAATTAAGAACTCTTATTTGACTCTACAAAGATAATAAGCATTTGCTTATTATGCAAGTTTTGGCGAATTATTTTTAGTGAATTAATATAATCTATTACTTTTCTATTCGCTTTATCTATTTGCTCTAAATCGTAATCTATATAAATTCCGGTTGTTTTGCATCCGAACTCGTGTCCCTAAAGCTAAAGATATAACATCTTTCGATATTCCTATTTTATGCGCTATTGTAGCCCATGTATGCCGCGCCCAATACGAGGTGATGCCGGGAAATAAAATATCTCTAATCTTTTTCCCGCCTAATCCTTTTCGTTCGAAATTTCCCAGTTTTTGCAAACCTCTATTCATTGCTGCCATATACTTTCTATAATTGTAATCGTTGGTTTCGAGCGTGTTTAGTAGAAAATTATTTCCTTTATACCTGTTTAGTATCTCCATTGCTTCCGGTTCTACTTTGATAGAGTATAGCTTTCGGTTTTTCTCGTTTATATTCTATGCGTCCGTCAACTATTTGTTTGAGATTAAATAAGTCTATTGCGTTTATTCCGATTAGATAAAACATAAGCATGAATATGTCTTGATACTCCTTTTTGATATTCTTCTCCGCTAAAGTCTCGGAGCGTGGCGAGTTGTTCCGGTCTTAGCGAGCGTTTTCTGGTTTCCTCTTTTTCGATAGCAAACTTTCTAAACGGATATAACTCCGTTTCTTCGTTATCTATCGCATAGTTAAAGACGGCTCTAATATTCCGTAGATGGATTGATATTGAATTGGTTTTCATTCCTGTATCTTTTAGCCATTTATTAAAAGATTCCAACCATTTCTTTGTGATAGTCTCAAATGTACATGCCGGGTCGTAGGCAAGAATCTTATTCTTTGTAGCCTTATATAGTTCTATTGTATTTCCTTTTTCGTCTTTGTCTCTATAAACTCGTCTAGGTAGGTTACGAAAGTTTTGCAGGTTGACTCGTTTTTGATGGACTTTGAAATATAATCTTTCAAGGCTACGTCGCTCATGCTTTTTAATTTCTGATTATTATCCAACATAACGATAAGCATTTCCACGCGATTTATAAGATTGCGTATCATTTTTAGCTTTGTAGCTTTTCGCTTCTTTGTTATACTCTGTACCCGTCCACGTTCTCGGGTAGCGCAAAAATCGGTACTTATTAATATTCGGCTTTTATGTCTAATATACAACTTGATCGGGTATGTGCCGTCTTTCTTTTCTCTACGTGTGTCTAATTGATAACAAACAGTTGCCATAATAATATTGTTTTTTAGTATATATACGCAAACAACGTGTCAACGGGATAGCGCGATAATTATGCGAGATGAAAATTTGCGCAAAATTTGCACCATTTTCTTTAATAATACCCGTTTATAACGCCTAAAAACGATACTTTGATATAGATATAAGGCAAAAAAAAGCCCCTTACTTGTTTGTAAGAGGCTGATAATCAGATAGTAGTGGGTACGAGAATCGAACTCTTATTACATGCTTGAGAGGCATGTGTCCTAACCGTTAGACGAACCCACCGGCTTTTGATAGATTTAAAAGAGCCAAGTCTATAAAACTTAGCGCTTTTTATTTTAGAGATCTTGCGGAAGCTGGGGGATTCGAACCCCCGGTACGGTTACCCGTACGTCAGTTTAGCAAACTGGTGGTTTCAGCCACTCACCCAAACTTCCTTGAACCCGCATTCTCTCTCAAATGCGGTGCAAATATAGGGGGAACTTTTGGACTACGCAAATCTTTTAGCAAGATTTTTTTTACCTGTTTTTTGTGAAATCAGATAACTTGCTATGTTTCAAATGTTAAACGGAAGAAATTTTTTTCGAAAGCTTTTAATTTTTATCGATGGAATGGGAACTTGAAACATATTGACGCTATCCGCTTATTATAGTGACGGTATCTTCATGGGATAGAGTAAACATCCGGATGGGATAGTGACGGTATATTTGACGTGAGAAAAGGACATAAAAAAGGCTATCTATCCCAGACAGCCAATCTTTTGTTAACCTTAAATCTAATACTATGAAAAAACACATTACAAATATACGGACTTCTGGAAAATTAGCAAATAAAGCAAGAAAAAAGAGATGTTTTATAACATTGATTAAATATTTGATTCTTCAATTCTATTTTTATTAAGACTTTCAGCGTTTTGAACACTATATTCCCAATATTTATCACATAATTTCAGATAACTGGTCTCGGCACTTTTGCCTCTAAAGAAATGGCATACATCTTTGTCTGTTTTGCTTTTGCATGTTCTATGGACTGGGATAGCAGTTTATCGACTGGACGCATCTCAAAATCCGATACGGTGATGATGTCTGCTTCCATATATCCTTCTTCGCTGATCTTTCGCAAAGCATGTGTGATGACTGGTTCCATATCTGTGCCACCATGAAAAGATTGGCTTAGAAAATCGACAAGGCGATCGAAACTACTCCCTAAATCGGTTATTTCAATACACTCGATATCATCGGAGAAAGAGGATGACGTAACATTTCCGATGTTGTACTTCTGTCAATTCGGCAATGGCAAGTAAGTAGATTTTGCGATTCTTTCCCGTTCGCCTGCCATAGAACCGGAAGTGTCCAGGCAAACGATGAAAGGGCCTTCAGCTTCTTCGGAAACTTCATTTCCTACTGTTTTCTTATCATTGATGGTTTGTTTCTCGTGCGATTGATAATCGATGACTTGTAGTCTCTTCTCTATGAAACGCTCGAAAATATGGGTTGCAGGTTCTTTTCCGCCAGATAACAATATTCCAGAGGGAGAAGACTATTCAAATCGTTTCCTTCACAAATGCCTGCAATATCACTTCGGGTGGCATGAGATATAATTTGTTCCCGGTGAATACCTGCGGTCATTTTTTGAAACGTTTCCGGCTACTTTGGTGTTTTTTGCCTAATATTTCTACCAGTTCGCGGATAACGGGATTTCGTTTGATCGTTTCTTCGTATTCTAAAATCTGTTCCGCTATCTGTTTATGATTGCGAAGTAGCCAGACGAGGCGTGAGCCACCGCGTACCGGAAGATTTTTGGCTAATGCCAGTTGAATACGGTAGAAATCCTCACAGAGTTGCTCGATATGTTCCATCTGATAGTTGAACTCATTGTTCGAGAGTAGCGTATGCCACTTGTCGAAAAAAGAGTCGCAACGCTTTCCATTCTTTGGAACGCGGGCTGATTGCATTAAAACGTTGGAGGTAGTATTTTTACGTTGAGGTCTACCAGGTGATATTTCATGGAGAAGGGTATGCGCTGTTGTTCAGGAATTGAAGAAACTTTGCGTCCGATGCTTCATTCATTTCATGAAAGTATTCCCATTGCGATGCATAACGGGAGTAGAAATCTTGCAGGGAGGGTTGTGTGTGACGAAAATACAGGTGAATGTCCGCATCCAGTTCTTCGGGACGGATAATCAGATTGTGTAGTTGTTCGTCGTACACATCATAGGCTATTCCTGCAATTTTTCGTAATAAATGTCTTGCAGGTGCTTGAGCCTAATACTCTCTGTTCTCTTGTTCATGGGCATGAGCGATGATGCGAAGTTCGTTCCGGTAGTTCTCTATGATATGTGCAGTTTCCCCTAAGATTCGCTTAATTTTGCTTTTTTGCGATGAACTTAAGAAAAGATGTTCCTTTGTATATGCTGTTTCCCGCTCGGAGATTGTTTTATATTCTACCTCCATTTGATGAAGTAAATCTATCACTTCCTGTAATGTAAATTCGAACGGAGTACTGCCGTCCTTGCTGTGTTGGCAAAGGTTCGCAATTATCATAACATAGTAGTGGATACTCTTGATTGTTGACGAAAACAGATCGTTTCCCTTTTCGGAGGGAATAAATATTCTTTTGTGCGATATTCCTGTTCTTTACGAAATCGTAGGCTTTCAGGATTTTGTTGACCGGACGGAATTTATCCTGTTGGATATAAAACAACCGGTTGCTGTCTTTCCTCAAAGACTGGTAATCCGGAAGCAAAGATGAGTAAATTTCCGGCAATGTGGTAACCTTCTATGCGATGATAGAAGGTATCTACGACCTGGATTCCCGGATCGCTAAGTTCCCGTAGGCTGTGTTCGGACTTCATGTTTTCTTTCAATGTATCCAGTTTCTGTTCCAGTCGTTTTTCTCCCAATAAATATGTATTGATTCCCCGTGCAATCGACTGTTCCACTATGTTTTCGATGATGGGGAGCTGCGAAACTTCATCCCACAGACAGGCACTCATCAGCAAGCAGTCGGAGAAGTGAATTCCCGGAGATTCGTTCAGATAGGCCGAGGTGCGGAGCAGACCTACTATTTTTTTCCAACGGCGGTCGGATATATAGATCGGAGGGGTGTTTTCATCCCGCCCTGTATTATATTGTTCGATTTCTCGTTTGATATTGTGAATCAGCTCGAAGATGGTATAGTGGATACCTACTTTCTCACTTTCAGCTTGTATTTGATTGTATAATTCATCGTCTACCTGAGTTTTGCCGGGATTTCAGGTTCTACTTCCCGTGTAGAAGAAATCATCTGGTCGAAAGCATATTCTGTTCAATGCATCCGACAAACTGGCGGATCAGGAAACGGTCGTATAAGGCTTCCAGTCCTTCACCTTTTGCGGGTAGTTCGTTGGATGCGGCAATCAGCGCTTTCAGAGGAACACGCACCGTAAATTGTCCGTTGCGATATATCTTTTCATTGATTACTGTCAAAAGAGAATTTTGGATAGCAGGACCGGCTTTCCATATTTCATCCAGGAAGACAATCGATGCTGTCGGCAAGTATCCTTTTTGTAATACGTTCGTATGTATCTTCATCTTTCAATTTTGAGATGGAGACGGGGCCGAATATTTCATCCGGTGTACTGAAACGAGACATCAGATATTCAAAAGCATCCGCATCTTTAAAAGCCAGTTTGAGCCTGCGCGCCACTAAGCTCTTGGCTACTCCCGGAGGGCCCAATAGAAAGATACTTTCACCTGCCATGGCAGATAATAGGGAGAGTGCGATGGTATGTTCTTTTTCGAATACTCCCTCATTGAGGATTTCAGCAGTTGGGTGATATGGGATTTGATTGACTTCATGCGACAGATGATTTCATGTGTTGTTAGCAGGAGGCAAAGATACAAGAATTCTTTGAAATAGACTTCATTGGGGGATTTACCCCTAGATTTAGGCAATTTCTCTCCCGATAAGTAGGAGTTTTCAGTTTCATAAGGAAAATTCATTTCCCTACTTTTGTTCTATCGAAAGATAAATGATAGATAATAATTAGAGAACCGTTAAAAATAAAGGAATATGAAAACGAACACATTTAAATACTTCGGTTTGGCTTTGATGGCTGTATTGATGGTCGGTCTTACCTCTTGCGAAGTGGAAATAGACAGTTTCTATGATGATGATAATAATGGTGCAGGATACTATAATCGTTCTTCTGATTTATGTAGCCGTACATGGGTGAGTTTTTATCGGGATGTGGACGGTAACCGTTGCCGTCAGGAACTGGATTTTCTTTTTAGATCGTACAGGAATAGACTACATACGGGTGGAATATCCTAACAGGACAGTAGAGCAGTATGAATATAATTTCCGTTGGAACTGGGAGAATTATGCACAGACTTCCATTCGTATGTCATACGGACCGAATGATGTTTCATGCTTTGGGGTGTGCGGTGGCATATCCGCTGGGGGTGGTAGGGGTCATTCTGGCCGTACTGTTCATCCGTAAGACGCTGGCGCATAAGGAAGACCTGGAATTGAAAGAGAAGGATGACGTGAACAAGCCTTACATTGTTGCGTTCCAGGTGCACAATCCTGCCATCTTCAACAAGAGTATCAAGGAAATAGGCGGGCTGAACAGCTATCCGAAGTTCGTGATTTCCCGCTTGTGGCGGGATGGGAATGTGAGTATTCCTACCTCGGAAAAGATTATAAAGGAAGGTGACCGCCTGCTGGTGATTACCTCGGAGAAAAATACGCCGGCTCTGACCGTGCTTTTCGGCGAGCAGGAGCATACTGATTGGAACAAGGAAGATATAGACTGGAATGCCATAGACAGCCAGTTGATTTCGCAACGTATCGTGGTGACGCGCCCGGAGTTGAACGGCAAGAAGCTGGGTTCTCTCCATCTGCGTAATCATTACGGTATCAATATCAGCCGGGTTTATCGTAGCGGCGTGCAGCTGCTGGCCACAGCGGAACTGACCTTGCAATTGGGTGACCGCCTGACCGTAGTGGGCGAAGCCGCTGCTATACAAAATGTGGAGAAGGTGCTGGGCAATGCTGTGAAAAGCCTGAAGGAACCGAACTTGGTGGCGGTATTTATCGGCATTGTCATCGGTCTGGCTTTGGGAGCAATTCCTATTTCCATTCCCGGCATCAGCGCTCCCGTGCGGCTCGGATTGGCAGGAGGCCCTATCATCGTAGGTATTCTTATCGGGACATTCGGTCCGAGGATGCACATGGTGACTTATACTACGCGCAGTGCGAACCTGATGCTCCGTGCATTGGGATTGTCTCTTTACCTGGCTTGCCTGGGACTGGATGCAGGTGCCCATTTCTTCGATACGGTATTCCGGCCGGAAGGGCTGTTATGGATTGCTACGGGTTTTGCGTTGACTGTGGTTCCGGTATTGATTATGGGTATCGTTACCTTCAAGTGGCTGAAGATAGATTTCGGAACAATGGCGGGTATGCTGTGCGGAAGCATGGCAAACCCCATGGCGCTGAACTACGCCAACGACACCATTCCGGGAGACAATCCGTCTGTAGCTTATGCTACGGTTTATCCGCTGTGCATGTTTCTACGGGTAATTATAGCCCAAGTGCTGCTCATGTTCTTCATTAATGGATAATGAAGAATGAGGGATATTATCAACTGTCAATTATCAACTATCAATTAAATAACTATGGGAAATATAACTCCGGAAAGTATTGTCAATGACTTGCGTTATTTGCAATTATTATCACGCAGTTTTCCTACCATTGCTGATGCCAGTACAGAAATCATCAATCTGGAGGCCATTCTGAATCTGCCGAAAGGTACAGAGCATTTTCTGACGGATATTCATGGCGAGTATGAGGCTTTTCAGCATGTGCTGAAGAATGCATCGGGGGCAGTGAAACGTAAGGTGAACGAAATATTCGGGCATACACTGCGCGAAAGTGAGAAGAAGGAAATCTGTACGTTAATTTATTATCCGGAAGAGAAGCTGCAACTTATCAAGGAGCAGGAAACGGACCTGGATGACTGGTATTTGATAACACTGAACCAGTTGGTAAAAGTATGCCAGAACGTTTCGTCCAAATATACCCGTTCGAAAGTACGCAAGGCACTTCCGGCAGAGTTCTCGTATATCATTCAAGAGCTGTTGCACGAATCGAGCATCGAACCTAACAAGCATGCCTATATCAATGTCATAATCAGTACCATTATCTCTACGAAGCGTGCGGATGATTTTATTGTGGCGATGTGCAACCTTATCCAGCGCTTGACCATCGACTCGCTGCATATCGTGGGCGATATATACGACCGCGGACCGGGTGCGCATATTATCATGGATACTCTCTGTGATTATCATAATTTCGACATCCAATGGGGTAACCACGATATTCTGTGGATGGGTGCCGCATCGGGTAATGATGCTTGTATAGCCAACGTAATCCGTATGTCGATGCGCTATGCCAATTTAGCAACGCTGGAGGATGGTTATGGCATCAATCTGTTGCCGCTTGCAACGTTTGCCATGGATACCTATGCGGATGACCCTTGCACCATCTTTGCACCGAAAATGAACTTTGCCGATGCGGAATACAATGAGAAGACCTTGCGGCTGATTACACAGATGCACAAGGCAATTACGGTTATCCAGTTGAAACTGGAAGCGGAAATCATCAGCCGCCGTCCTGAGTTCGGTATGGAGAACCGGAAACTGCTGCATCTGGTGGATTTCGAGCGTGGTGTGTTTGTATACGAAGGCAAGGAATATCCGTTGCGCGATGTGAATTTCCCCACCGTAGACCCGGCGGACCCGTATCGTCTGTCGGACGAAGAGCGCGAACTGATGCACCGGATTCATTCTTCTTTCATGAACAGCGAGAAGATGAAGAAGCACATGCGCTGCTTGTTTACGTATGGCGGCATGTATCTGGTGTGCAACAGTAACCTGCTTTATCATGCTTCCGTGCCTCTGAATGCGGACGGCAGTTTTAAACATGTCCGCATCGGCCAAAAGGAATACTGGGGACGTAAGTTGCTGAAAAAGACCGACCAGCTGATACGTACCGCTTACTTTGACGAGGACGGTTCGGACGAGAAACAGTTTGCACTGGATTATGTCTGGTACATGTGGTGCGGACCGGATGCCCCTTCCTTCGATAAAGACAAGATGGCTACCTTTGAACGCTATTTTGTGGCCGACAAAACATTGCATAAGGAGACGAAAGGGCATTACTATGCTTTGCGCAACGAGGCTGAGGTGTGTGACCGCATTCTTGAAGAGTTCGGCGTGAAGCCGGGGCCACATTCGCATATCATCAACGGACATGTACCGGTAAAGACCATTAAAGGTGAGAAACCCATCAAAGCGGATGGTAAGCTGCTGGCCGTTGCAAAAATACCGAATTTTGGAGTAAACTGATATTCCAGATTGGCACTGGGCTTGCAGTGCATATAGGCGTTTTGAATTACTTCATCCTTGTGTCGAATGCTTCAATGTGTTGATAACCAAGATCTCCG
>VOFC01005222.1_pt1 | contig 20551 bp, 27 predicted proteins | sample 5384161 | NCBI WGS metagenome assembly VOFC01 (sample SAMN12384722, study PRJNA508395) | human gut metagenome | isolation source: healthy gut B | host: Homo sapiens
TCTTCTAGTGCCGGGACAATCGTGTCGTGGTAGGCAATGGCTTTTTTTTTCCCGTTCGCTTTCTATCTTGTTTGCAACCCACGAGCCTCAATCATTGCATCTACATGCTCCTTGATGAAAGCTGTACGGTCGGCAATCTCTTCAATAAGCTCCAGGTTCTTAGCAGACAATTTCGCTGCCTTTTCTGCTGGGAAAAGAGATTGCATCTTATAGACATTATTAATTAAGTCCGTCTGGTATTGGGTGGCAACCGGAATGATATGATTCATTGCCAAGTCACCCAATACACGTGCCTCAATCTGAATCTTCTTCGTATAAGTTTCCCATTTCACCTCGTTACGGGCTTCCAGTTCTTTCTTTGGTCATTACACCGGTAGCTTCGAACATGGCAATTGTTTCCGGTTTCAGGTAATTGTCGAAGATAACAGGAACACTGGTTTCGCAATCCAGTCCACGACGGGCAGCTTCTTTCTTCCATTCGTCACTGTAGCCGTTGCCGTCGAAGTGAATGGCTTTACATTCTTTGATATATCCGCGAATGATTTCAAGGATAGCGGAAACTTTCGGTTCTCCCTTTTCAATCAACGCATCCACGTCCTTTTTAAACTTCACCAATTGATTTGCTACGGCCGAGTTCAATGCAATCATGGCAGAAGCACAGTTTGCCTCGGAACCTACGGCACGGAACTCAAAGCGGTTGCCTGTGAAAGCAAATGGAGAAGTACGGTTACGGTCTGTATTATCAATCAACAATTCCGGTATCTGCGGAATATCCAGTTTCATTCCCTGTTTGCCGCTAAGGCTGATTAAATTGTCTTTTGTGCTGTTCTCAATATGGTCTAATACTTGTGATAACTGTTTTCCGAGGAAAGAAGAGATGATTGCAGGAGGTGCCTCATTGGCTCCCAGGCGATGGGCGTTGGTAGCACTGGAGATAGAAGCTTTCAGTAGTCCGTTATGATGATAAACTGCCATCAACGTATTGACAACGAATGTAACAAAACGTAGATTGTCTTCCGGTGTCTTCCCCGGTCCCATCAATAAGATACCCGTATCAGTACCCAATGACCAGTTGTTGTGTTTACCCGAACCATTGACACCTTTGAACGGCTTTTCATGAAGCAGTACACGGAAACCATGACGGCGGCTTACCTTACGCATCAATGACATAATCAGTAAGTTATGGTCATTTGCAAGGTTACACTCTTCAAAGATAGGAGCCAACTCGAACTGGTTCGGGGCAACCTCGTTGTGACGAGTCTTAACAGGAATACCTAATTTTAACGCTTCAATTTCGAGCTCTTTCATAAAAGCAGCTACACGGGTGGGGATAGCACCGAAGTAGTGGTCTTCCAACTGCTGGTTTTTGGCACTGTCATGTCCCATCAATGTGCGTCCTGTCATTAGTAAGTCCGGACGTGCGGCATACAAACCTTCATCTACCAGGAAGTATTCCTGTTCCCATCCTAAGTAAGCAGGAAACTACTTTTTTCACTTCCGGATTAAAATACTGACATACGGCTACGGCTGCTTTGTCTACAGCACGTAATGCCTTCAATAAATGGAGCTTTATAGTCAAGGGCTTCACCTGTATATGCGATAAATACAGTCGGGATGCAAAGCGTATCATCTACGATAAATGCGGGTGATGATGGGTCCCATGCGCTATATCCGCGTGCTTCGAAAGTATTACGGATACCGCCGTTCGGGAAAGAAGAAGCATCCGGCTCCTGCTGTACCAGCAGTTTGCCTGTGAACTCTTCCATCATGCCTCCCTTGCCGTCATGTTCGACGAAAGCGTCATGCTTTTCTGCCGTACCTTCGGTGAGCGGTGCAAACCAGTGAGTATAATGAGTGACACCCATTTCGACAGCCCATTTTTTCATTCCGGCAGCTACTTCATCAGCGATGCTGCGGTCTAGCGGGGCACCGTTGTCAATAGCGTCAATCAGTGCGTTGTATACCTTGCTTGGAAGGTACTTGAACATTTTTTCCTTGTTGAACACATACTTTACCGAAAAGTATTCCGAAGGGCGTTCGGCAGGAGCTGCTACTTCAACCGCCTTTCTTCTTGAAAGCTGTCTCTACGACTCTGAATCTTAGTTTTGACATAATACCTAATTTGATTTGTTGTTAAATATGTTAGAGCAAATAATTTTCTCTGTGTGGTTCCCGGGAAGGTGGTCAGGCCCGCCCGGGATAAATCTTTTTAATCTATATAGCCTAATTCACTTACTGATGAGTAGACTTACTTTTTAATTATAAGTAACTTAGTTGTAAGCAGATTCTCCGTGTTCGTAAATGTCAAGACCTTCTTCTTCGACACGTGCCGGAACGCGAAGTCCGTGAATCTTATCAAGCGTTTTGAAAATGATGAATCCCATGCCTGCTGCCCATGCACTTACTACCAATGCTCCGAATAGTTGTGCACCGAGGAATCCGAAACCGTATCCATAGCATAAACCTTCACTGGTAGAGAACAAACCTGTGAGAATTGTTCCTAAAAAACCACACACACCATGTACGGAAGATGCACCTACCGGATCGTCTATTTTTAGAAACTTGTCAATGAAGTCAACGGAGAATATCATTACGACACCACATATCGCACCTATTAAGGCTGCTCCTGCGGGAGATACTGCGTCACATCCTGCTGTGATACCCTACCAGACCTGCCAAGATACCATTCAGTGTCAATGACAGGGATGGTTTTCCATATTTCATCCAGCTCACCAACAGAGCAAAGAAACCACCGGCACAAGCAGCCAGGTTCGTTGTCAGGAATACGTGGGAAATAGCGATTGCGTCGGCTTCGGTTGCTGCTGCCAATTGAGAACCGGGGTTGAACCGAACCAGCCGAACCAAAGAATGAATACCCCCAGTGCAGCAATAGTCAGGCTATGGCCTGGGATAGCTTTTGATTTGCCGTCTTTACCATATTTACCGATACGGGGACCAAGAATGGCAGCACCTACCAAAGCAATCCATCCACCTACAGAGTGAACGACTGTAGAACCGGCAAAGTCATGGAACGTAGTGCCGAAGTGACTCATCATGAAAGAACCTTCTTCACCGTTCATCAGCCAGCCTCCGCCCCATGTCCAGTGACCGGATATCGGATAAATCAGTACACTGATAAAGATGGTGTAGACGATATACATGGAGAATTTTGTTCGTTCTGCCATGGCTCCTGATACAATGGTTGCTGCAGTGGCACAGAATACGGTTTGGAATATGAGGAATCCTTCGGTTGGCAAACCATTATTAATGAAAGAAAGGTCGCAGAAGTGAGGCATTCCGATGAATCCGCCTGCGCCGAACATCAGGCCGAAACCGATAAACCAATAGAGCAGGGAGCCGAACATGAAATCTACAAAGTTCTTCATCAGAATGTTGGCAGTATTTTTCACTCTGGTAAAACCTGCTTCTACTAATGCAAATCCCGGCTGCATGAAGAATACGAGCATTGCTGCAAGCAACATCCATACAGTATTTAATCCAAGAGCTAATTCACCAACCGTATCGGGAGCTGCTGATGCTTCTTCGGCAGGAGCTGCAACGACTTCGGTAATTGTTTCTGTAACTGCTGCAACTGTATCGGCAGCGGCTGCGTTTTGTGCCGACATATCAGTAGTAAAACAGCACAAAATGAATATAGTAGTGGCTATCCACAAGCTTTACGAAGCTATGGCTTTTATATTTTGTATCCATAATAATTATCTTATTTTATACCTATTATTTATTAGTGATGTTGTAAACCTCTTTATAAACGTTATAATCCGCAAGGAAACCTGGGAGCGGCACCTTGCCGCTGCCGATTAACGTTCTTGTTCTGCATTGTAGAGGGCTATGTCACCACGTTCGGCAGTGCGTATCCGGATAGCGTCTTCGATAGGAATGACGAAAATACGTCCGTCGCCTATCTCGCCGGTGTGCGCCGCCTTGATGATGGCCTGCACTGTTTTCTCGGTATTTTTGTCGTACGACAATAGAGATCAAAATTCGTTCAATGGTGCTGGTGTCATATACTACGCCACGGTAGATACGTCCTTGCCGTGCTTTGCCAATGCCTCTTACATCGTAGTAAGAGAACCATTCGATGTCCGCTTCGAGCAGCGCGTCTTTTACGTCCTCGAATTTGGTTTTACGGATAATAGCTTCAATCTTTTTCATATACCTTAAATATTAGTGTTGACCTGTAAAAAGAAGAGGTATAGGGGGTGGCAGCCATCGCAGGTTACCATACAACAAACCGATAAAATCTAAACTCTAACTACCTGACCCTATACGCTCTTTGATATTCTATATTCTCTCTCTTAAAAACTTAATCCGAATGTGAAGTAAGCGCCTTCCGTACGTGGGTTTACTGATACCTTGGCAAATGCCGGAACGGAGAAGAATCTGTGATTTTGATATCCTTGGAAGCTCCGAGACTTACGTCTGATACGCAGAACCCACTTGTATAGCCATTGCAGAAAGTTGTCTCCCAAGGAACCATACCTAAATCTACTGTCCAGTCGAGACCTCCCAATTTGAATGGTGCGCTAAGTGCGAGGTAAGAAGAATAAGCCCTTTTGCCATTTTCTTTCACGCCGTCGGCACCTGCAAAATTTGTATACCAGTTGACTGCCAGTGGTCCGAAGTCATATCCGACTTGTGCTTCAAATACATGAGCCGTTGAATGAGCTCCGTATTTAAAATACTTGTTAGTTGCAAAGATCGTTTCTCCATCATCGTCTATGCCAGTTTCTACTTGGGTATTAAACCAATAATCCGTCACTGAAACGCTAAAACCGCCTATCGAATAACCAAGAGTTAAATCGAACTCTTTTTGTGTCCGTCGATTCGAATCCTACCGATCCCCATGCTCCGAGTGAAAGTCCTTTGTAAGAGATTCCTAATGAAGGCTGAATGCTGACTCCGCCTAAATCCTGACCACGCCAGATATAACCACTTACCAAGTCTGCTCCTACGGAGGCTTCTACCTTATCTTGTGCCATCATTGTACACGGGACAAGCCCTGACAGTAATAATGCTACTGTTATTACCCTCAATTTTTTGTTAATCGTCGTTTTCATCGTCTTTTTACCTTTAATAGTTAGAAAAAAATGTGGATGTACGGTCCATGTATATATAGTAGCGCGCAAAATACTATCAAGTAAATTGAAAAATCACTGGTTATGAATAGACTAGGAGAAGTTATTCAAAATTCTTATAGCCAGTTTTTATTCTTCTCATTGCTTCGATACAGTCGTTGCGTTCACCAAATGCAGTTAGCCGGATATATCCTTCACCACTGGGGCCGAAGCCTACACCGGGGTTCCGACTACGTTGGCCTCATACAACATCTGCTCAAAGAACCGCCATGAAGAAAGGCCATTCGGGTTTTCACCCATAAATAGGGAGCGTTGACTCCTCCATACACTTTCAGTCCTGCGGCTTCCAATCCCTCTTTCATAATTTGGGCGTTGGTCATATAATAGTCGATTGTTTCTTTAATCTGTGCTTTGCCTTCTGCACTGTAAACGGCTTCTGCTGCCCGTTGGGTAATGTACGAAGTGCCGTTGAATTTAGTGCACTGGCGGCGGTTCCACAATCTGTTGAGTGGAATCCGGTCGCCTTCCAGTGTGGCAGCTGTGAGTTCTTTCGGTACGACGGTGTATCCGCAGCGTACTCCGGTAAATCCTGCCGTTTTTGAAAAACTACGGAATTCGATCGCACACTTTTTTAGCTCCCTTAATCTCATAGATAGAGTGGGGGACATTCTCGTCTTGGATATATGCTTCATAAGCGGCATCGAACAGAATCAATGTATCGTTTGCCAAGGCATAGTCCACCCATTTCTTCAGTTCCGGTTTGGTTAAGGTTGTTCCTGTCGGGTTGTTCGGATAGCAGAGATAGACAATATCTATCCGTTTGTCTGGAATTTCCGGAATAAAGTTATTCTCACTTGTGCAAGGCATATAAGTAACATTACTCCATTTACCCGTTTCTTCTTCCAACACTCCGGCGCGTCCGCACATGACATTGCTGTCTATATAAACCGGATAGATGGGATCTGTAACACCTACGCTATTGTCATGGCGAAGAATATCGCCTATATTTCCGGTATCGCTTTTGGCACCGTCACTGACAAATATCTCGGATGCCGAGAAATGAATCCCACGTGGAATAAAGTCATTTTTTATAATTGCTTCAATCAGAAAATCATATCCCTGTTCAGGACCATATCCGCGGAATGTATCCTTGCTGGCCAGCTCTTCTACCGCTTTGTGCATGGCTTCGATACACGCTTTTCGGAAGCGGTTGGGTGACATCACCGATACCCAAACCGGATAATATCCTGTTTAGGATGTGTTATCTTGAAGGTATTTATCTTTTTTGCTATATCCGAGAATAAATAGCTTCCCGGTAATTTTAAAAAGTGTTCGTTTACTAATGCCATGTGGTTATTGTTTTTAAGTTCTGCAAAATCTAATACTCAATACCTGATACTTTTACTTTTTTTAATACTTATCCTCAATCTCCCCATCGAAAACTTTGGTTGCCGGTCCCGTCATTAATATATGGCCCGAGGCTTCATCCCATTCAATGGTGACTGTACCACCGTCCATTATTATATCGCTTTTTCTTCCTGTAAGCTCGTTGATGAAGGCTGCTACTGCGGTAGCACAAGCACCTGTCCCACAGGCTTGAGTAATTCCCGATCCTCTTTCCCACACCCTCATCCGTATGGTGTCTTTGCTGACAATCTGTGCAAACTCCACATTGGTTCTGTCGGGAAAAAGAGGATGATTCTCCAGTTCAGGACCGATTTCCGGTAAATTAATCTGGGTGATGTCCTCAACAAATGTGACGAGATGCGGATTACCCCATTGATACTTTGGTCGACCGGAAAGGATACTTTCCTCCCCACTGAATCTCTTCTGTTTCCAACGGGCTACCCATGTCTACGGTGACTGCACTAACTGTTTTTCCTTCTACATGAAGTTTCAGAATTTTAATTCCCGACAGTGTGTCCAGAGTGATTTCTGTTTTATCAGTCAAGCCATATTCATATACATATTTACCTACGCAACGGCTTCCATTGCCACACATCATTGCTTCCGAACCGTCCGCATTGAAAATACGCATACTGAAATCAGCTTTATCAGAGTTTCCAATCAATATAAGTCCGTCACTTCCAATTCCTGTATGAAACTTGCTCCATTCGATTGCTTTCTTTTCAGGGGCGGCTATCGGATATCGGGTAGTATCTACATATATGTAGTCATTTCCCGCTCCATGCATTTTTGTGAACTTAATCTTGGATGTCATTTTGTTCTTTATTAATTGATTGTTGTATCCTTTTGTTTTATTACGATGCAAAGATATGACTTTTTGCTTTATATTTTATTAAAAAGTATGTCTAATATCTATTTATTTTCTTCAAACTTATAATCGCTTTATATACGGCCACATTTAGTTATAATTTGAAATTATCCTGTTTATATATTAATAAACTGTTATTTGGTTGATTTGTTTTTGCATATCCTTTCATAATATATGAAGAATATTTAGTTCTGATAATCCATAAAACCAGTTATAAAAACAAGAAATATATTCTTTTTCTTTTGACGATATGAAAGTGAAAATCCTTATTTCTCTATCATATTGCTCACCGGATATGCTGAAGAACCTTTTCCCGTATTCATTGTTCTAGCACTATCATTAATATAAAAACGTAGAGATATGAATATAGAGAAACAATTAGAAACAGCAGTACGAACCAATCATTTGGTATTGGTAGTATTTTATGCCGACTGGTCACCTCATTATGAGTGGATAGGTCCTGTGCTTCGGACTTACGAAAAGAGAACTGTAGAATTGATTAGAGTAAATGCTGAAGAAAATAGAACAATAGCCGATGCGCATAATGTAGAAACAGTGCCCGCCTTTCTTTTTATTGCATAAGGGACATGAATTATGGAGACAGGTAGGAGAGCTGAAAGATGTATTAGATGATTTCCAGTAAATCGTTTGTAATCTTTTATTGGCATATATGAAAATGACCTTTTCTTTTCAGATGAAAAAAAATGAGTGTTCTTAATATGCTGGTATTTAGTTTGTTATAAAAGCTCATTTTTCCTTTAAAAGAAACGGGTGGTTCCTTTAAAAGGGACCACCGTTCGACACCGAGAAACATCCTGTTTCTTTTTAAAGGAACGAGCTGTTTCTTTAAAGACGGATATTAAATAGTTTACTTTGTAATGATTTTATCTTATTGATGTTTTTCAGTTCTTCTTGTAAGATGACTGGTTCGTTGGTGGTAATGAAATCTACTTTCTGTTCGATCAGCGATTTCATATCTTCCACTTCGTCCACAGTCCACACATTTACTTTCAAGCCGAGTTCATGAGCTTCTTTGATCCATTCGGGGTGTTTCTTAATCACTCCCATGTGATAATCAAGACCGGCAGCACCGAGTTCCTTTAATTCTTTGGGAGATAGCTCGCCGTTGAGATAGAATACCGGAGTTCCGGCAGGTGCCAGGCGGATAAACTCTTTCATAGCGTGAGTGAGAAAGTGATATATTCCATGCGGTTTTCCAGTCCCATTTTCTTCACCATGGCAAGGATTCCCTGTACGGCTTTGGTTTCACGTTTCTTATTACTATGTGCTTTCAGTTCGAGAATCAGTCGGGTATTACAGTTTTTCCCGGCTTCCAGATACTGTTCCAGGCTGGGCAGGTTCTCTCCGTTCGATAGTTTCAGTCCTGTCAGAGCGTCACCTTTGGAATACTCCATCGGTCTCATCTTGTATACAGGATCGTGGTTGACCACCAACTTGTTATCCTTAGCGATCCATACGTCAAATTCTGAACCGTAACAACCGATGGAATCTGCTTTTTAGAAGTGATGTAATACTGTTTTGTGATGATCCCGGGGTTTTCCAGAAACCGCGGTGAGCAATTGCTTTTGTCTGCCCCTGCATACAAAATTCAGGCATTAAAAGGGCGGAACCTTTCATCATTTTTTTTAAATTCATTCGTTTTATCTTTTAAAGGTTATATAGGTTTAATTGGGTTTGGCTTCAAAATTATAAAAAAGAAAACGCAAATTAGTCAATTATATGCTAATCTGCGTTAATCCTTGGGATTTTAAAATAGAAATGTTACAAAAGAATAACAGAAAGAGCAGATTCTGTTATTCTTATCAGTTAAGTATAGGCCTCTTCGTGTATTCCTCTCACCGCACGTCCGCTATGGGCTCATTCAGATTCCTGAAAGCAATATCCCACGCCAGCGCTTCTGCTGTGGAGCAGGCCACACTGGGAACACTGGGTACGGTGCGTGCTGCACTTTCACTGGGGAAATGCTCTTCAAAGATACTGCGATAATAGTATTCTTCTTTATTTTGTGGCGTGTTGATAGGGAAGCGTTCGGCAGCATGTTCCATTTGCTGATCGCTCACAGCAGCAGCTGTGATTTCCCTCAATGTGTCAATCCATGAATATCCTACACCGTCACTGAACTGCTCTTTTTGTCTCCACGCCACACTTTCCGGTAACATCTCGGCAAAGGCTTCGCGAACAATCCGTTTCTCAATTTCCTTTCCGGGGCACATTTTAGCTTTTCGGATTCAGGTTCATTGCCACGTCCGAGAAATTCTTTATCAAGGAAAGGGACGCGTCCTTCTACTCCCCCATGCTGACAAACTTTTATTGGCACGGAGGCAATCGTACATGTGTAACTTTGAAAGTTTACGTACTGTTTCTTCGTGAAATGCCTGTGGAGTGGGAGCCTTGTGGAAATACAGATAACCACCGAAAATTTCATCGGCGCCTTCACCGCTCAACACCATTTTGATACCCATCGATTTGATGACACGTGCCAGTAGGTACATGGGAGTGGAAGCGCGTACCGTGGTTACATCGTATGTCTCGATGAAATAAATGACATCACGCAGGGCATCCAAACCTTCCTGAACAGTATAGTTTATTTCGTGATGGACAGTACCGATATATTCAGCCACTTCACGTGCTTTAATCAAATCGGGAGCACCTTTCAGACCGATAGCAAAGGAGTGAAGTTGAGGCCACCATGCATCGCTTGCTCCGTCTGTTTCTATACGCTTGGCCGCATATTTCTTGGCAATGGCGGAGATAACAGAACTATCCAAGCCTCCCGAAAGAAGCACTCCGTACGGTACGTCACTCATTAACTGGCGGTGTACAGCCTCTTCTAATGCTATTTTCACATCAACGGTTTGTGCATCATTCTCTTTTACGGTTTCATATTCTGTCCAGTCGCGCGAATACCAACGTTTCATTTTTCCCTCTTTACTATAGAAGTAATGTCCGGGGAGAAATATTTCATATTCGTCGCAAAATCCTTCAAGGGCTTTCAACTCGCTGCCGAAGTAGATTTTTCCCTCTTTATCTTTTCCTATATATAAAGGAATAACCCCAATCGGGTCACGGGCAATTAGAAATTCATCTTTTTCTTCATCGTAGAGAACGAATGCAAAGATTCCGCTGATATCTTCCAAAAAGTGAATGCCTTTGTCTTTGTAAAGGGCAAGAATTACCTCACAGTCACTTCCGGTCTGAAAGTTATATTTTCCCGCATATTTAGCGCGAATATCACGGTGATTGTAAATCTCACCGTTGACGGCGAGCACTTGTTTACGATCGGGAGAGTATAACGGCTGTCCGCCACTTTGCGGGTCGACAATGGAAAGACGTTCGTGTGCCAAAATGGCACTTCCACCTACATAGATACCACTCCAGTCCGGTCCGCGATGACGGATTTTCTGAGCCATTTTCAGTGCTTTATCTCTTAGCTCTTTCGTTTGAACTTTGATGTTGAGTATACCTGCTATTCCACACATAACTTTAATTTTTAGAGGGGGTAATGTAATCTGTTGATTGTTTATTCGCTATTTCTAAGAAGCTGACTAGTTATTCTTAATTCGTTCCATAATTGTTATCGTTTAGTTCCACAACTGTTTTCTCTTTAGTTCCATATCTGTTATTCTTTAGTTCTACAGATATGGAACGAACCGATAATAGCAATCGAGCTTCTTGTTGTACACTGTTGCAAACCTTATTGTATTAGATAAGCATCTATTTCCGCAGCAGCCTTTCGTCCTCCTGCCATGGCGCGTACTACTAAGCTGGCACCAGTCTCGGCATCACCGGCAAGAAATACATTCTTTGCAAATTTGGGTTGTTCCGGTTTCAGGAATCCCATCGCCAATAATACCATATCAGCTTCGATGACTTCTTTCTTCCCTGTTGGTTTCATCGTGGGACGTCCGCCATCTGTTGCCGGAATCCATTCTACTTCTTCCACTTCCACACCTGTTACGTTCCCATTTTTTCCTAGGAATTGATTGGAAGTGAGGCACCAGCGACGGATGCAACCTTCTTCATGGCTGGAGGTCGTTTTGAAAACTACCGGCCATTGCGGCCAAGGACGTAGAAGGATTGTGACCGACGGGAGGTTTGGGCATAATTTCGATTTGCGTGACACTGACGGCTCCCTGTCTCACACTGGTTCCGATGCAGTCGGAACCAGTGTCTCCGCCACCTATCACGAGAACCTTTTTGCCTTTGGCATTCACCAGTTTGTCTTTCGGGAAAGTTCTGTCCTGCCAGAATCCTGTTTTGTTGCGCCAGCATTTCCAGTGCGAAATGGATTCCTTTCAACTCCCGTCCCGGAATACTTAAGTCGCGTGCAGTGGGGGTTCCGGTACAGATGCAGTAAGCATCGAATCCTTCCGGTAAATGATTAACGTCTATTTCTACTCCCATCTCAAACTGAATACCTTCTGCGGCAAGTATTTTCATGCGGCGGTCGATTACGTTTTTGTCCAGTTTGAAGTTTGGAATACCGAAACGTAGCAATCCGCCCGCAGCTTCGTTCTTATCGAATAAAGTAACGCTATATCCTTTTAGATTGAGTTGATTAGCAACTACCAATCCAGCCGGACCGGCAAATAGTCGAAGTTCCGGTCCGGATCCCAGACATAGGCCACGCCACCGCTCATACCTGCCGCAAAGTTTCTTCCGGTAGAGCCCAGCACGACGACACATCCGCCCGTCATGTACTCGCAACAATGATCGCCTACTCCTTCCACCACGGCTACGGCTCCCGAGTTACGCACGGCAAAACGTTCACCGACCTGACCGTTGATATAGACTTCTCCGGAAGTGGCTCCATAGAGCAGGGTATTGCCTGCTATGACATTCTCCTCGGCACGGAAAGTTGCCTCCCGCGGAGGACATACCGTAATCGTACCTCCACTCAAACCCTTGCCCAGGTAATCGTTGGCTTCGCCTTCCAGACGGAAATGGATTTCCGGTACGAGAAAGGCTCCGAAACTCTGGCCGGCCGACCCGTGAAAGGTGATGTGAAGACTCCGTTTTCCCAGTCCGGCCTGCCCGTAACGGCTGACCACTTCGCCCGACAACATTGCTCCTACGGAACGGTCCGTATTGGCCACCGTATACTCCAGCGTAACGTCTCCGCTTTTCTCCAGTTCCGCAAAAGAGGCGGAAATGAGTTCACGGTCCATTACGTGATCAATCTCATGCAACTGACCGGATACATGGCAAAGGGCTGAATCGTTATTTACCCGGCATAGAATCCGTGAGAAGTCAAGCAGAGCTTCCTTGCTTCCCGCCTCACGGGGAGCGATCTCAATCAGGTCCGTACGTCCCACAATGTCCTCCAGACGAGTGAAACCCATCTCGGCCAGATACTCGCGCACCTCCTGTGCCAGGAAGCGGAAATAATTGACCACATACTCATAATGTCCGCGGAAACGTTCACGCAACTTAGGATCCTGAGTGGCCACTCCCACCGGACAGGTGTTGGCATGACACTTGCGCATCATCACACATCCCAGAACAATCAGAGGAGAGGTGCCGAAAGCAAACTCATCGGCTCCCAGAAGAGCCATGCTGATGACATCGCGTCCGGTCTTCAACTGGCCGTCGGCCTGAAGACGTACCATTCCGCGAAGCTTGTTAAGTACCAAAGTCTGCTGGGCCTCGCTCACTCCCATCTCAGGAGAAGTTCCGGCATAGCGTACCGAAGATGCCGGCGAAGCACCCGTACCTCCCTCGGCACCGGAGATCACAATCAGGTCGGCCTTGGCTTTGGCTACACCCGCCGCAACGGTTCCCACTCCGCTTTCGGCCACCAGCTTCACGCTGATCTGGGCACGGGGATTCACATTCTTGAGATCGAAAATCAGCTGAGCCAGATCTTCAATGGAATAAATATCGTGATGAGGCGGAGGAGAAATCATGTTTCCGGATTCCAGGCATGTTTTTCTCCGTCTTTACGGAAAGAATACAAACCTTTATTTTTAATAACTCTTCATTTTTAATACATTTCAAATCCTTCTTTATGGAAAGCAATGGCATCTCTAGCTACCTCCTCCAATCGGATACCTCCAATCGGTGAACCTAGTCCTCCGAAAATATGCCTTGCTCAATTCTTCACTCAAACCGACAGCTTCGAAAATCTTAGCACCCGATAGGAGCGGATCGTAGAGATACCCATCTTACTCATGATTTTAAAAAGTCCCTTTACAGATGGATTTGATATAGTTCTTTCTCAGCAGTGGTATAATCCAACTGAATATCTTTGTCTTTTACCAGTCGGTCGAGGACAGCGAATGCCATGTACAGGATTCAGGGCACTTGCTCCGAAACCCAACAATAACGCGGCGTGCATCACTTCACGTATTTCACCACTTTCTACGATCAATGCCGTTTGCACCCGTTTACCGACAGAAATCAGATGGTGATGAACGGCGCTTACTGCCAGCAATGATGGAATGGCAGCATGGGTAATATCCACACTCACGGTCGGTCAGGACAATGTAGTTTACACCTTCCGTCACGGATTCTTCCGCCATTTTACAAAGATGGGTCAGTGCTTCTTGCAGTCCGGCTTTCCCTTTTGCAACCTCAAACAACATGGGTAGTTTGACTGTTTTGAAGCCTTTATACCGGATATTACAAAAGAATATCCAGTTGGGTATTGCTTAAAATCGGGATGATTCAGGCGTACCATTTTGCAATGACTTTCACTGGGCGTCAGAATATTCATACCGACTGCTCCAATGTATTCCGTCAATGACATCACCAGTTCCTCACGAAGGGGATCAATGGGAGGGTTGGTTACCTGAGCAAATTGCTGACGGAAATAGCTGTAAAGCAACTGCTGGTTTATCTGAAAGTACGGCGAGTGGCGTATCGTTACCCATTGAATGATCGGTTCTGCTCCGGTGCCTTGCCGGCATAATCAGCCTTTCGATGTCCTCTTTGGAGTAGCCGAAAGTACGAAGCATCCGGTCGTAGTTTGCTACGTGATGAGGAACTTTGCGCCCGCTTTTCAGTTCATCCAGTTCAATACGGTTAGTCGCCAACCAAATACGGTACGGTTTGGCATCCGCCAGTTGTTTTCTTCAATTCGTGGTCGTAGTATATCTCTCCTTTTTCGGTATCTACCAGTAATATTTTTCCCGGTTGTAGACGCCCTTTCTCTTTAATCTCTCCCGGTTCGAAATCCATCACGCCTACTTCACTGGCCACTACCATCATGTCATTATTGGTAATGAGGTAACGGGCAGGGCGCAGACCGTTGCGGTCCAACATTCCTCCGGCAAATCGTCCGTCGCTGAATAGTAGTGCGGCAGGCCCGTCCCACGGTTCCATCAGAATGGAATGATATTCGTAAAACGCTTTCAACTCTTCACTGATAGGGTTTTTGTCGTTGAACGATTCGGGTACTAGCATCGCCATGGCATGGGGCAGGCTCAGTCCCGACATCACAAAAAATTCCAGCACATTGTCCAGTGAGGCACTGTCGCTCATGCCCGGCTGGATAATGGGACGGATGTCTTTGACATCCCCCAATGCCGGAGAGGAAAGGACACTTTCGCGCGCCTCCATCCAACCCCGGTTACCGCGGATGGTATTGATTTCGCCGTTGTGCGCTAACAAACGGAACGGTTGGGCGAGGCTCCATGTAGGAAATGTGTTGGTGCTGAAACGGGAGTGTACCAATGCCAATCCGCTGGTAAAGTAGGGTTGCGTCAGGTCCGGGATAATAGTTGCGCAGCTGTAATGATGAAAGCATACCTTTATATATAATGCTTTTTGTTTGATGTCCGGTTCGTTTGCCAGAGCCGATTCTCCCAGGATTTCGGGGCAGGTGGGCACATTGCGCAAATGCATCAATGTGAGTCCTTCTTTTTTTCAATTTCTTCAATAATAATACTTAGAATAGCTGCCTGATCTTTCTCGTTTTTCGGTAAAAACAGCAGACCGGTGCCGTACCGTCCCTTTTCGGGTACGGGGATGCCTTGTAGTAAAATAAACTCATGTGGAATCTGAAGCATAATACCTGCACCGTCACCGGTCTTGTTATCCGCACCCTCGGCACCGCGATGGCGCATGTTTTCTAATACCTTTAAAGCCGACTCAACAATGTCGTGTGACTTTTCTCCATGAATGTTAACCAGCATACCGACACCGCAGGCATCGTGTTCGTATGCAGCATCGTACAAGCCCACCTGTTGGGGCTGTCGTTGGTAAGGGAATCCTTTGTTACGTTGTTAAAAAGTTCTTGTTTCTTCATTCTTACTAGCTTTATTGTATGATACGTAGATGAAATCTTCGAGGAACTTACCAAGCAGGGCCAGAGTCCTCGCATCTACAGCGACACCTACATCATGCTTGAACTGATGGGCCACCGTCTGGACAGAGAGGTGGAGCGCAACTTCGTAGCTGCAAAGGCGATGGAGATGCAGAATACCGATATCACCAACTATATAGAAGACCACGTGAAGATGAGCAATGTACTCAAGACCACGATGAAGAACTTTGATGGCGGTTATGTGGTTTGCGGTATCACCGGTTCGGGCGAGATGTTCTCTATGCGCGACCCTTGGGGCATCCGTCCTGCGTTCTATTACAAGAACGATGAAATCGTGGTAGTAGCCAGCGAGCGCCCTGTACTTCAGACCACCTTCGACCTGGAGGCAGAGGAAGTGCAGGAACTGATGCCGGGCACGGCGCTTCTTGTGAAGAAGAACGGAGAGTGCAGCATCGAGCGCATCATGGAGCAGAAGGGCGATTCAGCCTGCTCATTCGAGCGCATCTACTTCAGTCGTGGTTTCCGACAAGGATATCTATAAGGAGCGTAAGCAGTTGGGCGAGCAGTTGACCCAGCCTATCCTGAAGGCTGTGGATTATGATGTAGACCACACCGTGTTCAGCTATATCCCGAACACTGCCGAGGTGGCTTACTATGGCATGTTGAGCGGTTTCAAGAAGTATCTTAATGAGACCAAGATTGAGCAGATTGCCAACCTCGACCATGTTCCATCAAAAGAAGAATTATACGAAATCCTCGGCGACTTCGTCCGCTCAGAAAAGATAGCATGGAAGGATATCAAACTCCGTACCTTCATTACTGAGGGCAACAGCCGTAACGACCTGGCGAGCCACGTGTATGATGTAACCTACGGAAGCATCGAGCCGAATGTGGATAATCTTGTCATTATCGATGATAGTATTGTGCGTGGTACTACCCTGAAGGAGAGTATTCTCCGCATCCTCGACCGTCTGCATCCTAAGAAGATTGTAGTGGTTTCCAGTGCCCCTCAGATCCGATATCCGGATTACTACGGCATCGATATGGCAAGACTGGAAGAGTTCTGCGTGTTCCGTGCTGCCATCCAGCTTTTGAAAGAGCGCAAGATGGAAGACCTTATCGAGCAGACCTATGAGGCTTGCAAGGCAGAATTGGCAAAGCCAAAGGAGGAGCAGATCAATCCGGTACGCTCCATCTACAAGCCATTCAGCACCGAGGAAATCAACGAGAAGATTGTTGAGATGCTTCGCCCAGAGGGCATGACCACTCCTATCCAGCTTGTATTCCAGAGCATCGAGGGCTTGCGCGAGGCGATTCCAAACCACAAGGGCGACTGGTATTTCACCGGTCATTATCCAACCCCAGGCGGCACGAAGCTCTGTAACCAGTCGTTTGTGAACTACATCGAAAACGTTTATCATAAATAAGTGAATAGAGAAGAACGAAGAGTGAAGAATTCATTTGCTCTTATAAGTATGAAATAAAAGAATCAAATGTCAGATATGAAAAAAGTAACCTTAGTTTTGAGCGATGGAACTAAGTTCCATGGCAAATCTTTTGGATATGACGCTCCTGTAGCGGGCGAGGTTGTGTTCAACACAGCCATGATGGGATATCCAGAGAGTTTGACCGACCCTTCTTACGCCGGTCAGTTGATGACACTTACATTCCCTCTCGTGGGCAACTATGGTGTGCCACCATTTACTTTTGAGGAGAATGGTTTGCCAACCTTCATGGAGAGTGACAAGATTTATGCTTCTGCCATCATCGTGAATGATTACAGCGAGCAGTACAGCCACTGGAATGCAGTGGAGAGTCTTGCCGACTGGTTGAAGCGCGAAAAGGTGCCAGGAATCACAGGCATCGACACCCGTGAGTTGACTAAGGTGCTTCGTGAGCATGGTGTGATGATGGGTAAGATTCTCTTTGATGATGAGCCTGACAACATTCCTGAGGCTAACTATGAGGGTGTAAACTTTGTTGACCAGGTAAGCTGCAAGGAAATTATCCGTTATAACGAGGGTGCCGGCAAGAAGGTGGTTCTCGTTGACTGCGGTGTGAAGGCAAACATCATCCGTTGCCTCATCAACAGAGGCGTAGAGGTGATCCGTGTGCCATGGAATTACGATTACACCGATATGGACTTCGACGGATTGTTCCTGGCCAATGGTCCTGGTGACCCAGATATGTGCGAGGATGCAGTAAACATTATTCGCAAGCAGATTAGCCAGAGCCGCAAACCTATCTGCGGTATCTGTATGGGTAACCAGTTGCTTTCTAAGGCAGCCGGTGCTACTATCTACAAGTTGAAGTATGGTCACCGTTCACACAACCAGCCAGTGCGCATGGTAGGAACCAACAATTGCTACATCACCTCTCAGAACCACGGTTATGCCGTTGATGCCAAGACATTGGGCAACGATTGGGAGGAACTCTTTGTAAATATGAATGATGGCTCTAACGAGGGTATCCGCCACAAGGTGAACCCTTGGTTCTCAAGCCAGTTCCACCCAGAGGCTTGCTCAGGCCCTGTGGATACAGAGTTCATGTTTGATAAGTTTGTAGAAACACTAAAATAATTAGGAAAATAATGAAAGACGAAAATATAAAGAAGGTGCTCCTCTTAGGTTCTGGAGCCTTGAAGATCGGTGAAGCAGGTGAGTTCGACTACTCAGGTTCGCAGGCCCTGAAGGCATTGCGCGAGGAAGGTATCGAGACTGTGCTCATCAACCCGAATATCGCAACCGTACAGACATCAGAAGGTGTTGCCGACCAGATTTACTTCCTGCCAGTGCAGCCTTACTTCGTAGAGCGTGTCATCCAGAAGGAGAATCCAGACGGTATCCTCCTCAGCTTCGGTGGTCAGACTGCCCTCAACTGTGGTGTGGAACTCTATCGCCAGGGCATCCTGGAGAAATATAATGTCAAGGTATTGGGTACTCCAGTTCAGGCTATCATGGACACTGAGGACCGTGAACTCTTCGTAGAGAAGTTGGATGAAATCAATGTGAAGACCATCAAGAGTGAGGCTTGCGAGAACATCGAGCAGGCCCGCAAGGCTGCTGCCGAGCTCGGCTATCCTGTCATCATCCGTGCTGCTTACGCCTTGGGTGGTCTCGGTTCTGGTTTCGCAGACAACGAGGAGCTGAACAAACTCGCAGAGAAGGCTTTCCTCTTTCTCTCCACAGGTATTGGTAGAGAAGAGTTTGAAGGGCTGGAAAGAGATTGAGTATGAGGTAGTTCGCGACCGTTACGACAACTGTATCACAGTTTGTAACATGGAGAACTTCGACCCACTGGGAATCCATACTGGTGAGAGTATCGTCATCGCTCCATCTCAGACCCTGAGCAATTCTGAGTATCATAAGCTCCGTGCCCTCTCCATCAAGATTATCCGTCACATCGGAATCGTGGGTGAGTGTAACGTGCAGTATGCCTTCGACCCTAAGAGCGAGGATTATCGTGTAATCGAGGTGAATGCCCGTTTGAGCCGTTCTTCTGCCTTGGCATCTAAGGCTACTGGTTATCCTCTTGCCTTCGTTGCAGCCAAGCTCGGTATGGGTTACGGTCTGTTCGAGTTGAAGAACTCGGTAACCAAGACCACATCTGCCTTCTTTGAGCCAGCATTGGACTACGTAGTTTGTAAGATTCCTCGTTGGGACTTGTCTAAGTTCCGTGGCGTAGATAAGGAGTTGGGTTCATCTATGAAGTCAGTAGGTGAGGTAATGGCTATCGGCCGCAACTTCGAGGAGGCCATCCAGAAGGGTCTTCGTATGATTGGTCAGGGCATGCACGGTTTCGTAGAGAACAAGGAACTTGAAATCGACGATATCGATGCAGCTTTGCGCGAGCCAACAGATAAGCGTGTGTTCGTAATTTCAAAGGCAATGCACAAGGGCTATACCGTAGATCAGATTCACGACTTGACCAAGATTGACAAGTGGTTCCTTGAGAAGTTGAAGCACATCATCGACATCGACGAGGCGATGAAGAAGTGCAACATCAATACTCTTGACCAGGATTTGCTCCGCACCGCTAAGGTTTACGGTTTTACCGACTTCCAGGTAGCCCGTGCCGTGGGCTTGGAGCAGGAGTTGGGCAACATGCACAAGGCAGCCATCCTGGTTCGCAACAAGCGCAAGAGCTATGGCATCCTGCCTGTAGTAAAGCAGATTGATACCCTGGCTGCAGAGTATCCTGCTCAGACCAACTACCTCTATGTTACTTACGCTGGCGTGAAGAGCGACATCAACTTCGAGAACGACCACCGTTCTATCATCGTACTCGATTCAGGTGCTTACCGCATCGGTTCTTCCGTAGAGTTCGACTGGTGTGGCGTTCAGGCATTGAACACCATCCGCAAGGAAGGTTGGCGCTCAGTGATGATCAACTACAACCCAGAGACCGTATCTACCGACTACGATATGTGCGACCGTCTCTACTTCGATGAGTTGACCTTCGAGCGTGTGATGGATATCATCGAGATGGAGCAGCCTCATGGCGTCATCGTATCTACCGGTGGTCAGATTCCAAACAATCTGGCTATGCACCTGGATGCACAGAATGTGCCAATCCTGGGTACTACTGCCAAGGACATCGATAACGCTGAGGACCGTGCCAAGTTCTCTCAGATGTTGACCAACAACGGCATCAACCAGCCAAAGTGGAGCGCCCTGACCTCTATGGAGGGCATCGACAACTTCATCGAGCGTGTAGGTTTCCCGTGCTTTCTGGTGCTGCGATGAACGTATGTTCTAACGAGGATGAGCTGAAGCGATTCCTGCAGTTGGCTGCCAATGTAAGTGAGGATCACCCAGTGGTAGTAAGTAAATTTATCGAACATGCCAAGGAGATTGAGATGGATGCAGTGGCAAAGAATGGCGAGGTGATTGC
>VOFC01003673.1_pt1 | contig 20544 bp, 28 predicted proteins | sample 5384161 | NCBI WGS metagenome assembly VOFC01 (sample SAMN12384722, study PRJNA508395) | human gut metagenome | isolation source: healthy gut B | host: Homo sapiens
GACGAAATAGTCTTATCCACCCCAAATCAATCATATCTATGCAAACCGGAACTGCCGGAAGAGCAGCACTCACTGACCTATACGGAAGCCGAGCAACTGATTAACAGCGGGTTTACCTGCTCTACACAGACTGCATCACCCTTGCGGCACGCTCCAATATGGCTATCCGCCTGACAGATATCCACGACCTGACAACCGAAACGGCTCTATCTCCTCTCATGACAGGAGGCAGTGTCAAAGCAATACTTTCACAGGACTCGGCCACCTTTGTACGCTTTACGTCATTAAACGTATTGCCCGGCTATCTGCTAATGGGGAAACTACTGGAAGTCATCAACAAATATCAAATAAACGTCGTTTCAATGGCCTCATCCAACGTATCTATCTCTCCATGATGCTGACAGCCAGCAGTGATACCCTGCGAATAGTCCCAAAGGGAACTGCATAAGTATGCCGAAATGGTCATAGACGAAAATATGTCCGTGATACACATCATCGGCTCACTTCACTGGAACACCCAGGTAGAAAGCCACATCATGGACACTATCAAGGACATTCCCGTATCTCTCATTTCTTATGGGGGAAGCGACCACTGCTTCACGTTATCTGTGCACACCACAGATAAAAAACAAGCTTATCAACTCACTGTCCAGACAATTCTTCGGCAACCAGTGCGCAGCCTGACCCGAAAAAAATACCGGGGAGCAGATTTATCCACTCCCCGGCATTTTTTCTTTTCACTTTTATCCATACGTATTGACATTTTATTACCAACAAGCTAATAAAACTTCAATGACGTTCATTTACAAAAAATCCATACTATCCAAAACTGAAAGGAAAGGCGCTTTCATCGGATAAAGCAATCAATCCATTTTTCGTTGAATACAAATTTTGTTCTCTCTTGCCAGCCAACCAGCAGCCAATGCTGTACTCTCTACGCTAAGGTTTAATCTTCTCGCCAATTCTGGTATTGAAATTTCACCAATTTCCTTTAGGGCACACCAGACCTTTCCGGCGTTCGTCCCTACTATTCTTTTATCCATGGCTATTATTTATTTAATAATTTGGTTACAATATAGCGATTTTAGTAATAGATTATAACCAAAAGAGCGTTTTTATTTCAGGTTTTGACATTATTTTAAAACATTAAAATCCATATCACCGCAAACGGTTAAAAATATGGTCATTTATATACATTTATACCATACTTAAATACACGAAATATTAAAATAAATTATCAAACGAAGAAATAGAAAAGCATCGTCAACAAATAGATATTCTACAAATAAGCAATATCGGACAAGTCTGTTCCCTTTTTACCAGTACCTTTGCATAGTGAAATAACAATCAAACTATGCAACAGAAGAAAAAACGAAAGAAGAGTATCAAAAGTGCGTAAATGTCGTAGTGGAATATATCAATCAGCATTTAGGAGAAGACATTGATTTGAAATCGCTGGCCAGGATATCAAACTTTTCTCCTTTTTATTTTCACCGGATTATGAAAGCATTCCTCGGTGAACCGATTCGGTACCTTTATTGTCCGGACGCGGACAGAAGCTGCCGCACGCCTGCTCCGTTACTCGGATATCCCGATTGCCGATATAGCCTATCGCATCGGATATTCGTCCCCCTCTTCATTGTCGAAAGTGTTCAGACAGTTTTATGGTATTTCTCCTTTAGAGTATCGAAACAATAAAAACTTTGTAATTATGAAACCAGCGATTATCAGACCAGACCTGGAACTGAAAAGTGAAATTAAGAATGTACCTGCAAGAAATGTGATTTATATCCGCCTGTCCGGCGACTACAAACTGAATGATTATGGCGGCACCTGGGGACGTTTGTGGCAGTTTGTCAAAGAACAAAACCTGCCAATAGGGGATTTCAACCCGCTTTGCATCTATCACGACGACCCCAAAGTGACACCTGCCGAGAAGTTGCGTACAGATGTATGCATGGTAATGCCTGTTCAGGTAGCGCCTAAAGGCGACGTAGGATTCAAGACGCTTCCTGCCGGACGTTATGCCATTTTCCTTTATAAAGGGTCGTATGACAATCTGCAAGCAGTGTATGATACTATTTACGGAAAATATCTGCCTGAAATGGAATGTACGTTGCGCGACGAAGCCAGTGCCGAACGTTATCTGAACGACCCGTGCAAAACGGCTCCCGAAGAGTTGCTGACGGAGATTTATATTCCCGTGGAATAAAATGAAGTAAGAAAGAATAAAATGCAGGTGTGCCGTTTCGTCTTGGCACACCTGCATTAACCTACTCATTCCATTCCCGATGAATGAGAATTACGACATACAGATAATCTTCCTCTCCTCGGAAACAGGAGTGGTAATTTGAATGTATTGTAAAATGGGACATTCTTTTATTTAAAGAAAACCATTTGCGCGATTGAAGGCATAGTTTCGTCCAACATGCTTTCGCCGGTGAAGTTCAAGAAACCCGGTTATCATAAGAATCGAGCGCAAGCCAATTGAAAGAAGCGGCACTGAAATAACCAACTCCGCAGAAAAAGCACGCAGGCCGTTTTTCTATCTGTCGGTTCGCCCACCTCACATCGTATGCGGAATATCAGTGATCCCTCGCATACAGAGACGGATTCAGTTCGAGTCCCGTCTGCACCAGATTCCCCGAATAAATTTCTCTTGAAGACATTTCCTCTGATGAAATATCCAGTAAGGAAACGACCAGATTATCCGACAGAGTTGTGAAACCGGCACTTTTCAGTTCTATAGGTGAATCATCATTAATCCGGTCTACGAATATCTGGCTACTTGTACACATCACTACATAGTCCACCGTATGAGAAGAAATAGCTTGCGAAATTTTTCATTCAGCCGGAACAGACTTTTTTCGTACCTCGATGCACTTAGGGAATTCACTGCGTTCAGTTCTTCAAGGTCGGAATTCGTGATGTAAAGACAGAACGGTGCTTTTCTTGTTCGGATTAATGTAATACTTCTGAACCGGTTCGCTGATATCTACGAATTTATTCAGGACATGAACATCGGACTCGTAAGAATTACCCGCCTCGGCAGGAGTGTCAATAACAAAGCTGTCGCTACATCCACACAACAGGACGAGAAAAAGTAAAAAGCCTAGTTTAGTTAATTGCAGATTCTTCATAACATACAGGATTTGGTTATCTTTTCCTATTTCATAAAAATAGTTTAGTCTTATGGCAGCAAAGTTATGGGAAAAAAATAAAAAAGTCTTGAACGAATTCAATACTGCAGCTGATTTATATAGGATATAAATATTATTAACAATAATTCCCACTATCGTGCCAATGGTGGCAGGATAGCAGGAAACTTTTTTCTTTAGATAACGGAAAGTCCGTATTCGTAGGCATCGGACATTGCATTGTAATCTGCGTCCGAGTAAGCGCCTTTGTCCCTGGCTTTCTGCATATCCTTCATAAAGGATTCTACGGAAGAGAGAAAACTCTGATAGTTTTTCAATTCTTCGTCATAGCCGGTAACGGCAGGAAGTTTCTTTGCGGCTTCCAGTTCCTTTTTCAATTCTGCCATTTTTCACGTCAATCCGCATACCGTCCATTACGTGTTTACGGGAGTAGAGGTTCATGATGCTGTACGGTGCCCGACATTTTACGCATAGCCATTATCTGGTCTTTCAACGGCTCGTCGGCGAAGTTCCTTTTCCGCCTGTTCAGTCAGAGGGCTTAATATATCGAAAATCACTTGTTTGTATTCGGACATCGCTATGCTCAATTGATAGTTCTCTTCCAAAAGTTTAGTGGTTTCCGCCTTTTTGTTATCCTTCCGGTAAGACAGGAATTTATCCAAAGATTAGCGTAGAACTGTGCTCTCGAAGTAAATAATCCCTGTAATTCTGTATCAGATTCTGACGGACTTCATCATTGAAGTAGACACCCGGATTCATCAGTTCCGCAGTATCCCTGGCCGAGACTTCCGGCGGCGCAATCGGAGACTACTTCGGGCGCTTTTCCCGTATGCTCCATATACCCCAATACCGCATTTATATCTTTTGCATTAGCTACATGCCTCAAAACAATGAGTGATGTATGATAATAGTTTATCACTTTACTGGCGTCGTCCAACTCTTCAGGAGTAGCCGAGGACGCAACCTGCTTCTTGTTCCCTCCCGAACAAGAAGCCAGCAACACCAACAAGTGCCCCTAACAATAAGATTCTTTTCTTCATAATGTTCAGTTTATTAAGTCTTTCGTACTATAACAATAAAAATCGTTTTTGTTATAACCAAACAATACATATCGGATAAGTTAAAAAAAAACAGGAAAGTCCCAGATATTATCGACAATGATTAAGGAATAAACAATCAAAAGGTATAAAAACAAAAAATGGCTACTCATCGCGAGCAACCAATCTTTTTTGTTAACCTTAAATCTAATACTTATGAAAAAACACAGTACAAAGGTACTAACTTCCAATAAATAGCAAATTTCAGCTCCCAAACAAGCAATAATATAACACGGTTTAATACTCGCCGAATCATTAACATTTCAGACTTTACGTTAACATTTAACATATTCATTCACAATCTGGAAACGAAAAGCCTGAACAATAACCAACACTCCTTATTTTCAATGTTCGCTCAAATTTAAGGGGCAAAAAAAGGCTATCTATCCCAGACAGCCAATCTTTGTTAACTTAAATCTAATACTATGAAAAAAACACAGTACAAAGATACGGACTTTCGGCTTATCTCCAAATTTATCGGGCAAAATGGGGTATCTTATAACATGGTTTAATAGAATCGGAATCCGATTAACATATAAACAGAACAACGTTAACATTTAACAGTTTTCTTAAATATATAGGAGCGAAAAACTAAGAGATGCAAAAGTTTTCAAACTGAGTTATCGAATCTTATTAAAGAGAGTTTAAAGGTAAGTAACAAATCCTCCACCCGCTTGTTTAGGATAGAAGGTAACCATCAAATTCTCATTATATGAATAGATTCGAAAATAAGGCAGTCATCATCACCGGTGCTGCCGGCGGCATTGGCGAAGCAACCCACGCCGCATTGTTTCGAAGGCGGTAAAGTAGTCATTGCCGACCACTCCAAAAGGAAAAAGCGGAGCAACTTGCTGCCGAAATCACTCAATCGGGGCTGACGTACGTCCCATTTATTTCTCCGCTACCGAACTGCAAAGCTGCAAAGAGCTGATTGACTTTGCAATGAAAGAGTACGGACAAGTGGACATATTGATTAACAACGTAGGCGGAATCGACCCAAAAACGTGACTTGGGTATTGAGAAACTGGATATTAACTACTTCGATGAAGTATTTCATCTGAACCTCTGCTGCACCATGTATCTCTCCCAACAAGTGATTCCTATCATGGTGGCGCACGGCGGCGGAAATATCGTAAACGTGGCATCTATCAGCGGAATGACTGCCGACGCCAACGGAACTTTATACGGAGCCAGCAAAGCAGGTGTCATCAACCTGACTAAATATATCGCCACCCAACTGGGCAAGAAGAACATCCGTTGCAACGCCGTAGCACCCGGACTGATACTGACTCCCCGCCGCTCTGGATAATCTGAATGAGGACGTCCGCAACATCTTTTTGGGACAATGCGCCACGCCTTATTTGGGTGAACCGGAAGATGTGGCAGCTACCATTGCCTTTCTCGCCTCGAATGACGCCCGGTATATCACCGGACAAACAATCGTCGTAGACGGCGGACTGACCACCCATAATCCAACCGTGGAATTATCATAAAACAATATCGAACGGTACATCGCACGCCTCAAGTAGTTAAGTACAAACGGACAGCCTGCCCCGTCTATGCAGCAGAGATGATTTTAACTTCCGGTGATAAGGTATTTGCAGCTAAGTCAATCGGATATAGCAGCCCGGAGGAAGCTACGGAAATATAACAGAGGACACTTCTTTTTACCCACAACTGCACTACATATCATTAAAAACATAATGATATATATCCAATAACAGGATTACATATATCATCAAAATTAAACTTTGCTGTGCCACTTCTACCACCCCGTTGGCACAGTCGTGCCATACCTATGTCACAGTTGTGACAGCACGTTGGCACTGTTGTGACAATGGGGTGGCACAAGCATAGCGTTTGACGGTATCCGAACAGCATATATTAATCTACATTATACTCATTATGAAAAAGCCAACATTCATCTTTATTCTGTTATCCTTCATCACAATGTATACCAACAGACAGATAACAAATATCATTAAAAGAAAGAAATATCGACAATCAAACAATAGTTTCGTTCAACAAATACTAACTTTACAACGTTTTTAATATAAAGAACGGACGACATGATTGTTAGAACGCTACTGGATACGAGATCTCTATAAGTTTACCACATCGTACGCTTATATCAAACTATTTCCCTATGCAATGGGGAAATTCAGCTTCCATGATAGAAATGAGACTGAATATACTGAAGAATTTCTGGAAAGACTTAAAATGAAATTGATAACCTAAGCCGATTGAGACTTACAGAAGAAGAACTGGAATACATGACACGAAATTGCCGGTTCCTTCCGAGAGTTTATTGGGAATGGCTGTCATCTTTCCGTTTTCATCCGGATAAAATCAAGATACATTTGGACGAACAACATCATCTTCACATCGAAGTCAGTGATTTCCTCTATAAAGCTACCCTGTATGAAGTACCTTTACTTGCCATTGTATCCGAAATAAAGAACCAGTTCTTCGGCAATGTAGCCGATATGGACGAAATCTTATGCAAATTATCGGAGAAAGTAGAACTGTCAATCAACATCGGTTACGTTTCTCGGAGTTCGGTACGCGGCGGAGATTTTTCTGTCCATGTACAGGAAACGGTTATCAGAAAATTAAAAGAAACGGCGCAGTATTGCACAGGCACTTCCAACTGCTATTTTGCAATGAAGTACGACATGAAAATGATGGGTACTCACCCGCATGAGTGGTTCATGTTTCATGGAGCGCAATTCGGATATAAACACGCCAACTACATGGCGCTCGAAAACTGGGTGAATGTTTATGACGGTGATTTGGGCATTGCCTTATCCGATACTTATACTTCCGGTATCTTCCTCAGCAATCTCAGCCGCAAACAGGCGAAACTGTTTGACGGTGTCCGCTGCGATTCCGGCAATGAATTCAGGTTTATAGACAGTCTGATATCCCGTTACAAAGAACTGGGAATTGACGCGACTACCAAGACTATCGTTTTCAGCAATGCCCTCGATTTCACAAAAGCACTGGAGATTCAGGAATATTGCAGGAACAAAATCCGTTGTTCCTTCGGCATCGGGACAAATCTCACCAATGATACCGGATTCGAACCTTCAAACATCGTTATGAAACTGACACAATGCAAGATGAACGTCAATCAGGAATGGCGGGAATGTATCAAGTTATCCGACGACGAATGTAAACATACCGGTAGTCCGGAAAGTACAGGCATGTCTGTATGAATTGAGACTGAATTAGCTTATTTCCTGTTATCGCTTTTTATCAAAACGGCTATCCATACAAGACTGATATCCGTTGTGACAAACTTTCCTTCATAAAACAAGCTGAATATCGTAGCCGGAGTAGGTGCAGCCTGTACCTGCTCCATTGTCTCCAGTTTTATAATCGTCAAAGGAAGATTTCTTTTTGGCAGCGGTTTCCTTTAAAGAACTCATCACATGAAATTCTGCAAACGGACAACGGTTGGAGAAATAAACAGTGATACCCTTTTATCAGGGCACTCTCCTGTTCGTGCAGATTCATTAAACGTCGGATTCGGAGCATCAACATTCAATTTCTTCACTAACAGACTAAATCCAGTCGGAAGCTGTTCGCAAGCAACAAATCCTTTGTCTCAACAGCCATTTGGTATCACTCATAAAATGAAACTTTTTTGTTCCTACCACAGTCAAAAACCGTCCTTTGTTGCAAGGCATCATCTATCGCAGTTTGGAGCAGAGCTTTCTGCATACCCTTTTCCTTTATATTGCCCGGCTACCCAAAAAGCAGTTTATCAACAGATAATTATCAGCCTTCACAGGAACCCATCCGTTTTCGGCCGGACCATATTCGATAAATACTTTCGCACGCTCCATTCAAACGACGAAAAACATACCTGTTTTTCAAATTGCCTCTTCAGCCATTCCTTTTCAGGTTATAACTTTCCTGACATTTTTATCCGAGAAAGCGCAGCAGATATGTTCTTTTTTCTATATTGTCTTTGGTAAGCGTGATAAAGTCGATGTTCATGGTAACTTGTTTTTTTATTAAATCAATATTATTTAGTGGGAAGTGAGGTACGAACATAAAAAAAGGAGCAACGCCTTGCTCCAACCTTTGTTAACCTTAAATCTAATACTATGAAAAACACATTACAAAGATACGGACTTTCCGGTTATCTGCAAATTATCCAAATAAAAAGTATGTTTCATAACATGATTTAAAACTTTCTGAGAAATAGTACTTGTTTTATTAATACTTTTTCAAGATTTGAATCCCTTCACGGCTCTTTTCCAGTCTTTCCAAAGTCAGTTCGCCGGATTGCCGCCAAAGTTGTTGTCCTTTTCTTAAAAGGATAAATGTAGGCGTTGCTTCAATGGTGTAGAAATCCGTAAGGGCAGTTTCTGGTCTACATCTACTTCCACCACTTCGATCGTGCCTTCCATTAATTTCTTAAATTCCTCAACAACAGGTTTCATACGCTGGCAGTGAGGACACCATGTTGCATAAAAATTCTGCCATTACCCAATCGGCATTAGCCAGCTTCTCTTGATTCCGTTCTTCACGGGCTACTTTCTTCTCTTTCATAATTGATTACTGTTTGATTAATAATTGCTACTTCAACAATGCGAAAAGAAAGAAAAAGTTTAAAGGATAAACAATAATACACACAGATTTAACTATTAAATCCACTTACATTTACCTTTATTTCGTTTCTGATATCCGAACAAGCGTCCATTGCACAAAAAAGCAACTTTCGTGCAAAAAGAGAACACTCTATTCAAAAAATTTATTTATCTTTGCCGCCGAAATGGTTCGGAATCCGTAGCCAACGGACGACGATTAATAGGAATCGGGTGCAAATCCCGAACAGTCCCGCTGCTGTGAAGCTCAGTTCAATGTCTTATAAATGAACTAATTTGACGCCACTGATGTTCTATCGGGAAGGCAAATAAGACAAGAGTCAGTCAGAAGACCTGCCACTTCGCGTAAAAGCGTTCTTCTGCCTCGTGGGTTAGGAGAAAGAACATCATTTGTTAAGCCCCAAATCAAGAAAATACTGTGTTTTCATCAGGTGGACTATGTCTGTGCAAGGTGGGAAGACACAAAATAAGTATGTACTTAATTTAGAAAAGTATGATAAAAAAATCTTAGTAGCCAATCGCGGTGAGATAGCCGTGAGGGTGATGCGCTCCTGCCGGGAGATGGAAATAACGAGTATCGCGATATTTTCGAGGCAGACCGGACTGCAAAGCATGTGCTCTACGCAGACGAAGCTTATTGTGTAGGTCCTGCCGCATCTAAAGAGAGTTATCTGAATATAGAAAAAATCATCGAAGTGGCGAAAGCGAACCACGCAGACGCCATTCATCCGGGATATGGATTCCTGTCCGAGAATGCGGCTTTTGCACGACGCTGTCAGGAAAGAAGGCATTATCTTTTATCGGTCCCACCTGGAAACAATGGAAGCAATGGGCGACAAGATTTCCGCCCGCATCAAAATGATTGAAGCCGGAGTGCCCCGTCGTGCCCGGCACACAAGAAAACCTGAAAAGTGTGGAAGAAGCCGTGGAACTTTGCAATAAAATCGGTTATCCTGTGATGCTGAAAGCTTCAATGGGTGGCGGTGGAAAAGGTATGCGTCTTATCCACAGCGCAGAAGAGGTGGAAGAGGCTTAATACAACTGCCAAGAGCGAGTCTCTTTTCTTCTTTCGGCGACGATACCGTTTACCTGGAGAAGTTTGTTGAGGAACCTCATCACATTGAATTTCAGATTCTGGGCGACAAACACGGAAACGTGATTCATGTGCGAACGCGAATGTTCCGTGCAACGCCGCAATCAGAAAGATTGTGGAAGAAACCTTCGGTTTTCGTGACTCCCGGAACTGCGTAAAGATATGGGAGAAAAAGCGGTGGCTGCCGCCAAAGCGGTCAACTATATCGGTGCGGGAACGATCGAGTTTTTGGTAGACAAGCACCGCAACTATTCTTCCTCGAAATGAATACCCGCCTGCAAGGGAACACCCCATTACGGAAGAAGTAATCGGTGTAGACCTCGTAAAAAGAGCAGATCAAAGTTGCCGACGGACAAGTGCTCCAGCTGAAACAGAAAGATATCAGCGCGGACCATGCCATCGAATGCCGTATTTGTGCCGAAGATACAGAAATTTTTCATGCCGAGTCCGGGAATCATCAAGCAGATTACAGAACCGAACGGAATCGGTGCGTATCGACAGTTACGAAGGATATGAAATCCCGATCTATTATGACCCGATGATCGGCAAACTGATCGTATGGGCTACTAACCGCGAATATGCCATCGAACGGATGCGTCGTACTCTATGAGTATAAACTGACAGGAGTCAAGAATAAATATCAGTTACCTGCGTGCTATTATGGATACGCCGGATTTCGTAGAAGGTCATTATGATACAGGCTTCATCGCCAAGAACGGCGAACACCTGCATCAGTGTATCATGCGAACCAGCGAACGTGCCGAGAATATTGCACTGATTGCTGCCTATATCGATTATCTGATGAACCTGGAAGAGAACAGCGGCGACACTACGGACAACCGTCCTATCAGCAAATGGAAAGAATTCGGATTGCATAAAGGCGTACTTCGTATCTAATTAAAAAAAGCAGCATTAATTATGGAAATTCATATAGGTGACCGGGTGGCCGAAGTGGAACTGGTCAGCAAGGAAGATAATAAAGTGGTACTTACCATTGACGGAAAAAGCCGTTTGAAGCGGACGTGGTAATGGCAGAAAACGGAACCTGCAACATCTTTATGGACGGGCGCAGCGCAAACGCGCAGCTCATCCGCAAGGAGAACGGGAAAAGCTATAAAGTGAACACGCATTACAGCAGTTTCAATGTTGAAATCGTAGACAGCCAAGCAAAGTATCTGCGTATGCGCAAAGAAAGGCGAAGACGAACAGAACGACCGCATCACTTCTCCCATGCCGGGAAAAGTAGTAAAAAATTCCCGTAACGGCAGGACAGGAAATGAAAAGCGGGAGATACCGTCATCGTCATCGAAGCCATGAAAATGCAGAGCAACTACAAAGTGACTTCAGATTGCCGCATCAAGGAAATTCTGGTTCAGGAAGGCGACAACATCACCGGTGACCAGACATTAATAACATTAGAACCGATTGCATAACACTAAAAAACGGATTGCATCATGGAAGAAATAAACAAAAGCATATGCCACGTTCCGGGAACGTGACCGCATCGCTTCCCTCGGTGGGGGCGTGGAAAAGATTGAAAAGCAACACGAAAGCGGAAAGATGACTGCCCGCGAACGCATCGAAATGCTGCTCGACAAAGGTACTTTTGTTGAACTGGACAAACTAATGGTTCACCGCTGCACCAACTATGGCATGGACAAAAACAAGATTCCGGGAGACGGCATCGTATCCGGTTACGGAAAGATTGACGGGCGCCAGGTATTTGTTTATGCCTACGACTTCACCGTTTGCGGCGGTTCACTGTCCGCTTCCAACGCGAAAAAGATTGTAAAGGTGCAACAGTTGGCTTTAAAGAACGGTGCTCCGATTATCGCATTGAACGATTCAGGCGGTGCACGCATACAGGAAGGTATTGAAAGCCTTTCGGGATATGCCGACATTTTTATCAGAACACAATGGCAAGCGGGGTGATTCCTCAGATTTCGGCTATTCTCTGGTCCCTGTGTGCCGGAGGCGCCTGCTACTCTCCTGCCCTCACCGACTTCATCTTTATGGTGAAAGAAAAGAGTCACATGTTTGTGACAGGGCCTGACGTAGTGAAGACCGTTATCCACGAAGAGGTAAGCAAAGAAGAACTGGGCGGTGCCATGACACACAGCAGTAAAAGCGGTGACTCACTTTATGTGCAATACCGAAGAAGAACTGTTGATGAGCATTCGCGAACTGCTTTCCTTCTTGCCTCAGAATAATATGGACGAAACGAAAAAGCAGAACTGTACTGACGAGACCAACCGTGAAGATGCCGTTTTGGACACTATCGTTCCGGCAGACCCGAATGTTCCTTATGATATGAAGGATATCATCGAACGGGTAGTAGATAACGGCTATTTCTTCGAAGTAATGACTAACTTCGCAAAGAATATCATCATCGGTTTTGCACGTCTGGCAGGTCGTTCGGTAGGTATCGTCGCCAATCAGCCGGCCTACCTTGCCGGTGTTCTCGACATTGACGCCAGCGACAAGGCAAGCCGCTTCATCCGTTTCTGCGACTGTTTCAACATTCCGTTGATTACTTTCGAAGATGTGCCGGGATTTCTTCCCGGATATACGCAGGAGAATAACGGTATCATCCGCCACGGTGCTAAAATCGTTTATGCGTTTGCCGAAGCTACCGTTCCCAAACTGACAGTCATTACCCGCAAGGCATACGGTGGCGCGTATATTGTGATGAACCCAAACAGACAGGCGCAGACGTAAACTTTGCCTATCCAAGTGCGGAAATCGCAGTAATGGGGGCAGAAGGCGCGGTAAATATCCTGTTCCGCAAAGCGGATGCAGAGACTAAGGCGAAAGAACTGGAAGCCTACAAGGGAAAAGTTTGCCACTCCCTACCAAGCTGCCGAACTAGGATTCATCGATGAAATCATCTATCCGAGACAAACCCGCAAACGTCTGATCCAGGCATTGGAAATGACAGAAAACAAGATGCAGACGAATCCACCTAAAAAGCATGGAAATATGCCCTTATAACAACTAGATAGGTACTTGTCAAAGTACCACCACCAAAAAACGGACTTACACAAATTCTGAAGAATGTCATTCTGAGAGTCTACGTAAGTCCGTTTTTTTATTACATTAAATAAGGAGTGAGATACTTCACCAGGAAATAACCGCCTACTACCAGCCAAATATAAAGAAGAAATGCCAGGACAAAAGGTTTCGCCCCCGCTTTTCTGAACTTGTCAATGCTTGTTTCTGTCCCAAGTGCAGTCATAGCCATTGTCAGCAGGAAAGTATCCAGTGTATTGATCCCCGCAACCAACTGCGCAGGAAGCAAATCAAAAGAATTGAAAGCGATGACTACCCATAAAACCTATTGCAAACCAGGGCACTGCAATCTTCTGAAACTTCTGCCCTTTCTGCACTTGTCTTTTCCGCGGTCTCGCCACCAGGTAGGGAGTAATCAGAAGCACAGGAACCAACATCATCACACGAATCATTTTCACTATGATGGCAGAATCCGAAATACCGTTTCCCATTGCGTCACCCGCTCCCACCACATGAGCCACTTCATGAAGAGTAGAGCCTGTATAGATTCCCATTTGGTCGGGGTGAGGCGCACAAATTCCATTACGGTAGAGGAAAGGATATAAAAACATAGAGATAGTACCGAAGATTACCACGGTAGAAACGGACACTGCCGTCTTATAAGGTTTTGCTTTAATAGTAGACTCCGCACCGAGAATGGCGGCAGCCCCGCAAATACCACTTCCGATAGAAGTGAGCAACGCAATACCCTGTCCATTTTCAATAACTTACCAAGATAAATACCACCACAAAATAGTCACCACCACAATAATAACATCAATCAACATAGCAGGCAATCCGATAGCCAGCACATCCTGGAAAAGTCAATCTGAAACCATAGAGGATAATACCGATACGCAGAATCTTTTTCGAACAGAACTGTATGCCCGGCACCCAAGTTTCGGGAAGATTATTCCGCAAGCTGTTAGCATAAAAAACATACCAAAATGATACCGACAATCATCGGACTGAAAGAGAGACTTCTCACGAAAAGACATCTCACCAATGTAAAACGCCGCACAAAGAGAACAGTGCTATCAACAGGACACCGTGCAGCATGCTGCTTCTCTTTTCATTGAACATAAATTACTAGATTTTAGTGATACTGAATTTATTACTCTGTTTATTACTCTGCAAAGGAAGCCATTTTCATCAAACCGGTTCACAGTATTTTTTATACCGGATAATCTCGGTTATACCTATCCATAATAAAAACGGTACCTCGATTCACATCGCAGCACCGTCACAACACAAACACAAAATAAAAAACACGACAAAACTACTATGCAATCTTCCTGTTATGCCGGGAGGCATATCTTGCTTGACTTATCTATATTCACATACCCATAAGAAGCTTTATCAGGCGATTTGCATAATAAAAAACAGACTAATCATTTTTGTTCACAGAAGTTTAAAGAAAATGAGGCAGGAACGGGATTTTAACAAGGAAAACAGCAACCACACCTCTTTATTCCAACAAACAAAGACAGCACAAAACAGTAATCAGTTCTTCTTATTCTCTTCCTTAAATCGGGTAGGTGTCATTCCCTTTGATCTGCTTAAAGGAAGTACTAAAATACCGAGGATAAGAAAAACCGACCTCATAGGATATTTCATTAATGTTCATATTAGTATTTGTAAGCAGAAAAACCGACTTCTCAATACGCAACCGATTAATATAATCATTAACTCCCAAACCGGTCAGGAACTTCACCTTATTATATAAAAAGAAGCTCTGCTCATAGCCAGCTTGTCCGTCAGGAATTTAATAGAAAGTTCTCCACCCGCCATGTTCTCATGGATAAGCATATTGAGTTTATTGAGAAATTCTTCATCTTCCTTGCTGTTTTTCGCTTGAGTTTGTTTGCCCAGTTTCCTCCAGTCGGCTATCATCCTCTTTTGATGAGATATCAGACAAAGGAGTTTCTGCAAAGTTATCTTCTTCACCTCGCTGTTTTTCTTCTTTACTACTGAGCATATCGTTTAATACGGCTTGCAGGAAATAGTTTACATTACCTTTTCATATTGCGTTCTTTCCGACGATAATGAATATAACCTATGCTTGCAGTCATAATAATAAACAACACAGCGGCTACAATTCAATAAACCAAACTGTTTTATACCAAGGAGGAGTGACGATAATATGTATCAATTGTTTAGACGGAGTTCGGTTTCCATTCTTTGTATTACACGAAACCCATATTGAATAATTGCCTGCCGACAAAGAAGATAAGTTCAACACCGGATCATAAGTTTCAATAGACTGCTTACCTCTGCCTTCAATAGTATATTGTAATAGGTATTTCTGAAACACATCTCTGTTCTTGATCCGGAAGTGAACAGAAAGAGAATTATAATTCCATGGTATTTTTATTGTATTTTCCTTTACCTTCTTCAAAGAAGGGCTACCATTAAAAGAATTTCGGACAGATATATTTCCGGAATTTGAGTTTCGGTATAAGGAATATCCGTATTAATTTTAACTAATCCTTCTGAACCTCCTAAATAAATATAATCCCTATTGGATTGCTTTTTTGGTACGCAAACAAAATTTCGTTAGGCGGGAAACCATCGAACTGTTCCAAAGAATAAATCTATTCTCTTTAATGATATAAGAATATAAATGATTTTGGGCACAAATCCATAAACGTCCTTTTCCGTCAGCAATAAGGTAAGAAATACCATTGAAAAAGTCTGGTACGGATACGGTGATATTTTGACTTTCCAGATCAAAAATCCAAGTCCTTTGTTAGTGCTGGTCCATATCATACGATTGTTATCGTAAGACATGGAAGTAATAAGTTCATCTTTCTCCAACTCAAACAACAGCCGGATACTATCACTTTTTCTGATCGACCCAAAAGGCCTGATGAGCACATTCCTTTAACAGAGAAAACCTATCATTGGAGTATGACAGGCAAAGTGCATCATTGGAAAAATCATAATCACGGTCAGTTTGCATCCTCGAAAATGTATGGTCATGCGTGTGGTATACATAAGTGCCGCAACTGATTATATATATCTTACCGTCCGCCACCTGATTAGCCAGAGGGAGATAACCGTAAAAACATTCTTTCTTATTAGTTTCTTCGTCAACGATAGTAAAAAGGACGGTATTTATGTGTTTTCTTATTGAACAGGAAAATTCCTTTGGTATATAAAGACACCATTAACTCAGTCTCAGACACTTCGGCAATGGAAACAACTTTATCACCATAAGTAGAGGGGGAAATGGATAAACTTGTCAGTAGACGGATCATACAGATTAATTCCTCCTCCATCCGTTTCCAATCCATACTTTGCCGTCCTTTTCTTCATAAAGGCTAATCACAGATTGCTCGCTAAGGCCGTTGGTATTGTTCAAGATAGCTTCTTTATAAGTCTTTATATACGTTTCTTTAATACTGAATATCCCTCCACGCACACTTCCAGCCCATAAATTATCTTTCATGTCCTTGTACAACAAGGTTATGGAATTGACCGGTAAGGAAGAATAGTCCCCCCCACTATGTGTTGTAATTGCGAAAACTGAAAGGTTCGGGGAGTAAATAAATTGATTCCGCTCCGTCTGTTGCCAGCCATATATTACCATTATATTCCACCATATCCAACACATAATTGTTTTTCAACCCGGAATTTTCTTTTTGTGTAATGCTTCAGCATTTTTCCTGTCCGGTCATAACAGTAAAATCCATCTCCATAAAAAGCGGTATAAATGTAATGGTCTGCTGTTACGTATAACGATGTCAACAGATTCTGACTGCTTGGAATCAAAAAGGGTGAATTGCCGGATGCGACAGTCATATAAATAGATTCCTTTCTTTCGGGTACCTATCAGAATTTTGCCATCTTCCAAATAAAGCATTTTCTGAATCCTATAATCCACCGGATTAATACCTTTACCTTCTTCTTTTCGATATGAATCGTTTTTAGTTCTTTGCTTTTGTAATCATAACAATGAATGGCATTCTCGCTACCAAACCACATACCACCTTCAACCCCCCACAGATGAATAAATAATGGAGGAATTAACAGTGTTAAACTGGTCTTGTTCATCATACAGAGCTAGTCCCTTTGAAGTCGCTATCCAAAATTCCCTAAAGAATCCTCTGTCAAATGATTAATATAGTTACTCGGAAGAGAATGGGGATCTCCTCGAGTGATGAAGGTAAGTCTTTATCCCTTCCTGAGTATAGCTATTCAATCCGCTTTTTGGTACCTATCCATAAAAGTACCTTTATGGTCCAGTAAGATAGATTGGGCAGTGGATTGAAAGTCCTTGCTCTATGGAGAGTTGGGTGAATGAGTAATTAACGCAGTGTTCAGAAGAAAGCAGTTTTACCCCCTGCCAGCAGAAATAATATTATGATTAAGGTACGGTACATTATAAATTCATTTTCTGCAAAAATACATTTTTTCTCATCACTAAAAATCTGCACCTCATTTTTTCAGCAACTATCCATTAAAAAAAGAGGCCTTTTCTAAAAAAATCATCAAAAGCATCCTATTTAGACAAGATTTGACTCGAATTATACGATTCCTGAGTCATTTATAAAAGAAATAGAATACGTTTGCAATGTTAATTTTTAAAGTAAATTCTATGAACCAAAATTTAAGCGTATGAAAAAGGTTATACTTTTATTGTTATCAGCATGTAGCATATTTTTGCTTGCACTCATACTCCCAAATGGGAATTGGTGTGGGAAGACAACTTTGACGGTGCAGAGCCCGACACTAGTGTATGGAGCCGCATACCTCGCGGAAGACCTGATTGGCAAAACACCCAGTCTTTTTGACGACCGTTGTTATGAAATGCGTAACGGCCTTTTTAATCTTGAAAGGAATCGTCAATGACAATACAGAGGCAGACGCAGCCCAATACCTGACCGGAGGATTATGGACCAAAGACAAACGTGCTTTCCACGGAGGACGTATCGAAGTACGTGCCAGACTACACGGAGCAAAGGGAGCATGGCCTGCTATATGGACATTGCCTTATGAAACAGACAAATACTCATGGCCTATGGGAGGAGAAGTGGACATTATGGAACGTCTGAACCATGACTCTATTGTCTACCAAACCGTACACTCGCACTATACCTATACACTAGGAATAGAAAACAACCCGAAACACGGAAACACTATTCCCATTAATCCCGAAGACTTCAATGTATATGGAGTGGATTTTTGGCCGGACAGTTTGGTGTTTCATGTGAATGGAAAACGACATTTTGTTTATCCTCGTATCGAAACGGAACAAGAAGGTCAATTTCCTTTTTAATATCCCGCAATATTTGCTAATCGATATGCAGTTAGGAGGAAGTTGGGTCGGTACGGTAGATCCGGCCGACTTACCCGTAGAGATGGAAGTAGACTGGGTACGCCATTACCAATGGAAATAAAACGATAAAAGTATTCTTAGTTACAAGAAAATAGATAATAAAGAACTTATTAACTTGCTTAAACTTTAAATTTATGAACGGACAAAAACAAAACTTTTTCCGCATTTTCTTAGCGGGCGTTCTTTATACTGCTCTCTTTCGCAGTATATGCACAGGAAAACACAGTGACAGGTAAAGTGTACGATGTATCAGGCGAACCTATTATCGGAGCCAGTGTAGTGATTCAAGGTACGACACAAGGAACTATCACCGACATGGACGGTGCTTTTCAGTTGAAGGCACAACCTTCACAGACGTTGGTCGTTAGCTTCTTAGGATATAAGGATGTCATCCTCCCAATAGGAAAAACAAAAATAATTTTTAAGGTTACTTTGGAAGAAGACTCCAAGAAACTCGACGAAGTGGTCGTGGTGGGATATGCCACCCAAAAAGAAAGTGAATCTAACAGGTTCCGTGGCTTCTGTGTCATCAAGGATATCCAGGACATCCCGGTAGCCAATACAGCTACTTTGTTGCAAGGTCGTCTTCCGGGTCTGGTACTGACTCAAAACGGTGCACAGGCCGGTAATGACAATCCGGAAATAAGAATCCGTGGTATCGGTACTTTTGGTAACAACAACCCGATGGTATTGATTGACGGCGTGGAAGGCAGTCTTTCACAAATTTCCGAAATCCCCTCTGCGGATATCGACAATATCTCTGTATTGAAAGACGCAGCATCTGCAGCTATCTATGGTGTACGTGCCGCCAATGGCGTTATCTTAATTACTACCAAACGAGGACAGGCCTCAAGTAGAGTGAAAGTATCCTACTCGGGAAGCTATACATTACAGACTCCGGGTATCGTTCCCGACTATGTAGACAGTTATAACTGGGCTCTTATGAAAAACGAAGTGAACCCTGACACTTTCTCACCGGAAGCTCTACAAAAACTGAAAGATGGTTCGGATCCCGATCATTATGCAAACACCAATTGGTTGGACGCCGTATTGCGCAATGCCAGTATGCACCAGCATCATTTGTCCGTATCAGGTGGTAGCGAAAAAATACGCACTTCATGGCCTCGGTAGCTTATTCAAACCAAGATGGTATCATGGTAAAAAACAGGTGTAGAGCGTTTCTCTTTTCGTTCAAACCTTGACACCCGCTACAAACGTTTCACATTCGGGCTGAACTTGTCCGGTAACAAAACAACGTGACGGCTCCTGCTGTTGCTCCTTCGGGCGAAGGCGGTATCATGCGTTTCGTATCTTGGTTCACTCGCCCCACCGTACCGGTGATGTACTCCAACGGACATTATGGCTATGTAGACGGTTCGTCAATGAGCGCCGAAATGGTGAAAAACCCTGTAGAGTTGATGTCCTTAGGACATCGCAGCAACGAATATTGGCGTTTCAACGGTAAGGCGTTTGCCGGTATTGAACTATGGGAAGGATTGAAGTTCCAAACAAGTCTTGCTTATGCTTTCGACCTGAATGCGACTAAGTCTTACACTCCCAAATCTCCTGCCCGCTATGATGCAGACGGAAACATTGTAAAGGCAGCAGGAGAGACTATAAGGAAGAGGATTATTGGTACCGCAACGCAACATGGACAAATGAGAACTTGCTGACTTATAACAAGCAATTCGACAAACACAATATCAATGTACTGTTGGGGCATTCGGTCATCGGTTCACGTTTCTACAAAACAACAGCATCCATACAGGGTTTCCCAACCGAGAATATTTATGAGCTCAAAGGAGGTACAATCAATCAGGGAGCAACGGGGAATCAGAAGAATATAAGCTCAATCATTTTTCGGCCGTGTAAACTACAGTTATGATGACCGGTATTTATTCGAATTCAATATTCGTCATGACGGGTCCTCACGTATGCCCAAAGCCAATCGTTATGCCACATTCCTTCATTGTCTGCAGGATGGGTATTCTCGAACGAAGGGTTTATGAAAGACTACAGAAACTTCTCTCTCGGAAAGTTACGTCTGTCATGGGGTAAATTAGGTAATCAGGAAATTGGTAACTACGCTTATGCAGCTACTTTGGGTGCAAGCGGAAATTCTTCGACCAAAGGTGCAGACAAGCAGGCAGGTATGGTACAGACATCCGTCCCCAATGAAAACATTAAA
>VOFC01006382.1_pt1 | contig 20544 bp, 29 predicted proteins | sample 5384161 | NCBI WGS metagenome assembly VOFC01 (sample SAMN12384722, study PRJNA508395) | human gut metagenome | isolation source: healthy gut B | host: Homo sapiens
TGATAGGCAACCTTTTTGCGAGCTGGCTTATTATTGGCCATGGGAGAAGAACTACACTTTTGGCAAGATTTATGGGGGCTGCCGGTAGGGCTGGCAGCAATGGCGCTGGGCTATTGGCTAGATTATAGCGTATTAATACAGAAGTGCAATGCGTTCAATAAAAACAATAGCTGCAGGCGATGCACAGGCATTTCGATATTTTGTGGTTTCTATTGGGTGCGTCGTTTTGCTGCACAAGCTTTTATCTTTTGACGAACGGAATAGATATGAATGGCTCCAGATATTTTTCACTGGTATTTGTGTGGTTAACATTTCTTATTTGGCGTTTGCTTTTTCCTTATGGTTTGTGTTTTTGTGTATTATCAACGTGGGAATGGTTGGAAGGGATTTCTGTATAGCTTTCTCTTTTTAGGAGTGGGAGCTTTTTTGTTATGCACCCATACGACCGATTTATTGTTGAGGGTTAGGTGTCGGGTGATTCTGCTGTGCTATGGGCTGCATAAAAAACTGGTTTTGGCTGCAGCAAATGGTGGGGCGCAACCTTTTGTGTTACCCGTTGTGGTTGTTTTTCTTTTTATCAGCAGACCCTATCGTATCAAAACAGATTAGAAGCATTTTAAATCCCTTCGATGATCCATGGGCTCCGGCTATGTACCAGTACGGGTATTGACAGCCTTGCGAGAAGCCAGCTTTGGGGAGCAGGCTCTAGGATGTGGCAATCTTAATTTTTAGAGCAGGTCCCAATAATGCTTTAAAATTTGACAGAGCATTTCTGACCATTGCCATCAGCCATTGGGGCTGGTGTATATTGATTCAGTAGTATTAGCTTATGGCTGTCTGCTGTGGATGTGTTATACGCCTGTCGTAAGGTAAAAAGTCAGATAAAACAGGAAAATTTGTGGCAATAACCATTACCAGCACTTGGATGATTGAGTTATTATTTTTATTTTTTGCAACAATCTGAGTTTTTTATATATTTGCATATCCTTTATTATTTGTACATAGGAAATATAATGTGATTTTTTAATCTGTTTTGTTGGGCTGCTTTTATCAGTTTATAAACCGGTGCGGTGCAAAAGGATGTAAATATGCCGCCGATGTCGACAAAACAGGTTTTATTGGCGCAGCGTCAGGAACTGGTACAGCGTTTGTTTTCTGAATATACAACGGAGGAAGACGGCTGGCAGCCTGGCGCGCGATAGACAAGTAGATGGGAAATAACAGGGAGCATGATACCACATTAACAGTTTTCGAGTTTTTACATGTTAGGTTTGCGATGCTTGTCTCCATAAAAAACAATGATAACATGGACTTTTCAAAAATTTTATCAAATCCTTTCTGAAAACGGTTGCCAGAAAAAAACGATATACTCATAAAACCAGAAACTGTGTGAGGATTACAACATGGGAGACAAGAGAGGTCGGTTATCACAATGAAAATCACATTTGAAGATGTTTATAAATTGCCGGAGATTCTGCACATATATTGAACGGGCCGATGAATCGCTGCGGGCTTTGGGGTTATACGAACACAGCTTTGCTCATGTCAATAAGGTGGCCAATATGGCCCATGAAATTTGTATTGAAGTTGGGTTATCCTGAGGCGGGACCTTGAGCTGGCCTGCATTGTTGCTATCTGCACGATGTGGCAACGTCAAATCGGCAGATCATCGCCCAGCGGTGCTATCATGGCTTTTAAATACATTTTAAATAATCTACAGGCAGATCAGATCCGATATCGCCACGATTATTACTGCCATCGGCAATCAGATGAAGGATCCGCTTTTCCAGTAAATCCAGTTGCAGCGGCGTTGATTTTAGCCGATAAGGCCGATGTGTTCCAGTCGGGTGCGCAATCAAATCAGGATTTTGCAACCTTTGATATTCATGACAGAGTCACTATTCGATAAAAAATCAGAACTGCAGTAGTAAAGGACAGCCATATTGAGCTGAACTTGCAGATTGATACAGAAATCTGTGCAGTGATGGATTATTTTGAAATTTTTATGAATCGCATGATTCTCTGCCGAAAGCAGCCGAAAAGCCTCAATCTGCATTTTCGGCTGACGATTAATCAACAGCAAATTTTGTAAGCGCATGGGAAAAGGTCGGACACCGTTTTTTGTTTGAAATGTGTAGCTGACCTTTTTCATCTATGAGAAATCCTCAAATAGTATCAATAGAACAATGAAAATAGGCATAATATAAGAACCACAAAAAACCGCATTACATGTTCTGCAATGCGGTTTTCTATAAAAATGAGGGGAGAAAATGAAAAAAAAAAAAATAATTAGCGGCTCAGCTTTTTTTGCGGCCAACCTTCAATACCATTTGGGCTACTGCGTTTTTTTCCTGATCGTTGGCAGTTTCCACATTTCCTTCATAAGCGCTTCTTCTGGAGAATCTGGTTTGACAAACTGTCCCATTAAATTTCCTACGCTGACCATACCTTTTACCATCATTTCTTCTGTAACGCCGTGTTTTTTTCGCCGTCTTCAATGACGCGGGCCAGTTCTTTGGGAAACTGAGCTGGCTCGCTGGTTGCTATTTTCCAAACATGCTGTTCACCTCCTGCTTGTTTTGTAGTGTAACCGAAAAAAGCAAATGGTTATACGCAAAACAGAAAATTTTTCATATACTAAAACGGGGGGAGGGATGATGGTGTGGCAGAATAAAAAAAAGAGCAGGCAGACGGCAGAAAATCCGGCCGAATAAGCAGCAGACGATGTTCTGTCAGCAGCGGTGTCCGTCCGGTTTAGAATATTTGGGAAATATTTTTTATTGGGATTAACGACATTGGTTGGTGAGTTGGTAGATTTGCGGGCAGCCAGTGCATTGGAAATTTTGTTGGAACCTTTTCAGGGGGGAAACTGGTACCAGCTTAGAGCAGGATATACTGGCTGCCGGTTTAGGCGATACAGTGGGAAATATTGATTTGCTGGACTTGGCGGATTTGGAGAATTTTACAGAACAAAATAATATACAGCAATTTGAATAAATGGGTTGGTTACAGCTTTGAAAAATTTTAAGGAAGATACTGTATTCTTGGCCAATTTGCAGGGAAAAAGACTAGGCAGCGCCTCAAAAAATATAGTAAAATATAAATAGTATTGTCTGAAAAAAATTTATAGTAATACAATCAGAATTTATTTTGTTGGAGGCGTTGAATGTTATGAACTATATCAGTACCCGAAATAATTGTGAGCCTGTTACTGCAGCAGCGGCCATTGCCCGTGGTATGGTGCCGGCAGGCGGGTTTTTTATTTGTACCGGAAACCATTCCTGTGCTTTCTGCCGAAGAAATTGCAGCAATGGCGGGGAAATCCTATCAGGAGATTGCCCAGTGGATTTTAGGTAAATACTTAACCGATTATAGCGCTGCAGAGATTGCCGATTGTGTACAGGGCGCCTATCATAGTAACTTTGATACGCCAGAAATTGCACCGCTGGTGAAGTTGAGTGACAATGAATATATTTTGGAATTATGGCATGGCCCAACGGCAGCTTTTTAAGGATATGGCACTGCAATTAACGCCCCGTTTGCTAGTAAAGGCCATTGAAAAGCTGGAACTGCAAAAGAAGTTATTATTTTGGTGGCCACCTCTGGTGATACCGGTAAGGCTGCCTTAGGGGCTTTAAAATGTAGCTGGCACACAGATTATTGTCTTTTATCCGGCACATGGCGTAAGCCGCGTGCAGCAGCTGCAAAATGGTGACCACTGACGGCGATAATACGTATGTGGTGGGTGTAGAGGGCAATTTTGATGATTGCCAGAGCGCGGTGAAAAAAATCTTTGCCGACCAAAGTTTGGCAGAGCAAATGGCCCAGGCTGGTTATCAGTTTTCTTCGGCCAATTCGATTAACTGGGGCCGGTTGTTGCCGCAAATCGTATTACTTTGCAGCTTATTTGTCACTAGTGAAAAAGAAAGCCATTTCCCTAGTTGATTTTGTAGTACCAACAGGTAATTTCGGTAATATTTTAGCAGCTTGGTATGCAGAGCAAATGGGTCTGCCCGTAGGACAATTGGTGTGCGTCCAATAAAAACCGGGTATTGGCCGATTTTTTTGCAACAGGCGTTTATGATCGTCGCCGTGATTTTTATCAGACCAACAGTCCATCTATGGATATTTTGATTTCCAGCAATCTGGAGCGGTTTTTGTTTGCCATGACTGGCAATAACGGCACGCAAGGTGGCCCAGTGGATGGAGGCTTTAAAGAACGAAGGTATTTTTACTGTTGATGCCCAAACCAAAGCGAATATGGACCGCTTTGTGGTGGGCGGCACTGCTGATGAAGCAGAAACATTGGCTACAATTCAACAATGCTACGAGCAAAATCATTATCTGTTGGATACCCATACAGCGGTGGCCTTAAAAAGTAAGTCGGGAATACAGACAGGCAAGTGGAAGTCAGCATATTGCAGTGGTAGATTCTACCGCCCATCCCCTGCAAATTTGTGGCCAGTGTCATGGCTGCTTTGGGAGAACCTACTGAAACTGTCAGCGAACTAGACTTGCTGGAGCAGTTGGTAGCAAAACAGGCATTGCACAACATAGAGGCTTGCAAAATCTGGGCAGAAACCTGTCCGGCACACCGGAGTTTGTGCAAAAGATGGTATTTTGGCTACTGTAAAAGATATTTTGAATTTGTAGCCTTTGTGAAGAACCGCGTAAACAGGACGGTGCTGCATCGTCCTGTATTTCTTTTACCGCAATATGTTATCCGAAAATTTACGATTGTGAGATGTGATTAGATTACGAAAAGGAGTGATAGGCATGTCAGATAAGATTATTCGAGCCTTGGCTTATGAGGGACAAGTGCGTGTACCTGCTGTCATTTGTACACAAACTGTAGAAACGGCGCGGCAGCGGCACGACGCCTTTCCTACAGCCATTGCAGCCTTGGGACGGACCATAGCCAGCACTTTATTGCTGTCTTGGGGATTAAAAAGGAGAAGGAACGATAACATTGCGTATTTTTTGGCGACGGCCCTTTAGGAGGGATTATTGTAACCGGCGATGCTGACGGCAATGTGAAAGGTTATGTGCAGGAGCCGCAAACCGATTTGCCGTTAAACAGCAAAGGAAAACTGGACGTGGGCGGCGCCATTGGACAAGGCGACTTGTACATTACCAAAGATATTGGGTTAAAGGAGCCTTATACAGGCAGTGTACCGCTGGTGACAGGAGAAATTGCCGATGATGGCTAGTTATCTGATGAGCTCAGAACAAACGCCGTCGGTGGTGTCCTGTGGGCGTTTGGTAAATCCCGATTATACAGTGGCAGCCGCTGGCGGTATTATTATTCAGGCTATGCCCAATGCGGAGGACGCCATCTTAGATGTTTGGAAAAAAACTAAAAACAGCCCGGCCTGTCAGTGGATTAATTCAGCAGGGCGCCGATGTGCGAGGGCCTTATCAGTAATTATCTTTCCGGGGTAGAGGTGCAGTATTTGGAAGAAAAGCCGGTACAATGGCATTGTAATTGCAGCAGAGAGCGCATCGGCGGCTTGTTAAAGGGATTGGCATTGCTGAATTGAAGATATGCTGGAAAAAAGACGGGAAACAGAGGTTGTCTGTCATTTTTGCAATACCCATTACCATTTTGATAAGACTGAACTGCAAGCCTTGCTGCAATCCATGCGGGAGGATTTAGCACAAAACTGAAAAATCGTTGTCAGTAAAGGAGGGCTGTATGGAATATCAGGCGTGTTTAGATTATATGCGACAGCATTGTCAAAACGGGATACCGGGCGGCTTTGCGCGGACGGCGCGAATGGCGGAGCTTTTACATAATCCGCAAGAGGAGTTACGTATTATCCATATCGCGGGAACCAATGGGAAAGGTTCTACAGCGGCGGCTATAGAGGCCATGCTGCGGCAAGCCGGGTATCGGGTAGGGCTGTTTACATCGCCCCATTTAGAACATTATGAAGAACGTATTCAGCTTGACCGGCAGTTAATTGCAGAGTCGGATTTTGCCGCTATTTTAAGCAAGCTGTTTGCAGAAATTGTGCCATTATTGTTAGCGGAAGGTATGTCCCATCCCGGTGAATTTGAATTGCTGACCGTGGCCGGATGGCTGTATTTTAAAGGCCGTACCGATTTTTGTAATTTCTGAGGTGGGGCTAGGTGGCACATTAGACCCGACCAACGTGATAAAGCAACCTTTGCTGACGGTACTTACTCAATAAGTTTGGACCATTGTCAGATTCTTGGAAATACAGTGGAGCAAATTGCCAGAGAAAAAGCAGGCATCTTGAAAACTGATGTGCCAGCCATTGTGGCACCGCAAAGAGGAAGCGGCGCTGCAAGTTATTCAGGAACGGGCCGCTCAGCTTGCCGTACCGCTGACGGTGCTTAACCGAGATAATCTGTCACCGGTGTCAACCAATCTGCAGGGCCAGTACCAACAAATAAACTGCAATGTGGCGTTAGCTGCTGTACGTAATCTTTTCCAGCGGGAGATTGTTTCAATTACAGAGACACAAATGCTGGCAGGTTTGCAGCAGGTGCGATGGCCAGGCCGCATGGAATATATTCCGTTAAATCAGGGAAGGGGAATCCTGTTGGATGGCGCCCATAACAAGGCAGGCATGGAGGCCTTGGCGGAAAATTTGCGTACTCTTTATGCAGACAGGGAAATCGTATTGTTTCTTTCTATTTTTAGATGATAAAGAACAAGATAGCATGCTGGAAGAGATTTTTGCCCATTGTTCATGCCGTGGTGCTGACCAAACCGGAACATGACCAGCGTGCGCAGCACTGGCTGGATTTGCAGCAAAAAATGAGGGGGACGGCGCCAGATTGTCCCTGTGTACTTTTTTGAGCATTATCAAGAAGCTTTGCAGCAGACCATTGCTGAGCTTGCGCCGGGACAATTGCTGTGCATTACAGGTTCACTATATCTTCTAGGCGATTGCCGTCGTTTTTTACCGGAGGTTCTATCTGGAAACGGTTTTGCATACCCATAAAGTAATGTAACGAGGAAAGGAACGACGCTTATGGGGTGGGTCAGAAGGTTTGCGACGGCGCTGCTGTCCGTTGTGCTGGTGTTTGGGTTTATTCAAAGTGTGGGCGGTTATCTCATAGGACAACTGAGCAGTTTTCAGGATACGGGACAGGTCTTAGAGGCCGGAAACAGAAGAAAAAAATAGTGCGGCAAATGGTATTGCAGTTGGAACCGGCGGAATATTATACCTTTCAAATTGGCGCTTATCAGGACGCTGCAGAGGGACAGGCTAAAATTAATGAGTTGGCCCAGCTTGGCTATCGGGTTTGCGTATCGGAGGGCCGCCTTTCCGGTTGTGGCTGGGTTGCTTGGGCAAAAGAACCACAAGTAGCCCAGTTCCGAAGCGGTGCGCAGCAGCAGTAGCGATATTTTTGTGCAAAAACTGATATTGAATGAAACGGCGTTGCGTTTTTCTGCCGAGGATCGTCAGGTTATGGAGCAGGTATCTGCATTGCTCAGCAGCTATGATGTGGTTTTAAAGCATTCGCTGAAAATGTTTCAGGATTATCATTATGCAGCCTGCAGCGAGGAAAATTGGGCGGAAATGCTGCAACAAGTAGAAGAAGAACTGGCGCTTATTCAAGAAACAGGCAGCGCACTTTTTAACCGATGAAGCCAGCGAGTCTATGGCCAGCGGTATTTTGGATTTGCTTACGGTGAGCAAAGAATATCAGGAAAGTTTACAACTCATTCAAGAGAAAAAAACAGATAAAGTTGTGCTGTTGGCGCAAAGCTGTCTTTAGAATTAATTGAACAGTATCATCATTTTATGCAGACCGAAAGTCAAGAACAAATAGATTCGTGAAAAAATTACGCAATCCTATTGATTATCTGAAAAAATCAGATATAATAAATACAATATCATAGAGGCAGTTTGACGAAAAAGGGGTTGTTGTAATGAAAGAGCTGAAAATCCCAGAGGCAACAGTCAGTAGACTTTCCGTATATTTCAGATATTTAACAGAAGTTGAAAAGCAGGGTATCGTGAGTATTTCTTCCGGTGAAATTGCGGAAGGCGTAGGGGAACGCCAGCGCAGGTCAGAAAAGGATTTGGCCTATTTTGGGGAGTTTGGCACCCGTGGCGTGGGCTATAATGTAAAACAGCTAAATCAGGAGATTATGAATATTCTGGGCTTGACAAAGCGCTGGAACGTCATTTTGATTGGAGCGGGGAATTTAGGTTCAGCTTTGAGCCAGTATCGTGGATTTCGAGAACGGGGCTTTCAGATTATCGGTGTTTTTGATAATGATTTGAACAAGGTTGGTTTAAAATTAAATGGATTGCCAATCTATGCCATCAATCAAATGGCAGATTTTATTGAAAAAAAAATGATGTATCTATCGGTATTATTGCAGTACCGGCTGAATATGCGCAGGATATTGCCGATTTGTTGGTGGACACCAATATCAAGGGCATTTTGAATTTTGCGCCGGTTGTGCTGACCATTCCAGAAGATGTAGAAACCGTAATGTAGATTTGACAGTCAATCTGGAAGTGCTTACGTATAATATTGAAAAAAATTGAATGTTGTTGTCAAAAAGAAATCATTCCTGCCGAGCTGTTGCGGAATGGTTTCTTTTTTGCTGTTTCAGGGATATGCCGGGCGGTTTGGAACGTGTTGAAATCAATCTCGATATCTGGTAAACTAAACACAAGGTTCAGCGGACCTGTCTGTCGGTCTGCTCGTTTTCAGGAAAGCAAGCTCTAAGGAGTAGAGACATTTGATTATATTACAAGGAAAAAAAAATTTAGGAAAATCGTATATCACCAATTTGATTTTGCACATTTGAATTTTTTTATTCAGGAGGAGAAAAGGTGGGGCTGGTTGGGCCGAATGGCACCGGAAAATCCACCTTGTTTCGCTGTATCACCGGCGAAGAAGAGTTTTGATGACGGCCAACTGCAAATGAGCGCCCGTCACAGTATGGGCTACATGGAGCAGATGCCGGAGTTTGCGCCGGGATTTACGTTGTTGGATGCAGTGTTGGAAATGTTCCATGACATTTTCGCCATGCGGGATAAACTGCGGCAGTTAGAAATGGAAATGGGGCAGGTAGAAGGCGAAAAGCTGGAGAATCTATTGGAGGAATATAGCAAACTGACCCATCAGTATGAGGATTTGGGAGGCTTTAGCTGTGAAAGCAGGGCAAAGGGGATTATCAAAGGCTTGGGCTTTTCGGAGCAGGACTTTAACCGGGAAATCGCTTGCTTTAGCGGCGGTGAAAAAACACGGGCTTCGTTGGCGCGGCTTTTGGTGCGGGAGCCAGATTTATTATTGCTGGACGAACCCACCAATCATTTAGATTTGGAGGCACTAGATTGGTTGGAAACTTATCTGCGCAATTATCGCGGTGCCGTTTTGGTAATCTCTCATGACCGTTATTTTTTGGACCAGGTTACCACCCAGAACGCTGGAGCTAAATCATCATACCTTGAAAAGTTATGCTGGCAACTATAGCCGTTATGTGGTATTAAAGGCCGAGCAGGAAATGGCCCAGATGCGGGCTTATGAAAAGCAGCAGGCAGAAATTGCCCGTACCGAAGAATATATTCGCAAGTATAAAGCGGGGATTAAATCTAAAGCAAGCCAGAGGCAGGGAAAAACAGCTTTCCAGAGTAGAACGTTTGGAGACTGTGCAAAGTAATAAATCCATGCTGCTTCAAATGCAGGATGTAGCCGGCTCCGGTGAAGTGGTTTTGGAAATACGAGATTTATCTATGTCTTATCCAGATAAAGTATTGTTCCATGGCGTTACGGAAACCATCTACAAAGGCGAAAAAGTAGGGTTGATTGGCGGCAATGGCGTAGGGAAATCCACCATTTTGAAAAATTATTATGGGACAGCTAACGCCCAGCGGCGGTACTGTACGTTTAGGCTCGCGGGTTAAGGTGGCCTATTATGACCAGGAGCACCGGCAATTGAATCCCAATCATAAAATCATTGATGAGATTGTCTATCAATACGATGTTACGTTAAATCAAGCCAGAGACTGGCTGGCTCAGGTCTTATTTTTTGGGGAGGACGTAGAAAAGCGCATCGGGGATTTGAGCGGGGGCGAGAAGGCCCGCGTTGCTTTGTTGAAAATTATTCTAGACGAGCCTAATTTGCTGATTATGGACGAACCTACCAATCATCTGGACATTAGCGCCAAAGAAATTGTAGAGCAATTTTTAGAGCAATTTCCGGCACAGTGTTTATGGTTTCCCATGACCGCTATTTGTTGGACGCAATTTGTACCCGAACCATTGTATTGGAAAATCAGAAATTTACCGCTTATTTGGGGAATTATAGCTATTACCGGCAAAAACGGGCCGAGCTGGAGCGAATGGCCCGGGAAAAAGAAGAAGAATTGGCAGCACAGCAGAAGCAACAGTCAAAAAACAATAAAGTAACTGCGGCGGGACAGCCTAAAATAAATAAATCGAAAGTGAAAAAAAGAGATTGAAGCGCTAGAAGCGCAAATTCAGCAGGGGAGAGCCGCTCAGAGGAATTATCTACTTTGCTGGCTGATGGCGCTACCTATCAGGATGAAAAAAAAGCCGTCAATTGGTGGCGGAATATAAACAATTGGAAGAAGAAATTCCCCAATGGTATGAAAAATGGGAGGAACTGCAGCTATTGCTGGAATCATGATTGCTGATGAGAAAATAGCAATGAAGGCGGTTCGTGATTGATAGAAAAAGAGAGGAGTTTCCCAGATGAAAAAGGTTGAGTTATTGGCGCCAGCCGGCAATTTGGCGGCTTTGAAGGCTGCAGTTGAGAACGGTGCCGATGCAGTATATATTGGGGGCGACCAATTCAGCGCTCGTCAGAAAGCGGAAAATTTCACCCGGGAACAAATGGCCGCTGGTATTGCCTATGCCCACCAACGGGGATGCGCGGTGCATGTGGCGGTGAATACTTTAGTTCGAAATGAAGAAATTGGCGATTTGATTACTTATGGCTATGAATTGGCAGAGTTAGGGGGTAGACGCAGTGATTGTGCAGGATTTAGGCGCTGCCCATATTTTGCAGCAAACCTTGCCCCAATTACCGCTGCATGCCAGTACCCAGATGGCCATTCATAATACTGCAGGCGTAAAATTTTTTAGAAGAACAGGGTTTTTGCACGGGTGGTGCTGGCCCGCGAAACTTCATTGAGGCCATCAAAAAAAAATCAAAGAACAGACCAACATTGATTTAGAAGTGTTTATACATGGTGCTTTGTGCGTGGCCTATTCTGGACAGTGTTTGTTAAGCAGTATGATTGGTGGACGCAGCGGAAACAGAGGATTATGCGCCCAGCCCTGCCGGATGCAGTATGAGTTGGTGGATGCCAATGGAACCAGCTATCCCGATGTGGAAGGCACTTATTTGCTCAGCACCAGAGATTTGAATATGCTAGACCATTTACCGGAAATAATTGAAGCCGGTGTAGCATCTTTAAAATTGAAGGGCGCATGAAGCGGCCTGAATACGTGGCTACAGTGGTGCGCCATTACCGGCAAGCCATTGACGCCTATGATACCCATAGTAAATTTGAACAAAAATCAGCGCAGCGGGAACTTCTGCAAATCTTTAATCGAGATTTTACCACAGGATATTATTTTGCCAATCAGGGCGCCGATTTGATGAGTCACAGCCGTCCTGATAATCGTGGCGTCCTGGCGGCTGATATTTTAAAAACCGAACAGAAAAAATCTGGATACAGCTGAAGGAACCGCTTGCAGTTGGTGATGGCTATTTCTTCTATAATGGCAAAGGAGAAGAAATTGCCGGCAAAGTCCATGAATTATCTATCAAAGGCAAAGCAATTGCCTCTGGTCATCCGGGACAGATTGTACAGATGATAGTCAGCGGCAATGCACAGGGTGCAAAACCTTATACCGCACTGCTGATGTGCAGTTACTGAAACGGGCAGCGGATAGTTATAGTCGGCCGTCCCAGCCGCAAAAAGCAGACCGTACATTTTAAAATTGAATTGCGTCAGGGGCAGCCTATTTCGTTGCTGGCTTGGGATGATGCAGGTCATCAGCAGTACGGGGAAAGTAGCTATTTGGTAGAAGCGGCCAAAAACACGGCCCAGCGATTTGGACAGTGTGCGTAAACAGTTGGAGCGGTTAGGCAATACGCCTTTTGCATTGGGCGACGTGGTCGCAGAGATTGAAGCCGGTGTGATTGCGCCAGCCAGTGAATTAAATCAACTGCGCCGTACTGTGATGGAAGGGCTGGAGCGGCAACTGTCCCAAAAAAGAAAGAAATCCCCTTGTTACCCTACGATGATTATTTGGAGGATGCAGGCGATTTGTTAGACCGTATTCCGCCACAAGTGATGGCCTATGGGTTACAGCAGCGGTTAGCAGTTACTGCTGGCAGCGTTGAGGCTGTCAAAGCAGCAGCCGATGCCGGAGCCGATTTGATTTATCTGCAGGCTACCGGATTGCGGGGCAGACAAGCGGTTTCAGCAGATCGCTATGTCGATCTGGTGCAATATTGCCAGCAAAAAACAATCCCAATTATATTGGACTTGCAGTCCTATTCAGAACGACTGGCAGATGGAACGGCTTAAGCCTCTGATGTTGGCAGCTCAAAATGCCGGTTTTGCCGGTGTTGCTGTAGGGAATTTAGGCCTGTTGCAGGTTGCACGGCAAATGGGATGGGGAATATCGTAGCCGATTATCAATTGAACAGTTTCAACGACGTTACTTTGCAATATTTATCAGAGCAGGAGATTTGCCGCGCTGTGTTATCTCCCGAATTGAGTTTGGAGCAGATTGGTCAGTTTGCCTATTTGGGCAATCTGCCTTTGGAGTTGCTTGTGCATGGCAATTTGCCTTTGATGGTATCAGAACAATGTGTAGCGGGTTCGGTTATCGGCGGACGCACCGCGCAGCAAGCCTGTGCCATGCCTTGTGTAAAACAGCAGTACTATCTCAAGGACCGTATGGGAGCGCAGTTTCCTTTATATATGGATGAGAATTGCCGTATGCATGTATATAACAGCAAAACACTGAATTTATATAAACGATTAGAAGATTGTCTGCGCACAGGTGCCGATGTGCTGCGTATTGAAGGCAGGGAACAATCAGCACAGTGGATTGGGACAGTAACAGAAATTTATAAAAAAGCAATTATGGAATATAACCGGACGGGCAGTTTGATGCTAGACTTGCATGGGCTGCAACAGTTAGAAGCATTGGCACCGGAAGGTTCAACCTATGGACATTATTTCAGAGGTGTTTTATGAATTCGTTGACATTACGAAAATTGGAATATGAAAAAATTATAGAAATGCTGGCTGCGGAGTGCAGTTCTGGATTGGGCCGTCAACTGGCCGAACAATTACAGCCTGTTACTGACAGCGAGCAAATTTCTAATTGGCAGCGGGAAACCAGCGAAGGCGTCACGGTGCGCCGTTTAGAGCCCAATATTCCATTAGGCGGTTTAGCGGATGTGTCGCGCCAAATTCGCAAGGCACAGATTGGCGGCATGTTGGAGCCGGAAGAATTTTACAGCTACTGGATGTTTTAAAGGCTTGCCGACGTATAGCCCATTTTTTCTGGAACGGAAAAAAATTATGAGATTCCCCGGCTGGAATGGTGGGCGAATCAGTTGACCTTGCTGCCGGAATTGGAGCAAGCCGTTGATGATGTGATTGCCCCAGAGGCGGCTGTGCGTGATACGGCTTCCACGGAACTACTGACCGTGCGCCGTAAAATCAATACCTTAAAAATCGCATTAAGGAACGACTGGAGCATATTGTGCGTTCCGAAAGCAGTCAGAAATATTTGCAAGATGCCTTGGTTACCATTCGCAATGACCGTTATGTGGTGCCGGTAAAAGCAGGAATACCGCAGTCAAATCCCCGGCATTGTGCATGACCAGTCAGCCAGTGGCGCTACATTATTTATTGAGCCGATGGCTGTAGTAGAAATGAACAATGATTTGCGTAAGGCTTATAGCGCCGAGCGGGATGAAGTAAACCGCATCCTGCTGGAATTGAGCAGTAAGATTACACCTTATAGCGAGGGATTTGCAATATAATTTGCAGGTATTGGCCCAGATTGACCTTATTTTTGCCAAAGCCCGGCTCAGTGAGAAAATGAATGCCGTAGAACCTGTGTTGAAAACTACGCCGCAGTTATCCATTGTAAAGGGCCGTCATCCGTTCATTCCAAGCAAACAGGTGGTACCGCTCAGCATTACTTTGGGACAGGAGTTTGACTCTGTTATCATCACAGGACCAAATACCGGCGGGAAAACAGTAACCCTGAAAACAGTAGGGCTATTTGTCTTGATGACCCAATCGGGTTTGCATATTCCCGCTGAAGTGGGCAGTGAGATGGGCCTGTTTCACGGCGTATACGCAGATATTGGTGATGAACAGAGTATTGAGCAATCGTTGAGTACCTTTTCTTCTCATATGACCAACATTGTGCGCATTTTTAGAAGATGTAGACGAGCGTTCACTGATTTTACTGGATGAACTGGGCGCAGGCACCGACCCTTCTGAAGGTGCGGCTTTTGGCCATTTCTATTTTGAATGATATTTTGCACAGGGGTGGTAAAATTATTGCCACCACCCATTACAGCGAATTAAAAAGCGTATGCGTTTAATGAACCTCGTGTGCAAAACGCCAGCGTAGAATTTGATGTGGAAACATTACGTCCCACCTATCGCTTGTTAATCGGCGTACCAGGAAAAAGCAATGCTTTTGAGATTGCCCGTAAACTGGGAATTCATACCCATATTATTGAACAAGCCCGAAATATGATTTCGCAGGAAGAACAAGACGTGGCTGGTTTAATTGCATCGCTGGAAACTAGTAATGTGCTGGCAGAACAGAAAAAGCAGGAGGCCGAGGAAAAATTACAGGAAATTCAGCAGCAATTAAAAGCTCTAGAGGATGAACGGGCCGCTTTGGTGGCTTCCACAGAAAAAATTCGCCGTAAAGCGCAAGAAGAAGCGTTGGAGATTGTGCGAGAAGCACGGCAGGACAGTGAAGAAATTCTGAAAGAACTGCGGCAAATGCAGTTGGATAATGCCAAAGCACAGGCAGAGGCTCAGGAAAAACGCAAAAGCGCTCAGCGCTAAGGAAGAAAAAAACTGGCAGCCAAGGTTCAGAAGGGGCCGAAGGTATTAACCAACAAAGTAAAAAAAAGTGAAGCTGGGCGAGGAAGTCTATGTGCCCAAATTCACTCAGCATGGTACCGTCATTTCTCTGCCCGATAAAAACGGGAACTTGCAGCTACAGGTTGGCATTATGAAGGTAACCGTTAATCTGGATGAGCTGCAGCAATCGGCGAAACCAAAAGAAACCGGGAAGACCATGGTGCATAAGATTTCTTCCAGCAAGACAGAGACGATTAAAAGTGAACTGGACTTGCGGGGGCTTTTAGTAGCGGAAGCGTTGGATAAAGTGGATAAATATTTGGACGATGCTTATCTCAGCAGCTTGGCTTCTGTGCGAATTATTCACGGCAAAGGCACTGGTGCTCTGCGCAGTGCTGTGCGGGATTTGCTCAAGCCGTCACCGTCATGTGGCCGAGTATCGTTTTGGCGCTTTTAATGAAGGCGGCGATGGTGTGACGGTGGTAGAATTGAAAAAAGTAATTGTGCCAGTATCAAAGAAAAATGAGGGAGAAAAAAATGATTGAATTTAAATATGATACGCAGCTTTTGGTGGAAGGACAAAATCTTTCCAGCGATAACATTAGCGCTTATATTACAGAGCATATCGCCGGTGATTGTCTGCTAGCTGTAGGCGGCGATGCCTTAGTGAAAATCCATTTTCACACCAATACACCGTGGAAGGTGTTAGAGTATTGTGCTTCCTTAGGCGATGTATTTGATGTGGTGATTGAAAATATGGAACGGCAGGCCAACGGTTTGCAGGGTTGAAGAATTTTTTATATGGCAATCTATAACGTGTATATAGCTAAAAGCCGCGTAATTGAAGAAGTAAAAAGTTGTGTTATAATACAGCACAGGAGCAGAAAGAACAGGAGGAAATTGATGAGCAGAAATGCATTGGCCTTGGTGGATTGTAATAGTCGGGAGCAACTGTATCAGTTTTTAATGGATAATTTTGACCGCAAAGCTACAAAAAATGAAATGATTTCCCCCTATGATGATCAATTAATCGGTAAAATGAATTTTCGTTATGGTGGCATGGAGCATGCTATGTTTTTTACCTATGCCCGTTCTTCGGAATATCCGGGCATGCGGTTTCATAATCATAAAATTATTTATCTCAGCTTAGGTGTCAATGAGATTAGTTCCGATATTTTTAATCAAATTTGCAGCCGGTTTGGCGGTTTTGTAGATTATGATGATGATTTAGAGCTTGGCTGGCAAAAAGTAGAGCGGCAGAATCTGCCAGAAGATGTTTGGTCAGAAACGGTAATAGAACCTGATGTTTCAGATGATGAGAAAAAGCAGGAGCCACAAGAGGTACGTCAGATTTTAAAGCTGGAAGCAAAAAGCGAGCAGCAGGATGTTCCCCGTGAAAACCGAGATCCTCGCAGGAAAGAAGGCAGACCAGAGCGTCGCCATCACGAAAAGGCGGAGCGCAGTAAGGGGAAGAGGTCAATCGAGGACAACGGCATGAGCGAAAAGAAATGAACCGCACGGAAGGAAAAACTCACAATCGTTCCCGCGGAGAACGAAACGGACAAAGAAGATTTGAAAAGAAAGCTGTAGATAAACAAGAAAAAACAGCCGGCAATGAAAAACAAGCATAACGAAAAAACTGCCGCTTTAGGGTATGGATGTGCCAGAAGATAATCAGGCCTGGAGGACTCCGTGCGGCAGTTTTATATTGATAAGGAGGTAAGATAGGATGCTGGGCAACACGCCGATGATGAAGCAATATGAAGAAATCAAAAAAGATTACCAGGATTGCCTGTTATTTTACCGATTAGGAGATTTTTATGAAATGTTCGGCCCCGATGCAGAAATGGGAAGCCGTCTGCTGGGAATCACGCTGACTGCCCGCGACGGCGGCTTGGGCAAGGTGCCCATGTGCGGTGTGCCCTTTCATTCAGCGGATAACTATATTGCTAAGGTTATTCGCGCTGGACAAAAAGTGGCAATTTGCGAACAGATTGAAGACCCGAAAAGCGTGAAGGGCATTGTAAAACGAAAAGTAATTCGTGTCATTTCACCGGGACGATTTTAGAAGGCAATTATCTGCAAGAACGGAACAGCAATTATTTATTGGCCATCGTGCGAAGTGAGCAAGGTTATGGATTAGCCGTGGTTGATGCTTCCACCGGCGAATTTATGGCCACGGAAGTGCCCGATTGGACAACTCTACATAATGAATTTTGGCGCTACGATCCAGTAGAGTGTTTAGTGGCTGCCAATGATGAACAGGCTTTGGAAGATGTCAAGCGCATTGCCGGTGAAAATCGTGTCACCATTACACCGCATCACAATCATGCTTTTGCGCTTGACTGTGCCGAGAAAAAAATTCTGGAGCATTTTCATATCAATTCGTTGATAAGTTTGGGCTGTGCCGATAAGCCATTATTGACCATCGCAGCTGGAGCAATTTTAGATTATCTGAATCTTATGCAAAAAAAGTCGGCCGGCTAATATTATGTCATTAAAAGTATACTCGTTGAAAGAAACAATGGATTTAGACTATGCCACCAGGCGCAATTTGGAGTTGGTGCGCTCGCTGCACAGCGCGGATCGTAAGGATTCGGTGCTGGGGATTATTGATTATACCCGTACAGCGGTAGGGAGCCGGTTGTTAAAGAACTGGCTGGAAAAACCGCTGTTAAATCAAGCGGACATACAACGCCGTTTAGATTCCACCGAAGAATTGGTACAAAATACAACATTGCGATTGTCCTTAAAAGAACATTTAGACCCTGTTTATGACTTGAGCGCATCGTTTCCCGCATCACATATGGCACTGCCAATGCCAAGGATTTGCTGGCGTTGAAAAATTCACTGGCGCAGCTGCCAGCTCTGCAAAAAAAGTATCCAGCAAGGGAAAACGGCTTATTTGCAGCAACTAAACGCTGATTTTGATGTATTGTCCGATGTGTATACGCTGTTGGAAGAAGCTGTTCATCCAGAAGCACCTTTTTTCTATGCGGGAGGGCAACTTAATTCGGACAGGCTATAACAGTGAAGTTGACGAGCTGCGGGATATTCTGGTCAACGGCAAGCAGTGGATTGTGGATTTGGAAGTGCGGGAGCAGGGAGCGTACCGGCATTCGTACCTTAAAGGTCAGCTACAATAAGGTTTTCGGTTCTACATTGACGTTTCCCGCAGTAAGAGTAACGAAGTGCCGGAAGAATATGTGCGCAAACAGACCTTAGCCAATAGTGAGCGTTTTATCACGCCCGAGTTGAAAGAATTAGAAAACCGGGTTTTAGGCGCAGATGAGAAGGTAAAAAGAGCTAGAGTATCAATTATTTGTACAACTGCGCAATATCGTAGGCGAACAAGTTGCCCGCATTTTAAAGACAGCCCATATCATTGCGCAGTTGGATTGTCTGTTTTCGCTGGGGCAGGCTGCCGTTTATCATAATTTCTGTAAGCCTGTCATTGCTCAGGATGGGCAATATATTTTAAAAAAGAATGCCGACATCCAGTGGTAGAAGAAAAATTAAAGGACGGTTGGTTTATTCCCAATGATGTACATTTTCATCCTGAAACGGAGCGGTTTTGATTATCACAGGGCCTAATATGTCAGGTAAAAGCACCTATTGCCGCAGTGTAGCCGTTGCTTCAGTGCTGATGCAAATTGGCTCTTTTAGTGCCAGCCAGAGAAGCGATTATGCCAGTGGTGGACCGGGTGTTTGCTCGTGTCGGTGCCAGCGATGATTTGAGTACAGGGCAGAGTACCTTTATGGTGGAAATGAATGAAGTGGCCAATATTGTCAACAACGCTACCAAAGACAGTCTGATTATTTTAGACGAGGTGGGGCGCGGTACTAGCACCTATGATGGTTTGGCCATAGCCTGGGCCTTACCGATTATATCAATAATACGATAAGGGCAAAAACGATGTTTGCGACCCACTATCACGAATTGACAGCTTTAGAAGAGCAGCCAGGCATTTGTAACTATTCAGTGGCTGTAAAAGAAGACGGTGAAAATGTGGTGTTTCTGCGCAAAAATTATTGCAGGCGGCGCAGACCGCAGCTATGGCATCCATGTTGCCAGATTAGCCGGGATTCCTGAGATAGTCTTGCAGAACGCCAAAGATATTTTACGGACCTTAGAATTGGAAAAAGAGCAGCATCGGCCAAGGGCTAATCAGATGGAATTGTTTACAGAACCGTCTGAGCCGGTTACAATCACAAAATCGCTGGTGGAAATTCCAGAAGTGGTACAGGAACTGGCTGCTGTCAATGTAAATAATTTAACGCCGATGGATGCTATGAATTTACTCTTTACCTTTCAGAAAAAAAAGCCCAGGAGGTGATACAGCATGGGACAGATTAAACTGTTGGAAGAACATATCGCCGACAAGATTGCTGCCGGTGAAGTGATTGAACGTCCGTTGTCGGTGGTAAAGGAACTTTTGGAAAATAGTCTGGATGCTGAAGCCGATTTTATTGAAATCGAAATTCGGGAAGGCGGTACCAGTTTAATCCGTGTAAAAGATAATGGCAAGGGCATGGATGAAGCCGATTTGCAATTGGCCTTTCAGCGTCATGCCACCAGTAAAATCAGAGAATTTCAAGATTTATTCCGTCTGCAGACATTTGGCTTCCGTGGTGAAGCACTGCCCAGCATCGCAGCAGTAGCACAAGTAGAAATGATTAGCTGCACTGCGCAGGAAACCATTGGCCATAAAATCCGTATTGACGGCGGCACTGTGCAGGAATTTTGTGAAACAGCCACTGCGCCTGGTACGGTGATGGAAGTAAAAAATCTGTTTTATAACATTCCTGCCCGCCGTAAATTTCTAAAAAGTAGCAGCTATGAAGCAGGTTTGATTGGAGATTTGATCAGCAAATATGCCATGGGGCCATCCGCAAGTGCGGTTTCGTTATGTTTCCGGCGGTCAGTTGCAGTTGGATACGGCCGGATTGACTACTGTAGAGCAACGAATTGCCTATGTCTACGGCAGCAACTTAGAATCGCTGCTTGTTGCGGTAGAAAAAAAAAAAAATTAGGACCTGGTCGTTATCTGGAAGCTTGGTTGGCTCGTGAAATTACCCGCAATAATCGAGGGCAGGAAGTGTTTTTTGTCAACGGCAGATTGGTAAAAAGTGTTGAATTGAGTCAAACCTTAGAGGAAAGTTATTATACTTTAATTGCTAAAGGGACGATTTCCCATTGCTGTGCTAAAACTGACCCTGCCTGGCAGTGAATTGATGTCAATGTGCATCCTGCCAAAAACAGAGATAAAAATTAACGGATATGAGCAGCTAAAAACCCCAAATAATAGAAGTATTAAAAGATGCTTTGTGGGAAGCTAACATTACGAAAAATGCATTTTTTGCCGGAAAACTGTCGCTAACCGGCTGTCTACCAAATAAAAAGCATCGGTAGCACAAATTGTACAACAACAAGAAA
>VOFC01001095.1_pt1 | contig 20535 bp, 31 predicted proteins | sample 5384161 | NCBI WGS metagenome assembly VOFC01 (sample SAMN12384722, study PRJNA508395) | human gut metagenome | isolation source: healthy gut B | host: Homo sapiens
CTTGCCAATACTCTTCATCTATTTTCGATAACTCATCATCATCTGATTGGGTAAGATATTCAGGTAAGTCCCATAATTCTTCAAGACGTTCATCATCTTCAAACTTTTCAATGATAGAATAAGCTTTCAATAAAAGCTCCTTGGTATTAATTGTATTTTTATTTTGTTTCGGAACAATAGATATGCACCAGATAAACAGACGATAAATGGTATTTTAACAGTCCATAAACAAAGTATTTCTGTGCCACACAATAAAATAAGTAACATGGGTACAAGAAAAAATGACAAAAAACTATATATATTATTATATCTGATTATTGGGAAGTAGTTCAGAAACAATGTGAATGTCCCAACTGAAAACATTATTACTCCAATTATAGCCCAAGTTAATAATATCAATGACAGGACATCGGGGATCATCTTCAAGGTTGTCTTTCCAAAAAGGAAATAGCATAAATATCTTTGATATTTTGTTTCCTATTTTTTCTTAATCGCCTTTTCTGCTTTTGTATAAAAGCTTTCAAATAATGTTTCCTCATTCATGATTTATATATTTTAGTTGGTAATGGGATGCAGATAGCAACCTATTATGGTTGCTTATCTGCGTGTTATCCGCATAATTATTCCTATTTATACAAATGGTTAATCCCATTCGATTTCATCTCCTTTCTCTCGAAGAATTTTATATATTTCTTCTTCGTTTTCTATTAAAAGAGATGATGATGTCGGCAAAGCGTTTTGCTTTTTGCTGCGGTTTTTAAGAACCAGCTTCGTGGTCGTTTTCCAAAAAATGCGCATTTTTTTTCCAGATAAAATGAAGAAGGCATCCCAGTTGTAACGTTCATATAGCCTCTTCATTTATCTCATATTCCATTGCCAATGTTTTTTCAACCTCATTTTGGAAGAGCAGAACGATATTTCCAGAACCATTTGTGTAAATTTTTCATTATTAAAATCTTTCTGTTGGCCGCATTGTTTTTTTCCAGATAGTAGTAATGAATGAAGATTCATCCCAGTTGCCTTACTTACTATTCCGACCTTTTTAGGGGAGGTTTCAGTGGGGCATCACTGATTAGTCACCTGTTTCCCTAATCAAATCAAAGTTTCCTCATTATACATTCTTTTTTTGTGGCAAAAATTGCAGGATATGGCCTTTTTGGGAGGTTTAGTCGGAACCTGTTTCCTAATAAAGGGTTCCACATTCCTCTTTGAATAGGGATTTTTATCAGTCATCTTGTCAAATAATTCATCTATGGACGTAGCAACCTTACGAACTCCTAACCCTGAAAAAATCAGTCAGATATATGTCAAATTCTTCTTCAATAGGCTGACTTTCAATATCCCAAAATAGATATGAACCATCCTCACTTTTGGCGAAAGGTTCACATTTTTGCATTAATTCTCGAGAACCATCAGGTTCAAGTATCATATCCACAATTTCTTCATCCCAATCCAAAAACATCTTCAAATCTTTCTTTGAAGAGTGGATTTTGTTCTAACCAAGAATCACCATAATTCCCCATGGGAATATAGATAAACCATCCTCCTAATGCCTTTCCATATCCATATTCTTTAACAAATCTCTTATATGAGATCGGAAATTTACGCTTATTGGGGAATCTGAAATTTTCCAAGAAATCCAAATCTCCCAAAATTGTAGGATTGCCTATTATCTTTAATTTGTTCATTTCTTATTAATTTGAGGTGACTAATGGGTTGTAAATAGCAACTGTTAGGGTTGCTTATTTACTTGTTATCCGCACATTAATTCTCTTCATCATTGCCATAGGCTAATTCTATATCAATAAACTGAATTACCAACTGACATATTTCGCCGCCTTCGTCTATGCCCCAATAAACCGGATACGTACCATCTCCGAACCCTGATTGAAAAATGGGAATATGATACTCCGTTCCCGGCACTTGCCAATTTAACCAGTCTCCGCCTGCACGTTGATATTCTGGATGGAGATAATAGTTTTCTTTGAATAATGCAGCAAAATATCCATCATAAGGATTATCATCGGGATTATCTTTGCGCCATTGTTCATCCCAATCGCAATAAATGTGGTGAACTACTTCATCACAAATACATCCTAACCCCGCATCTACACAAAATCCAAAGTAATCACCATCTTCCAATGGTTCATCAAGATTCTCTGTCCCGACTAATGCTTCATAAAAACGCACTGCTCGCTTATCATTGAAGCGCAACCGTACTGCGGCATAACGGTCGCAATCTTCGTCATTAGACTTGATTACACAAATTTCTGTTTCGTATCTGCCAGCAGGTACTTTCTGGAAATATGGGCGTTCATTCCTGTCTGAAAGATAGACCAATGGATCTCTTACCAAAATATTTCCACTTGGCAAATCGCAAGAACCGATATTAATCGTCGTTAACGATTTTCCTGCAATTTCTTCGCACTCAAAATAAGTATTGAGGTCAACAGGGCAAACGGTTTCTTCTTTTACCGATTCCCATTTTTCAATCCAGTTGTTTTCCAATTCTTTCATACTTCTTTTAATTTTTAGTTGTGGATAATGTTTGGAGGCTAACCGACCTTTCAGGGGAGGTTAAGCCATATGTTAGCTGATGTTTTACTTATATTATAATTATTCCTTTAATATTTTTGCCAGTATATTAAATATACGTTTGGAGAAAGGACAATGATTAATGTCTCCCGGCAATCTCAGTGCATAGAAATAATAATCTCCCATAAACCATACATACTGATAGAAGTTATGCTTCACATCCATTGTATCTGGAACAATAAATGACGAGTCTAATGACTCAGCCCCTGTATATAAATATATACAACCCTCTCCATTCAACCGAGTATTATAACCTAATTTCAAATGTGTATCATACCTTTATTAAATTGCTCTATTACTTCTTTATTGCTTTTATGTGAATACAGCAAATAATCAATTCCAGTAAAGTAATCTTCCATATATTCTGTTTTTAGAGCATTATTCATTTTCAGCAGCTAACGTTATACTATCAGCCGATTTGGCTGTTATTTTCTTTAAGTATCAGACCTCGTCTTCCTCCATCAACAGGTCGTCCAACGGGCTTTTTTGACATTGCTTTTGAAAGTGTCGGCTATGTGAACATACCTTTCCGTTGTCTTGATGTTGTTATGTCCCATAAGCTCTTTCACAATCTTGATGTCAGTGCCTTGTTCCAGCAAGTGGGTGGCAAACGAATGGCGCAGCAGGTGCGGATAAATCCGTTTCGTGATTCCCGCTTCCCGGGCCGCTGCCTTCAGCCGTTTCGACACGATACTCTCGGTGAAAGGTTCTTCAGGTCTGCGCTCGAATAACCATATCCTTGGTTTGTACAACTTGTTATATTCCTTCAGCTTTTTCATCAACGGTTTTGACAGCAGGGTGTAGCGGTCTTTTTTCCCTTTACCCTGTCGCACCCGTATCGGGAGCGGGATTCGTTGATGTCGCCGGGTTTCAGTTCCAGCAGTTCGCTGATGCGCAACCCTGCGGAGTAGAGTATGGAGAACATGCAGAAGAAGCGCAGGTCTGTCACCGTCACGTCGAGTATTTTTCTTTATTTCCTCCTTGCTCAACACATCGGGCAGCGTCTTCTCCCGTTTGGCACGGTTCACCTTGTAACACCGCCGTTCCTGGCCGAGAACTTTCTCGTAATAGAACTTGATGGCGTTGATACGCTGGTTTTGCTGGCAGGAGGATATGTTTTTCTCGTGGATGAGATACAGCAGGTAGTCGTTTATCTCGCCGGAGGTAACCGTTTCAATCTTACGCCCCTCGAAATATTGTTGGAAATCGCGGAAATAGGAGGTATATACCCTTACGGTATGGTCACTGTAACGCACTTGCTGAAGTTTTTCCAGATAGCCTTCCGGCAGTGGCGGCCGTTTGTCTTCCTCTTTACGGGGTGCGGTTTCCTTGATGGCGGAATAGTCTATAAATGCCATTTTCACATAGCGGTCGAAGAACTCGGCAAGCACGAAATTCTCTGCCGGCAGATAGGCGGTATCGCCTGTCATGATTGCACCGGGGTCGCGCGACAAATTTTGTCGCAAAGTGTCATCGCCACCATAGGCGGCCGCTATGCAGTTGCGCCCGTTCAGCTTGGCGAAAGAGAGCGTGATGCGCTGCTTGGGTCGATATGCGTCCATAATATGTAAGATTTAGGGAGAACTGTAACCCTCCAAAAGCGAATTTAGAGAAATTATTTTATTATGGAAGCATCTTCGGAGTATTTTTTTTCTGCATTATGAACTTTTTTCAAATAGAATGATTTTTCTGTATGTTACAGATTTTTTGAAAGAGAATAAGAGAGTATTTTAACATAATGATGTGTGTTGTGATAATTTGCTATGCATATACTAATTAAATTATGGCAGTGTAAAAATAAATTGGAACAAGTGCATAATGTTAAAAGGAAGTTTCGTTGATAGGTTAAATAAAACGAAAAACTAGATGTCTGTCATATCTTCTTTTTCAGTAGTCTACAGAATTGGGTGGCGTAATGCCGAAAATTATTCCGAGATCGTTGAAATTAGTTCCGAGCCTGTTTGAATTAGTTCCGAGCTAGTTGAAATTAGTTCCGAGACTTTTTTAGCAAATGCGGATTGACTGAAAATCAACGCTTTCAGAAGTGAGATTAGATCGGAAAAATAATGCTGTTCTTACCATAAATTTTGCGATAAAGCTAAGTGGCATGTTTAAGCTTTATTCAAGGATTTGTTAAAACTTAGGTGAGCAGAACAAGCGTTGATAACTAGTGGTTTCTACATATTATCTATTCAAAAATCTATATAGTAATATCGGTGCCTTGAACACTCAGCTGTTCATGCGGCTCTTGAAGTGTGGAAGTCGTACATCAAAGGCAGTATCTCTATGATTTCTAGAATGAGTTCTTGGGGATATGCTGTAGGTGTAAAAAGCAAACTCGCAATTAAAGTGAATTACACTCAAATTGCGAGTTTACTTTATGTTGAGGGTTTATCAGGGATAGGGTATAGCCTCAGTTCCTCATAACTAACTGTTCAAATTTATTTTATTCTTTCGAATTGTTAGGATATAAATTTAGGCGAATAATTTCTTGGGCAACTTCGGAGGTAATCATTTGTTCGCAATTTTCACCTTTTGATAAAAGCATTTCTTATGTCAGTTGACGAGAAAGGGTAGAGAGGTGCATCAATGTAATGCACATTGCTTGGAAGTGAGTTTATGTTTATTGCAAATCCTTTGCGAGGATATACAAACAATTCATATTGCTGCAATATTTGATTATAGTTTGCCCATTTCGGAAATAATTCCCAATTGTCAGCACCTATCAGCAATGAAAATATCCGCTCGGGATATTTTTGTTTCAGTTTATTCAAGGTGTTCCAAGTGTAGGACGGACGAGGCAAATTAAACTCAAAATCTGACGCTTTAATGTTTTGATTATCTATGATGGCAAGTTGGGCTAAATGCAATCTCATATTTTCATCAATCAACCCTTCTTGTTTTTTTAGTGGATTATGGGGTGAAACCATTAGCCAAACTTCATCCGTTACGCCCTCGTTGAGTAACTGTTGAGCTAAATTGATGTGTCCTTTATGAATTGGATTAAACGAGCCGCCAAAAATTGTTGTTCGTATCATGTTTAAGTTGATAGATACAAAAATAGGGTCAGATATTATTCATTCAAAAATGCTGTCACCACCTTCAAGGCTTCGGCCTTGGGCAGTAGCCAAGTCGTCGTTGACAATCACGACGTCGAATTTATCGGAGAACGAGAGTTCAAATTCTGCACGCGCAATGCGATCGTTAATAACCTCGGGGGTGTCGGTTGCGCGACTTATCAGGCGTTCACGCAGCACTTCGATTGAAGGTGGCTGAATGAAGATGCTAAGGGCTTTGTCGCCATAGTGTTTTTTAATGTTCTGGCCACCTAAAACATCTACATCGCAAACCACGTTTTCGCCATTGGCCAACTGTTTGTCTACTTGGCTTTTAAGGGTTCCATAGAATCTGTCTTTGTAAACTTCTTCGTATTCTAAGAAATCGTTGGCGGCTATATGCTGTTTGAATTCTTCAGGTGTTAAGAAAAAATATTCTACACCATTTTGTTCTTGTCCACGCGGTGGACGGCTTGTTGCTGAAACTGAGAAATGCAGATTGAGACCTTGCTCCATCAAGTAGTTTATAATGGTACTTTTACCACTGCCACTGGGTGCTGAAAATATGAGTAATTTCATTGTTGTGTACAGATATGATTGAATGTGTTGGCTTTTTTTACTTATTAGAAAGGCGTGGGATTACATGACATTCAATACCTGCTCCTTTATCTGCTCCAGTTCGTCCTTCATCTTAACCACAATGTTTTGCATTTCTGCTTGATTACTCTTTGAACCGGTAGTATTGATTTCGCGTCCCATTTCTTGCGCAATGAAACCAAGTTTCTTTCCTTGTCCGTGGCCATTGTTCATTGTTTCACGGAAATAGTTGAGGTGGTTGCTAAAGCGTTGTTTTTCTTCGCTTATATCCAGCTTTTCAATATAGTAAATAAGCTCTTGCTCTAATCTGTTTTTGTCGTAGTCAATGCCAGATAATTCTGCTAATCTGTCTTCGAGCCGTTGACGAATTTTTTCTACACGAGCCGATTCATAGGGTTCGATTTCACCAAGTAGCTTTTCGATGTTGTCAACTTTTTCATTGAACTTAATCATCAATGCAGCACCTTCCTGCTTTCTGAAATCTTGCAGTTGGGCAACAGCTTGGCTGATAGCTTGCTTTGCAACCGACCATTCTTCATCGGTCAGAACTTCAACGCTTGAATTTTGTGTGGTATCTGGCAGGCGAACGATAATATCCCAAACATTTGAGGGGGCAGGTATGTGCTGTTCTTCGCAAATAGTTTGAATCTGCGACATATAATTTGCCACTACATTCGGATTGATTACTGCATTTGTTGCGGTTTCATCTTTTTCAACCCATAAGTTGAAATCCACTTTTCCTCGCTCTAAATGCTGGGCAATGTATTGCCTGATTTCCATTTCTTTTTCGCGATATAAGGGTGCAATACGTACGCTTAAATCAAGACTCTTACTATTGAGGGATTTTATTTCAGCATGAATTTTTTCTTTCCACAAAAATCGGTGTTGGCTTTACCATAGCCAGTCATTGAGAGTATCATATCGTATGTTTTTTAAATTGACAACAAAGATAATGTAAATGGGGACAATGGGAAACAAAACCTCATTTATTTTAAAAAACCATTCATGAAATGGCTTGAAATGAGGGTTACTTTGGCATTTTAATAAAATATAAGTGGCATTTTAAGGATAGTAGCATACAAAATGGCAGATGGTCTGTTTTTTTTTCTGTATTTTTTGCACCAATATATATCAACAAACCTCATTCATTCTGATTATGAAAAAGAGTTAATCCATTTCGGGGTCTCGGTGTAGCACTTGTTACTCCTTTTACAAAGGATGGAGAAGTAGATTACCCTCGTTTAGAAAATCTGATAGAAAGTCAAATTAAGTCTGGTGTTGACTTTATCTGTGCACTTGGTACGACTGCAGAAACGCCCTGCTTGAGCAAGGAGGAAAAGGACAAAATCATTTCCGTAGTAAAAAGGGTAATAAATAAACGTGTTCCATTGTTGTTAGGAGCAGGCGGAAACTGTACTGCCGATGTTATTAACTATTTGCATGCTGTATCGCTTGAAGGCATTGATGGTGTATTGATCGTTACACCCTATTATAACAAACCTTCGCAAGAAGGATTGTACCGTCATTTTAAAGCTATAGCTGAATCTTGTCCCTTACCTATCGTTCTTTACAATGTTCCAGGGCGAACGGGGGTTAATTTGACGGCTCAAACTACATTGCGTATAGCGGCAGAGTGTGATAATGTGGTTGCCATTAAAGAGGCTTCTGGTCAAATCACACAAATAGATACGATTATTGAGGAAGCTCCTCAAGGTTTTGAAGTACTGAGTGGTGATGATGCGATTACCTTGGAGTTACTTTCGATAGGTGCTGTTGGGGTGATTTCGGTTGTCGGAAATGCTTATCCTGCCGAATTTGGCCAAATGGTACATCATGCCTTGAAGGGTAACTATGCTGACGCATTAGCTATTCATCGCCGATTTGCTAAAGCTTACCATAATCTGACGGTTGATGGAAATCCTTCTGGCATAAAGGCTTTGCTGTCTCTCCAAAATAAATGTGAAAACATGCTTCGTTTGCCTTTAGTGCCTGTTTCGCAACAGACGCATGAGGCTTTAAAAGGTATTGTAGATTCTTTAAAATAGTACTATCATATTCCTGCTATGCATTGTTATTGCATACTGTTGGTAAGTACTATATTTATTGGGGAGAGTCTTTAATTTTTCAAAACAGACTCGCTGCTGTAAATATATAAAATAAAGGCATTGAAACCACAACCATTCATTGATGGGGTGGGTTCAATGCCTTATTTATTGTAATTATAACAGCGTACTACTTTGTTAAGGTACCAGATACTTGTTGCCTGTAGTTTCTATAATTGTTTTCTTATATTGCTCAGAGAATCCAGGACGCTCAGGACGTGCACCTAATCCATCAGGAGTCAATTCAAACTTTCCTTCTTTTTCAGGTCTAATGGTTTGATCATTATACTTTACGATCAGATATTGTCCTAATTGCATCCAGCGATTCATCATGCGCTGAGCGCAGTCTGCAAATAATCTGTTAAATATGCGGCAGCTCGTGCGGGTGATTCTTTAAGCAGCATTTGTGCTTTTTTCTCAACTTCTGCCTGCTGTTTTGCGTAGGAAGTTTCTAACTCTGACGGGCTTCTTTTAAGCTGGGGAAGAGTTGAGAGTATCTTGGATAGACCATATTGGCAACCCAATTCTGTACCCAAAATGCCGACTCCCATGAAAACTTTACGTCACTGGCATTTTTAGGATCGTAGCATTCAGGTGCTTTAGTTGCCGAGCAATAGACAGGAGTGTAGGGTACCATATTGGGATCGTCATTTCCATACCAAAAGTACACCACCTACAGCGTTGGGCAGATAGTCACGTAATTGGATAACGTATGTACCCGCTGTTTGCTGTGTGGAAATGGGGCGTTCATTAAAGTACTCCTTGCCATTGTGCGTCCATGTCAGCGGAGTGGGGCGGTAGGGAGCTTCGTAAGGGCCTGAACCTGCATCCTGGGTTATATCAAAAGGTGTTCCTTCATAATGATCGCGCATTGAATTCATCACGTCTTGCAAGGACAACTTTTGTTTGGGCTTAAAGTAAAGGGGCATTACTTCTGCTTTGCCAATGTGCTTTCCGTCAACATAATCAATGTAGCGGTTCATTCCTTCGACCCACATATTGTAAAAACTCCAAACTCTGGCTTCGCAAAAACGAATGGCACCAAAATCGGCTGGTGCATAAGCATTAGCAAATGAGAATTCAGCATCTTTGCCATTGAAATAGCCTTGCTTTCTGGCAAAGGATATAACGTCTTTGGAATACATCACATTGTCTTTATCCTTCATGTTGAACTGATGGATACGACTGTGATTGGCGTGACACGAAATGCAATCGTCGGGAATGCGCACTGCTACCCAAACTGTTCCTTTTTTCTTTAGGACCCTTTCCAATCATTTCAAGAATCCAAACTTCGTTGGGGTCAGCAATAGAAAAGCTTTCTCCTTCTGATGCATAGCCGTATTCTTGTACGAGCGTTGTCATAACCTTAATGGCTTCACGTGCTGTCTTTGCGCGCTGTAAGGCTATGGTCATGAGGCTCACATAGTCTATTTTACCATTAGGATCAACCAAATCATGACGTCCACCAAAAGTAGTTTCAGTAATGGCCAACTGATGTTCGTTGATATAGCCCATTACAGCGTAAGTATAGGGAACTTCAGGTATCTCGCCTAAATAATGGTTGGTATCGCCATCAACGATCTTACGCATGCTGCCGGCTGGATGATGACCGGCTGGTAAATACAACAAACGACCAAACATTCCATAATCATCTTGGTTATAAGTAATGATGGTAGAGCCGTCGTTTGATGCCTTTTTTCCTACAAGAAAACTCGTACATGCGTCTGCTACTTGTGCACTGCATATTGCAAGAAGAAAGGAAAGACCTATTTTCTTTAAAATACTTTGTTTCATTGTTTAGCAGGCTTTGAATGACATATCAAGTCCTTTTACTGAATGGGTCAGTGCTCCTACAGAAATAAAGTCAACTCCACATTCGGCATAATCACGAAGGGTATCGAATGTGATACCACCGCTTGACTCAGTTTCGAATTGGTGATTGATGAGTTCTACAGCTTTTCGGGTATCTTCGACAGAGAAATTGTCGAGCATAATGCGATCAGCACCGCCATGTGCCATGACCTGCTTGATTTCGTCGAATGAACGGCATTCAATTTCTACCTTTAAATTCAAGCCTTTTTCTTTTTGGTAAGCAGCACAACGATCCAAAGCATTAGCAATACCTCCGGCAAAGTCGACGTGGTTGTCCTTAAGTAAAATCATATCGAACAATCCAATTCGGTGATTCATACCACCGCCGATTTTGACAGCTTCCTTTTCGAGCATACGCATGCCGGGAGTGGTTTTGCGGGTATCGAGCACATGGGTGTTGGTGCCTTCCAAACGCTTTACATATTTATTCGTCATGGTGGCAATACCGCTCATACGCTGCATGATATTGAGCATCAAGCGTTCGGTCTGCAGCAACGAGCGCACTTTACCCGTTACAATCATTGCTATGTCACCGGGTTTTACATGTGAACCATCTTCGATGAATTGTTCCACCTGCATGCTTGGGTCAAAACGATGAAATACTTCTTTCGCAATTCGCATACCTGCCAGAATACCTTCTTCCTTTATAAGGAGCTTTGATTTACCTATAGCATCCTCGAGGAATGCAACATAAAGTTGTGTGGTCGCCATCACCTATATCTTCAGAAAATGAGAGGTCGATGAGTTTGTCGTTAAGTTCGTCTACTGTAAACATAGCATTTAATAATATGATTAGTAACTTGAATAATTAACTTATGAAGCACAATGATTAGTGCGTAGGTATTGATTTAGCTTATACAGCTATCTAACCTATATACAAAGTTCGTCAAAATCGCCGAAACATGCAAACTGTTTTTACAGAAAATAGGTTGAAATGACTATTTTAATATTACGCGATCGCCTAAAATTTGGGCCAATTTGCGTTCTATTGCACTTACTTCCATATATTTTCGCATCAAGCTTTTATATTCGTCGGGATTTGACAGTAAATTGGGATCTCGTAATTGCGAAAGAATTTGTTTCAAATAATTTTTATTATTGAATGTTTGTAATCATGTAACAATCTTGGAACGATTTCTTCTAATCTATAAACATCATCCACATATTGCTCTTTTTGCCGTGAACTTAGCGAAAAGTTTTCTTCACCTAATTCAACAGCAAGTTTACTGATGGCAAAGTTAGGATGGTGAACGAAATAGGGGAGTGCTTGCCACTGATTATCTGTCTTTGATTGTTCAAGAGCCTCTTGCAATATTGACTGATAAAGTGGCGACTGAAATTCCATTCCATCATTTACAAACTCGTTTGCAATGAACTGGGCAACATTCAGCTGCTGCTGTTCGTGAGTATCGATATGATCATTGTCTGATTCGTCTGCATTGTTGCTATTCATCGGACAATTACCATATCTGATAATCATAGCAATCAGAAGTGTCTCTTCAGCTGATGAGTTTTTCTTCTAGTAGGTTTGAAGATACAACTGTTGCTTCCGATTGCTTGCAGACTGATTAGGCAAATCTTCGGGATTTTCAACATTGTTATCCTTTTTACCTTTTTGCTTTGTTTGCGAAACTTGCTTATTGATTTCATTGATTATTAAGGCCTCACTTACCCCTAACATATAAGCACATTCGCTGACATACATCTGTCGTACAATTTGATTGGGAATGACAATATACTTCTGACCACATCTGTAATCATTTCAGCGCGCTTGATAGGATCACGTTGAGCCTCTTCTAATAAATGATTCGTCTTGAATTTTATAAAGTCAATTTGATGAGCTTCAATATATTGTTGAAATTCTTCGAGGGCGGTGTGAACGTACAAAACTATCAGGGTCTTCACCTTCAGGCAGGGAAGTACTTTGATATTCATGCCTTCAGCCAATAACATATCGATGCCTCGCATGCTTGCTCTGATTCCTGCAGCATCTCCATCGTAAAGCACTGTGATGTTATTGGTAAATCTATGCAGAAGACGAATTTGGCCATCTGTCAACGAAGTACCGGAAGAAGCTACAACATTCTCTATGCCAGCTTGATGCATGGAAATAACATCCGTATAACCTTCTACCAAAAAGCAGCAATCGTTACGAACTATGCTATTTTTAGCTTGAAACAAACCATATAATTCAGTGACTCTTACTATAAATAATGCTTTCTGGTGAGTTGACGTATTTGCCAACTTTTTATCGCTGCTTAAAATGCGACCTCCAAATGCAACTACCTTGCCCGAAACAGTGAATACTGGGAATATAACGCGACCATGAAATCTGTCAAGCAGTTGATTCTCATTACTACGATATGTTAAACCTGTAGTAATTAAATACTCCTCTTTAAAACCATGTTGTAATGCCGCTTTGGTTATAGCATCTCGTTGAGAGGGCATAACCTAATTGAAATTTTTTGATAATCTCGTCACGAAAACCACGCTGACGGAAATAGGCCATACCTATTGCAACTCCATCTACATTGCCATGTAATTGCTCTTGAAAATATTGATTAGCCCAATCATTCAAAAGCAAACAGACTTTCTCTTTCACTTTGTTTTGCTTTTTCTTCGTCTGTTAATTCCTTCTCTCGAACTTCTATGCCGTATTTTCTTGCCAACCATTTTAAAGCTTCGAGGGTAGGTCATTTGCTCCAGTTGCATTAAGAAATTTACAGCATTTCCTCCCTTTCCACATGAAAAACATTTACAGAGTTGCTTCGCCGGTGAAACGGTGAATGATGGCGTTTTTTCATGATGAAACGGACAAAGACCTTTGTAATTCACACCAGCTTTTCGCAGTGTCACAAATTCTCTGACAACCTCAACAATATCTGCGGCATCCATTATGCGCTGTATGGTAGACCTATCTATCATTGAATTTCTTGTATTAATATAGTAGTGGTGGGGAGTAATTCAAATGGTTTGAATAATTTGAATACACCCTATTAAACATAACGGCAGTTCAGTGCCTATTACAATGATCTGTACAAATGCTCGTATTGCTTGGCAACCTTTATGAAATCATGATGTTTGGCTATATACTGAATAGACTCTTGTTTTTAAGCGTGGAATCAAGCTGTTTCGATTAATCACAACATTAGCCAATGCATCATATACGCTTTGTTCATTTGGCTTTACATTGATAATAGGTTGTAATTGAGTTTCTTGCAGAACTTGGTAATTTGCAGGTTCGCCTCCTGTAACAGCTATCAAGCCACGTCCCATAGCTTCCAATGCGTTCATTGCTGGCGTATAGGAATACAACTGATCTAATATTATATCTGAATCATTCATCAATTTAATGTATTGATTAAAGGGAAGGCTTTCAGATATTTTAAGTTTACACTGTTCAGGATAGTCTGCTGCAACTCTTTGTGCAGCCTTCAGCATGATGTCGGTACCTTTGTAGGCTGAGCGCATTTTTTGGATTCCTGCAAAAATTTTAACGGGGTCTCCTTCTGTCCAAGAGTGGTTAACAGATTGTACAGAAAGTGGATCCACTTTTATGGGGAAAGGAATAAAATGAAGTTTATCAGTATTATCAAAATGATGTAAATAACTTACATAGTATTCATAGAGCCCAGCAACGATTGCATCACAATCAGTAGCTATTTTCTGATTTAAAATGCCCTTACTTCCAAACAGCCAATCGCGCTTAAAGCATTCATTTTCATCAGAAAATCGTTCTTGGTTTCGAAATTGAAATCACTGTATTCAAAGGTCTTAAAATCAAGGCAACATTTGACATAGTAATAATCCATACCAAATGCACCCATAACAATTTTGCCATTAGTCTTTCGAAGTTTCTGGTAAAATGGCCATATTCTTTCCCCTTTTAGTGGGATAAACACAGGATTTATCAATTGCACAATATCGTAACCCTTAAAGCTTTGTATTTGATTCCATGTTTTCCATAGATAAGAAATACTACTTAAAGGTGACAATGATTTTCTGCGCATATCAATATCACGAGGATAATTTTTCCAATTATCGCCATCAGAAGCTAACGTTACATCATGTCCAAGCGAGCGTAGGCCTAAAGCTAAAGTATAATGTACATTACTATACTCTCCTAATAAAAGAATCTTCATTATGCTAATTGGTTTTAATCTATTTATATATACAGTCCTCGTAGTAATCCCCTACTCCGCTGATTCTTTATAAATTGGTTGACTTTGACTTTAGATAGTCTGCAAATAATCGAGCTCCAGTTTCAACCATTTTTACACATGGACGCTTCTTATAATACTCAGTTGTGCGTTTTTTTCTGCTTGAAAGCTGTGCTCTGGTTGTTTAAGCCCCAAAAAGTTCCGCACAAATAATGCTACCATTTTCTTCTTCAAATTTGGCAGCCAATTTCTGAACCTCTTGATAATTATGACTCTTTTCCGGCACGATCGCTTCCTTCAACTGCTCCGCAGTCAAGTCCTACAAGCAAAAACATTCCACAAGCTGCACCACATGTTTGACGCATACGTCCAATACCGCCACCAAAAATGAAGATGACATTTTAAAAGCTTGATCAGGAGTATATCCATATAGATCAGCAAAGGCGGCAACAACACTTTGAGAACAGTTGTATCCCTCTTTAAAGAGTTCAACTGCATGATTTATGCGCTTTTCTAAATCCTCATCAGTGAGGTTAAATGCATATTTGTTCATTAAAAATGATATAAAAGCTATTTGTTTTGATTATAAACAAGTATTAAGTATCTTTGCGTTATCTGCGTCATAAAAGTTTTGTATGCATAATGACTCGTAATCATCAATAAACTCATCTGAATAAAATCCACTTACAACATGACTCTACTTAAAAATCTTCCCAAAAAAGAAATGTAATTTGGTTTTTGACATTTTTCTCATTAACCTCTTGTCAAGAAAGTTTCGACAATCGACTATATCGGGAAGCAAAGGAATTTACAGTAAATCATTGCCCTCAAGAGCCTTTGAAAAAGGTACTCGTCTGGATAGTACCACTTATGATATAGCATCACGCACATACACTCAATGGTATGGGTTAGAAACATTCAACGAGCAAGTTATTTCGGAAAATATTCCTCAACTAAAGAAGCTCTTGTAAAACGTTTGACAGCAGACGTTAACTTTAAGGCCTTAAAGGATGAGAATATCACGTTCAGATACGTTTACTATTCACAACAGAATGGCAAGATAATATACCAAACATCTATAACATCTAAAGACTACAAGCGATAGCAGCTACTATAAAGCAGTTATTGGTTAAGTGCTTTACACAGCTGATCCGGACATGAGGTATTTTTATTACCACACTTGATACCTTGAAGCCGTTCAATCACTTCTTCTTTTTTTTCATACCCTTTAATCCAGGTGAGCTATACCTTGCAAATTACCATGACAGCCACCTTCGAATTGTACTGATTGAATTCTGTCTTCATCATCCAGTTCGATATGGATGCATCTAGAACAAACTCCTTGCGGATTATAATCGTATGTTTTCATTTGATGTATATTTTAATTAACCTCTCTTGAGCAGCCAATTAAAATACTCAAGAGAGGTTTATTATGATTATAAGTAAGTGTTCAAAATCATTTATGGATTCTATTGAAATACCATACACTATGTTTTGAGTCTTGCACCGTATATGTTTTCCTTGTAAAATAGGTAAATCCGGCAACACCTCAATATAGAATAACGCAGTTCAAATGTACAAATAATTTTGAACACCTAATTAAAATGCCTTTTAATCTTCAGCAGGTTTCATGTTCGTATAAACAGTTTGGACGTCATCGAACTCCTCCAAACGCTCAACCATTTTATCGATGCTTTCGCGTTCTTCAGGCGTTACATCTTTGAGGTCGTTCGGAATATAAGTAAATTCAGCACCAATAACCTCAAATCCGTTCTCTTCTAAATGTTTTTGAATCTGACCAAAGCATTTGGGATCACCATAGATGGTAACACTGCCTTCTTCCTCATCTTCGTCGAATTCATCCTCTACTCCATAATCGATAAGATCAAGAATCAATTCGTCCATATCAATGCCATCTTTCTTCTTGAAAGAGAAAACGCATTTATGATCAAAGAGAAATGCCAATGACCCCATAGTACCTAAGTTTCCATTGAATTTATTGAAAACCGAACGTACATCACCGACAGTACGAGTTGCATTATCAGTGAGAGTGTCAACGAAAATAGCAACACCATGAGGGCCATAACCTTCATAAGTCATTGTCTTGTATTCGCTTTGATCCTTACCCATTGCATTTTTAATAGCGCGCTCGATATTATCTTTGGGCATATTTTCACGCTTACAGGTAGCAATGAGTGCACGCAATGTCGGGTTGTTTTCAGGTTCCGGACCACCAGCCTTAACCGCTACTGCGATTTGTTTACCCAGTTTCGTAAACGTACGGGCCATGTGACCCCATCTTTTCATTTTTGCTGCTTTTCTATATTCAAAAGCTCTTCCCATGGATTATGTATTTTAATGGAGTTTTTTTATTCTTGTTTATAGGTCATTGCTTAAAGTTCGATGCTTTGCATACATCAAACCTTAAGCAATTGTCTAATGAATTAGCGCAATTTAGCGTTAAGCTGTTTTTCTAAATTGGTAATGATTTTCTTCATTATCGATTCAGTTTGCTTATCGTTCATTGTCTTAGTTTCATCCTGCAGAACAAAGTTTACAGCATAACTCTTTTTGCCTGCTTCCAGATTCTTGCCTTCATATACATCAAACAAATCTACTCGCTTGAGAAGTTTCTTTTCTGATGCATAAGCGATTTTTTCAATTTCAGCAAACTCTACAGACTTATCAACGAGCAACGCAAGGTCGCGACTTACAGCAGGGAATTTTGAGATTTCGCGGAAAGAAACTACATTTTTCTTTATCTTCTTCATCAGAAGAGTCCAGTTGATTTCAGCGTAATAAACCTCTTGTTCGATGTCTAATTGGGCTAATAATTTTTTGCAACAAGACCCAATTCTACCAAGCACTTTCCATTACGATCGGTAATGGCCAAGCTTTTGGCAAAGATATCATTTTCACCGCCAACGATTTTCAAGCCACCTAATTCACAACCCAAACGTTTTAAAATGTTTGCTACGTAAGCCTTCAGTTCATAAATGCTTGATGCTTCGTCTGCATGAGCCCAAGAACCTTCTACTCGTTTACCAGTAATCCACAAACCTAAGAACTGTGCTTCTGAATAAGCGGCTAGTACATGTTCGAGGGTTGCGTTTATCAGCATCGAAATAATAGCAATTACCCATTTCGAAGAAACGCAAATTTGCGTTCTTGCGATTTACATTGTGAGCGATGCTTTCCAAACCTCCAAAAAGGAGAGATTGGCGCATGACATTTAAATCGGAACTTAAAGGGTTGAGCACGTGAACCAAACGATCGGCAGCGTAGAGCTTCAAGTCTGTATAGTATGCCTCTTTCGTGAGAGAATTGTTAAGGATTTCATGGAATCCTTCACCCACTAATTGCTCTGCTATCAGATTCTCTAACTTGATTGAACGATCAACATCACCTTTAATCGTAAGACTTGATTTGACAGATGTAGGGATTTCCACATTATTATATCCATAGATACGCAGAATATCTTCAACAACATCACAAGGACGTTGTACATCTACTCTGTATGCAGGAACCTTCAGTGTTAAGCCTTCCTCAGTTTCGCTCATGACTTTCATTTCAAGCGAAGTCACAATTTCTTTAATAACCTCGGTAGGTATAGTCTTTCCGATTAAGTCATGAATATATTTATATTCAATAGAAACTTCAAATTCGTTAATCAAGTCAGACTGTTTTACGTCCTTTATATCCATTGATATTTCGCCACCTGCTAATTCCTTTACCAGCAAAGCAGCTACTTTAAGTGCGTAAATTTGTCCGTCAGGATCAATACCACGTTCGAATCGGAATGAAGCATCAGTATTTAAGCCATGGCGTCTTGCGCTTTTACGAATCCAAGTAGGATGGAAATAGGCACTTTCCAACAAAACATTGGTTGTAGTTTCATAAGTACCAGAACCACGTCCACCGAATACTCCAGCAATACACATAGGCTCTTTTTTCATTGCAAATAGCCAAGTCGCGTTCTGACAAGATGTGTTCTTCACCATCAAGTGTAACGAACTTAGTACCCTCGGGCATGGTTTTAACCACAACCTTAGAACCTTCGACCATATCCACGTCAAAGCAGTGGAGCGGTTGTCCATAGGCCATCATTACATAGTTAGTAATGTCTACTATATTATTGATAGGACGTAAACCTATAGTCGTCAGTTTGTTCTTTAACCATTCTGGACTTTCCTTGACTTCGCATCCCCTGATCGTAACTGCACAATAGCGAGGACAAGCTTCAGTATTCTGAACTTCAATGTCCACCTCCAAGTCGTGTGAATCTACTTTGAATTCAGAAACATCCATTTTGTGCAAAGCGGTTTTGTATCCATTACGTACCAACCAAGCATAGAAATCTCGTGCAACACCATAGTGCGAACAAGCATCCGATCTGTTGGGAGTAATATCAACTTCAATTACGAAGTCACTTTCTAAACCATAGTACTCTGCAGCTTTTAAGCCAACTTGTGTGTCTTCGGGGAGAACTATGATACCATCATGGCTATGACCTACACCGATTTCATCCTCGGCACAAATCATTCCTAAACTTTCAACGCCACGCAATTTTTGAGCGTTTAATGGTAAAGCAGTTATCTCCATCATATAACTTAGTACCTAAAGTAGCTACAATTACTTTTTTGACCTGCTGCTACATTAGGTGCACCACATACGATTTGTGAAGGAGTATCTTCACCCAAATCTACTGTACATACGTGCATGTGGTCACTATCAGGATGTGGCTCACAGGTAAGCACGTGTCCTACTACGAGGCCTTCAAGACCTCCTTTGATGGCTTGAACTTCTTCAACACTACCAACTTCAAGACCGATACTGGTTAATGCATCGGCAACTTCCTGCGGAGTCATATCGAAGTCGACATATTCCTTCAGCCATTTAAAAGATATATTCATATCGCTTTACAATAAGTGCAAATTATTTACCGCAAAATTACTTATTATTTTGTTATCAGCAAAATTTTGCATGGCATCTGCTGTAAGTAAAATCCTATATTAGGGTTTTCCTCATATCGAACTGTAATTCATCTTAGCAAATTGATTCGACAAAACAACTGTCTTTCATACAACAATACTTCGGTAAATTTTTACCGAAAAATTAAAAAGTTAAACCATAGAACCGGCAAAAGTCGGTTCGAAAACACTAAAGAGGTCATTGAAATGTTGTCAAAACGAATGGTTAAGCATGAAGAAATGTGCTGAAAAAAATGTGCTAATCTGCTGATAACAAAGATAAAAAAGCATTGCATAATTCGTTGGTTTTTAGTAAATTAGAAGTCTCTGAACTCTTCTGATTATGACTAAAGAAACACTCCTTATGCAATACCAATCCGAGTGCCTGTCGGCTCTCAAATCAGTTGCTAATATACACAAACCTTTTGAAAAAGCGTTCATGGACACCATGAAATTATTCATGGCCATCCCAGATCGTATAAACTTCCTTCAATTGGGCAGATATGGCTGTTTCTCAGAACAGACTTATCGTAACCTTTTGAGCATGAAACTTTCGATTGGTTTGCGTTCAACGGCTCTATCATCAGCAAGTATCTCACAGGCAAAAAAAAAAAGCCATCGCCATCGATCCTTCCTATATCCCCAAATCGGGCAAGAAGACACCTTGGATAGGCTACTTCTGGTCTGGTTGTGCAGGAGAGTACAAGCGTGGATTGGAAATCATGGGCATCAGTGTCATTGACATCGACAACCATGAATGCATGACTTTAGGTTCCATTCAGACGCCGGTTGTAAGACCTTGGATAATATGGACAAGAACCTCGTTGACTGGTACAGCAGTTATCTTATCAGTAGAAAAGACAAGATACAGAGCATATCCAGAACGGTGGTTGCAGACGCATTCTTTTCAAGGAAACTTTCATAACGCCTATGTGTGAGAACGATTTCCATGTCATCAGCCGCTTTCGGAATGACGTAATCCTGTATATCCGACATTGGAACAGAAAACAGGAAAACGTGGCCATCCCAAGTGGTTTGACGGTAGGATTGACTTTGCCAATCTGGATCTGACCCGGTGCAAGGAATACAAGGTGAACAAAGGGAAAGCTATACGGATTGAGGGGTATATGCAAAAGCTCTCAAAAGGTATGTTTCTTGGCCATCTGGTATCCGATGGACAGGA
>VOFC01006827.1_pt1 | contig 20506 bp, 31 predicted proteins | sample 5384161 | NCBI WGS metagenome assembly VOFC01 (sample SAMN12384722, study PRJNA508395) | human gut metagenome | isolation source: healthy gut B | host: Homo sapiens
GAATGAACAAAGATAAGAGGAAAAAGGATAGTGTAAAACATGGCAGCAATTAATAATGACTGGCTGGATGCTCTGAAAGGAGAGTTTAAAAAGCCATATTATAAAAAATTATTTGAAACAGTCAACGAAGAATACAGGACAAGACAGATATTTCCGCCTGCAGATGATATTTTTAATGCATTTCATCTGACACCTTTACATAATGTAAAAGCGGTTATACTGGGACAGGATCCATATCATAATGTAGGACAGGCACACGGACTTTGCTTTTCTGTGAAGAAAGGAGTAGATATTCCGCCGTCACTGGTGAATATCTATAAAGAATTGCATGATGATCTGGGATGTACGATCCCCAATCACGGCTGCCTGACCAAGTGGGCTGAGCAGGGAGTCCTGATGTTAAATACGGTATTAACAGTAAGGGCGCATCAGGCCAATTCGCATAAAGATATTGGATGGGAAGAATTTACAGATGCAGCTATCATGGCATTAAACAGTCAGGATCGTCCGATCGTTTTCATCTTATGGGGAGCATAAACTCAGAGAAAGGCAAGGATGCTTACGAATCCCAAACACCTGATCCTGAAAGCCCCGCATCCGAGTCCGTTATCCGCATATCGTGGATTTTTCGGAAGTAAGCCATTTAGTCAGACCAATGATTATCTGAGAGCTCACGGAGTAGAGGCAATTGACTGGCAGATTGAGTAGATGAGGAGAATATAAGGAAAGTATGAAGAAAATTAAGGCATTACTTGTGGTCGTTTGCACAGGTGTATTATTGACAGCCTGCGGCAATTCATCCCAAAAAGGGGTAGAATACTTAGAAGACGGAAAATATGATCAGGCAATCGAACAGTTTGAACAGGCAGTAGATAAGAAGAAAAATGTCGGGGATGCCTATCGTGGCATTGGAATTGCCAAATGGGAAAAAGAAGGATTACAAAGGTGCAAGAAAAGCTTTTAAGAAAGCACTGGAAAATGATGCCGAAAAGACGGGAACCATCTATAATATGATTGGAAACTGTGATTTGAAACTCGGAGAAGCGAAAGAGGCATTAAATTATTATAATCTTGGCCTGGCACAGGAAGATTCCGGTAAAAAGATGAAAAAAAGAGATGCAGTACAATATTATTGTTGCATATGAACAGATGGAAGACTGGGAAAGTGCAAAGGTAAAACTGGAAGAGTATCTGGAAAATTATCCGAATGACAAATCGGCAAAAAAAAGAGGCCGAGTTTCTGAAAACAAGATAAATGGAATGAATCTATAGAAAATGGGAACAGTATGATAGAAATAAAAATGAAACAGAAAAAGTAATACTGGTCGGTGTATCACTTTCAGATCAGGATGATACAAAAGAATCTCTGGAAGAATTAAAAGATCTGGTGTCCACGGCAGGAGCTGAGACCGTCGGAATGGTCATTCAGAACAGAGAACAGCAACATCCGGGAACCTATGTCGGAAAAGGAAAGATTGAAGAACTGAAAAGTATGATCTGGGAGCTTAGGGCGACAGGAATCGTATGTGATGATGAACTTTCTCCGGCACAGATGAAGAATCTGCAGGACGAACTGGATGTAAAAGTAATGGACAGAACATTGATCATTCTGGATATCTTTGCGGCAAGAGCATCTACAAGTGAAGGCAAGATTCAGGTAGAACTGGCGCAGTTAAAGTACCAGCAGACCAGATTGGCGGGCTTTGGTAAGGCTATGTCGAGGCTTGGAGGAGGAATCGGAACCAGAGGCCCGGGAGAAAAGAAACTTGAGATGGACAGGCGTCTGATCAAGAGCAGGATCGCACAGCTTAACCGTGAATTAAAAGATGTAAAGAAGCACAGAGAAGTAACAAGAGAGCAGAGAAGCCGCAGTCATATTCCGGTGGCCGCGATTGTTGGTTATACGAATGCGGGAAAATCAACACTTCTGAATACGCTGACCGGTGCAGGGATTCTTGCAGAGGATAAATTATTCGCAACCCTGGATCCAACAACCAGAGATCTGAAGCTGCCAAGTGGTCAGGAAATCCTGATGACAGATACCGTCGGATTTATCAGCAAACTTCCGCATCATCTGATCGAGGCATTTAGAAGTACACTGGAAGAAGCCAGATATGCAGATATTATCCTGCATGTAGTAGATGCTTCTAATCCGCAGATGGATGAGCAGATGCATACAGTGTATGAAACACTTCAGAATCTGGGTGTGAAAGACAAACCGGTTATCACAGTATTTAATAAGATCGACCGTATGGAGGATATCTGGGTGCCGAGAGATCTTCATGCAGACTATTATGTGAAGATCTCAGCCAGGACAGGGAAGGAATTACCGAATTCCTTCAAGCTGTAGAAGCAGTATTAAGGGAGCAGAAAGTAGAGATTGAGGCACTTTATCCATATAAAGAGGCAGGAAAGATTCAACTGATCCGAAAGTACGGGGAACTGCAGGAAGAAGAATACCGGGAAGATGGTATCTTTGTAAGGGCTTTTTGTTCCGGCAGAACTTTACGGACAGGTACGGCCCGAAGGCGTAACACCGAACAATTGTTTATAAGCTCTGGAGAAGGTAGAGTAATCTTTAAAACCACAATCATAACAAACCTGTGTGCCAGGCGCACCGGTAGATAAAAAGTTCTTTCGCAAGCAGGAGCCGTTTCTGGGAGATGTATTGTCCCAGAGTATAACCGGTCTCCTGCTTGAATAATCTCATCATATAATATTTACTGATATAGAATTGATCTGCGATCAGATCGATTGACAGATTTTCACAGAGGTGTTCGCCTACATAATCAAGGATGGCGAGCACCTTTTCATTACAATTATCAGTATCGATATATTCGAGCCGGTTCTTTCTTACGGCCCGGTTCAGATGTATCATAAATTCCAGAAACATAACCTGTCTGTAAAGCTCGGAAGCATAGCCGCCATCCGTAAACGAATGCTCCAACTGAGAGATAGAACGAAACAGAGAGCTTTTTCGAAAGATGGGATACGCAGAACATTGGAATGTTCTTTTTGCAGCCTTTTGAAAACAATAACTCAGATCATAATTATCTGTCTGATAAGCATTCATAAAATTAGGTGAGATATAGACAATGATTCTTTCATATGGGCAGGAATTGTCAACGGTCAGTCTGTGGATATCGCCTTGTTTTACAAGTACAATGTCATAAGGTTTCAGATCGTAAGAACGGCCCTCGATCATGTAATTTACTTTGCCACGGATGAAGATGGTGATCTTATCAAAGTCATGATAGTGGTAGTCTACTTCTTTTTGTCTCCTGATCTGTCAGATGAAAGAGACGGAATTCGCTGTTCAGGTATCCTTTTTTTCTCATATTGTTCCATTATCTGTACCTCCCCGGATATATATTGGACTGTCTATAGAAAGTTTATATAAAAATAGCATTATTTGCAAGAAATACAGCATTATTTACGTAGAATATGGAAATAATGCCTGTTATGATAAAGATATATAGAACAGAAAATATAAAAGCGATCAATATAAAAAAGCTGGGAACAAAGATCAGGAGGAAAAAAAAAAGATGAAGGTAGTAGTAGAACGTTATCATGGACTTGGCAATGATTATCTGGTATTTGATCCGAATCATAACGAATTAAAACTGGATGAGGCAAATGTAAAAATGCTCTGTGACCGTAATGAGGGACTGGGAGCAGACGGAGTACTTGAAGGCCCGATTCTGAAAGAAGACGGTATGCACGTAAAAGTATGGAATCCGGACGGAAGTGAATCTGAGACCAGTGGAAATGGTGTCCGCATTTTTGCAAAATATCTGAAAGATGCAAGTTATGTACAGAAAAAGAATTTTAAATTATATACAGGAAACGGTCCGGTCGAAGTTACATTTTTAAATGAGGACGGAAGCCGCCTGCGTGTATCGATGGGAAAATTATCTTTCTGGAGTGATGAGATTCCTGTTATTGGAGAAAGACGAGAAGTGATCAATGAGGATATGGTATTTGGAAGAACGTTGTATCCGGTTACCTGCGTATCGATCGGTAATCCTCATTGTGTCATTCCGATGCGGGAGATCTCAAAACCACTGGTATGTAAGATCGGTGATTATTCTGAGATCGCAAGATATTTCCCAAACAGGATCAATACACAGATTATGCAGGTGATCGATAAGGAAAATATCGCAATCGAGATCTTTGAACGAGGTGCAGGTTATACAAGAGCATCCGGAACAGGTGCCTGTGCAGCGGCAGGAGTTGCATACAAACTGGGGCTGACTAACAGTAAAGTAATCGTACATATGCCGGGAGGAGATCTTCAGGTGGAAGTAGAAGATGACTGGAATGTATATATGACAGGTGATGTCTTCTATATTGCAAAGGTAACATTAAGCAATGAATTTGCAGAAAGACTTCGCGCATTTGTAGACTAATATGTATACAACAAACATATATTCGTGTTATACTAGGGCATAAGGAGGAAACCTTATGCCTTTAAAATTTGTATTTGGGCCGTCGGGCTCAGGAAAATCAACGTATTTATATCAGCATGTCATAGAAGAATCTGAAAAAAAATCCACAGGAGAATTTCATAGTGCTTGTACCGGAGCAGTTTACGATGCAGACGCAGAAGGATCTGGTTCGTATGCATCCGAGACACGGAATCATGAATATTGATGTATTGAGCTTTGCACGTCTTGCATACCGTGTGTTTGAAGAGACCGGAGTAAAGAAAATACCGGTACTGGATGATGAGGAAAGAATCTGATCCTGCGAAAGATCGCAGGGAATTATGAGGATAAACTGACTGTCCTAAAGGGGAATATTAAGAAACTGGGGGTATATCTCTGAGGTCAAATCCGTGATTTCGGAATTTACACAATATGATATCGGGGAAGAAGAACTGGATGATATGATAGATTCGCTGGATGAAGAATCCAGGTTATATTATAAATTAAAAAGACATCCGGCTTTTATATGATGGTTTTCAGGATTATTTAAGAGAACGTTATATCACAAAGGAAGAGTTGTTAGATGTGCTGAGCCGAGAAGTTAGAGAATCAGAGCTTTTTAAAGAACAGCACAGTGGTACTGGATGGATTTACAGGCTTTACACCGGTGCAGAACAGGCTGATTCTGGAGCTTATGAAATATTGTAAGGGTGTATGGATAACGGTTATCATGGATGAAAGGGAGAATCCATATTCTTACAGACATCCATATCAGCTGTTTGGACTGAGCAAGCAGATGGTGACAACATTAATCAGTCTGGCGAGGGAAGAACACATTGCGGTAGAGGAACCGGTCTGCCTGTATGGATATCCGGTAAAGCGTTTTGAGAAAAAATAAAGAGCTGGCATTTCTGGAGCGGAATATTTTCAGATATGGAGCAGGAACATATGAAAAAGAAGTGAAAAATCTTGGAATTCATGTGGCGCGAAATCCGGGAGAAGAAGCAATGGCTGTAGCAGAAGAGATCAGGAAACTGGTAAGAAAAAGAAAGATACCGTTATCGTGAGATTGGTGTCATAGTCAGTGATATGAATGTATATGGAGACTATCTGGAACAGGCATTTGAAACATATGGAATTCCTGTATTTATGGATCATAAGAGAAGTATTCTGCTGAATTCATTTGTAGAATACCTGAGAAGTCTTCTGAATATGGCAGAGAAGAATTTCTCTTATGAAAGTGTATTCCGTTTCCTGCGGACGAATCTTGCAGGATTTAGTTATGAAGAGGTCGATGAACTGGAAAATTATGTGATCGGACTCGGAATCCGGGGCTATAAGGGCTGGCAGAACCGATGGATCCGTCGTATGAAAGGGATGGAAGAAGAGGAACTGGAGAGGCTGAATCATTATCGAGTACAAATGGTAGAAAAAAGTGGATAATCTGATGTTTGTTTTAAAAAAAAAGAGGAAAACCGTAAAAGATATTACCTTGGCAGTATATGAATTTATGGTTCAGGAGAATATTCAGGAAAGACTTAAGAAAACAGAAGAAGAATTTCAAGAGGCAGGGGAACTGGCTCTGGCAAAGGAATATTCTCAGATTTACCGGATCATCATAGAGTTGTTTGATAAATTTGTGGCACTTCTTGGAGAGGAACCGGTGGGCTTAAGTGAGTATTGTAAACTTCTGGATGCAGGTCTTGAAGAAGCAAGGGTCGGCGTTATTCCGCCAAGTGTAGATCAGGTGGTAGCCGGAGATATGCAAAGGACCAGACTGAAAGATATAAGAGCACTCTTTTTGTGGGAGCCAATGACTGTTTCCTGCCGGGGGCGCTTTTAAGGACGGGACTTCTGTCTGAACGCGACAGAGAAAAATTCCGTCAGGCTGATCATGCGTTGTCTGCGGGAGGTAAAGAAAAAGCTTATGTCCAGAAGTTCTATCTGTATATGAATCTGACGAAACCATCGGAAAAGCTTAAGGTATATTACAGCAAGGTGTCCGCGGACGGAAGGCATTAAGACCTTCCTATCTGATTCAGGAATTATTGCGTCTGTATCCGGATGTGAAGGTACGGGACGAGGATGAGAAGGAACTGGTGCAAAAAGAACTGACGGAAAAAACAGGGGTAAAATATCTGATCCGTGGTCTTCAGGAGAAAAATCTGGATGTCACATGGCAGGAGCTTTATACCTGGTATCAGAAAGATCCAAAGTGGAAAGAAAAAAAGTAGACGAACTTTTAACGGCATGGTATTACAGACGTCCGGAGGATCCATTGTCGGAAAGCGTTGCAAAGCAGCTTTACGGTGAAAATTTCGAAGGAAGTATTACCCGAATGGAACGGTATGCAAGTTGTGCGTGTGCACATTTCCTTGCATATGGATTACGTCTGAAAGAACGGCCAGTATATGAGTTTAAAGCAGTGGATCTTGGAAATGTATGTCACAGTGCCCTGGAATTATTTTCAAAAAAGCATCTGAAGCAGGCGGCTGGACGATCCTGACAGAAGAACAGAGGAAAGAACTGATCGATGAATGTGTGGAGGCAGCGATCACAGACTATGGTAACTCAGTGTTATACAGTTCGGCGAGAAATGAACAACTGATCGTCAGGATGAAACAGATGCTGGAACGCACAGTATGGGCACTTACGAATCAGCTTAAGGCAGGAGATTTTGTGCCGGAGGCATATGAGCTTCGTTTCTTTGGAGGAAAGATCGACAGAGTAGATGTGTGTGAAACCGAAGAACAGGTATATGTTAAGGTGATGGATTATAAGACTGGAAGCAAGGCGTTTGATATCGTAGCATTGTATCACGGCCTGCAGCTTCAGCTTATGATCTATATGGATGCGGCAATAGAATTTCAGAAGAAACGCCACCCGGAGAAAGAAGTTGTTCCTGCGGGCGTATTTTATTATCGGATCCAGGATCCGATTGTAGATAAGACGAAAGATAAAGAAGAAGCAGAACAGGCAGTCTTAAAGCAGCTGAAACCAGACGGGATCATACCGTTAAAGGCAGAGATCCTTAACATCTGGACCGGGATACAACGGGAGAATCTATGGCAGTCCCGGTGAAATATAATAAGAACGGCAGTGTGTCCGGATACTCTAAAGTAGTTGGGAGAGGATTTCCAGGCAATGATGGTACATGCCCGGAAAAAGATGAAAGATGCAAGAACAAAGATATTAAATGGAGATGTAGGAGCACTTCCATATAAGAGAGGACAGGAAAGCGGCTGTGATTATTGTCCATACCGGCAGGTGTGCGGCTTCGACGTGAAAATCCCGGGATATGAATATCGTGATATAGGAACAACGGGAAAAGAAGAAGCAATGGAAGCAATGCGGATGGAGCAGAAAGGAGGAGAATAGCCATGGGTGTGAAGTGGACGGAAGAACAGGAGAAAGTAATCCGATTACGGAATCGCAATATTCTGGTATCAGCGGCAGCAGGTTCCGGGAAAACGGCAGTTCTGGTAGAACGAATCATCACAATGTTGACAAAAGATGACCCTCCGATGGATGTGCACCGACTTCTGATCGTTACTTTTACGGAGGCAGCAGCATCGGAAATGAAAGAAAGAATCCGGCTGGCAATCGAAAAGAAACTGATGGAATATCCGGATAATGAACATCTGAAGCAGCAGGCTACTCTGATCCATAATGCGCAGATCACAACGATACACAGTTTCTGCCTTTCCGTGATCCGTGATCATTTTCATGCGATTGATATTGATCCGGGATTCAGAATTGGTGAAGAAGGCGAATTAAAGCTCCTAAGACATGATGTACTGGAAGATATGCTGGAGGAAAAATATCAGGAAGGCAGTAAGCGTTTTCTTGACTTTACCGCAGCGTACAGTACCGGCCGGAATGATAAAAAAGATTGAGGATCTGATACTTAAAATTTATGAGTTTTCCAGAAGTTATCCGGACAGTGAAGCATGGCTGGATTCCTGTGTAAAAAGCCTATGAAATCCCGGATGTAAAGGCACTGGAAGGAAGCAGCATCATGAAGAAAGTGATGAGAGATATCAGAAAGAATCTGGAAGATGCTAAAAAAGAACTGCTTATCTATGCGGAAAATGTGGCATTAAGTCCGGAAGGGCCTGCCGTATATGAAGCAACACTAGAAAAAGATCTGCAGGTCATCGAAGAATTGTGTAACAGGGCGTCTTATAAAAAGTCTTGCGGAAGCATTTTCGAATGTAAAATGGGCGAGGATCGCAGCAAACAAGGATAAAACAGTATCAGAAGAAAAGATTGACCTGGTCAAAAAAGATCAGGGAAATGGTCAAAGGGATTGTGAAAAATATGAGCGCCCAGTATTTCTATGAAAGTCCGGAAGAACTGGTGGAAGATCTTCGGGTATGTGCTCCGGCAATGGAAGAACTGGCGGATCTGGTGCGGCTTTTTGCAGAGAGATTCGAAGAGCAGAAGCGTGCCCAGAATATGATCGACTTTTCTGATATGGAACAGTACGCACTGAGGATTCTGACGCAGAAGACGGAAAATGGTTTTGTTCCGTCCAAAATAGCGGAAGAATATCAGAAGCAGTTTGAAGAAATCATGATTGATGAGTATCAGGACAGTAACCTGATCCAGGAAGCAATTCTTACCAGTGTATCTGGCTGCAGAAGCGGAAGATACAATATATTTATGGTGGGGGATGTAAAACAGAGTATTTACAGATTCCGTCTGTCCAGACCGGAATTATTTCTGGAAAAATTCCGCACATATAATATAGAAGAAAGTAAGACGCAGAGAATTGATCTGCACAAGAATTTTCGAAGCCGGAAAGAAGTACTTGAAAGTGCCAATGCTATATTCAGACAGATCATGACTGAAAAACTGGGCGGAATCGTCTATGATGATCAGGCAGCTCTTTATCCGGGAGCTGAATATCCGGAAAATGACAATGTTAAGACAGAGATTCTTGTGATGGACAGTGACCTGGAAATATTGTCAAAAGAGGAAGACTTTGAGGAGAAAAATTCCTTCCGAGAGGGAACTGGAGGCAAGAATGATCGCAATGCGTATCCGGGAACTTCTGCGTTCACAGAAAGTTACAGATAAAGAGACAGGGGAACTTCGGAATGTGCGTTACTCGGATATTGTAATCCTGACGAGAAGTATCAAAGGATTTGCCGATGTATTTACCGAAGTGTTGAACCGGGAAGGAATACCGACTTATGCAGGAACAAGCGAGGGATATTTTCAGACTCAGGAAATTGGGGTGCTCATGGATTATTTGAGGGTCTTGGATAACAGAAGGCAGGATATTCCACTTACTGCTGTCTTAAGTTCAGCATTTGCCGGACTATCTCAGGAAGAACTGGCAGAAATACGGTGTGCATATCCGGATACGGCATTCTTTGAGAGTGTGACGAAGTACAGAGAACAAGGAGAGAATGCGGATATACAACTGAAACTTCAAAAATGTCTGGATCAGATGGATGACTTTAGAAAGATTGTACCGTATACACCGATGCATGAATTGCTCTGGAAGATATTGGAAACAACCGGATATGGAGATTATGTTGCATCCATGCCGGGAGGTGCACAGAGGAAAGCAAATCTGGATATGTTGATTGAAAAAGCCAGAGCGTATGAGTCAACGAGCTACAAAGGATTGTTTCATTTTGTAAGATATATTGAACAGCTTCAGAAATACGATGTAGATTACGGAGAAGCAAGTATAGAAGATGAGCATGCAGACACGGTACGGGTAATGACGATTCATAAAAGCAAAGGTCTGGAATTCCCTGTTGTGATCGTGGCCGGAATGGGAAAACGATTTAATATGCAGGATGCAAGGAGTGCTGTGGCTCTTCATGCCGGAATGGGTGTTGGACTGGATGCAGTTAATCTGGAATACAGGACTAAGATACCAAGCATTATCAAAAAGGTGATCCAGAAAGAAGAAGCTTTGGAAAGTCTTGGAGAAGAACTTCGTGTATTGTACGTTGCACTTACTCGTGCAAAAGAAAAACTAATCATTACAGGAACACTTTCAAATCCCGAAGATAAGATATCTGACGGGCGGGTATTTCAGGGAAATAAGAGAAAAGAATTATCATTCTTGCAGCTGAGCCATGCGGTGACGTACTGGGACTTCATATTACCGGCAGTTCTGCGTACAGAAGGAGAACCATTAAAACTTCAGATCTTACATGTAGAAGATGTGGTAAAAGAAAGCATAGAAGAGGAAGAAAAAAAAGCGGGATTTCCAGAGCTGTTCTTGAAAACTGGGATGTGAATGAGATTTACGAGCCAAAGCTTCATGATATGATGAAAGAACAGTTTGAATTCATCTATCCGTACGAAAAAAGCAGTATGAGAAAGCTGAAATTTACAGTTACCGAGCTGAAAAAGCGGGCATATGAGATTGGTCTGGATGGCGGCGAAGAAGAACGAGAAGAAGAAGGAGAACTTCTGCAGGAAGAACCGGAAGTTGTGCCGATGATTCCGCAATTTTTGCAGGAAGATGAGGTTCTGGCCGGAGCTGCAAGAGGTACGGCTTATCACAGAGTTATGGAACTTCGATATGAAAGGGATGCCTGAATTTACAGAAGATACGGCTGGGGAAAAAAGAAAACTGGAAGAAATATTTTATGGACTGGCTGGATGATCAGGTAAGAAGAGGACGGATAGAAGAAGATGCCGCAAGATGTATCTGCTGGGAAGATATCCTGCAGTTTGCAAAGTCAGGTATAGGAAGGCGGCTGCGGGAAGCGGACGGTAAACAAAGACTTTGGAGAGAGCAGCCATTTGTACTGGGAATAGATGCCAGAGAGCTGTATCCGGAGGAAGAAGACGGGGAACTGATACTGGTACAGGGAATTATCGATGCCTATTTTGAAGAACCGGACGGACTTGTCGTGCTGGATTATAAGACCGACAAGATAAGACGGAAGGAAGAACTGGCAGAAAGGTATCAGGAGGAGCAGCTGCGCTATTATGCAAAAAGCGTTGGAACAAATGACTGGAAAGAAAGTAAAAGAAAAGATTATATATTCCTTTACACTAAAAGAGGGATTTATATTAAATAAATAGAAAAAGGCACATCTGTGTATCGTAAAAAATTATTTCAGTTATTTGAAAGATTTTGCGATGACCGGGTGTGCTTTTTTTATCATCATACGTTCGAGAAAAGCTATCGGTGACAGATTCTGCAGATTTAACCTTACATTTTTGTAATGTAAACAATATGTGTTGACATACTATATTATATGACATATAATATGCGTAACGAAATAATATTAGATAATAATGCGAAAGGGAGTGAGAGCATGGTTTTTAATACAGGCGCAGCTCTTCTGGATGCAATTGTGCTGGCGGTAGTATCGCGGGAAGATGAAGGAACTTATGGATATAAGATTACGCAGGATGTAAGAAAAAGCGATTGATGTATCAGAATCTACATTATATCCGGTGCTTCGGAGGCTGCAGAAAGGGGATTATCTGGAAGTCTATGACCGGCAGTTTGACGGAAGAAACAGACGTTATTATAAAGTGACGGAAAGTGGAAGAACGCAGCTTGCCATGTATCAGAAAGAATGGAAAGAATATTCCGGAAAGATCAGCGAATTGTTTGAGGGAGGTAGACTAGAATGAACAGAGTAGAATTTATGGAGACGCTGTCCAGACTTCTTCAGGATATCCCGGAAGAGGACAGAATCGATGCATTGAAATATTATAATGATTACTTCGATGATGCAGGGTCTGAGAATGAGCAGAATGTAATAGAAGAACTGGAAAGTCCGGAAAAAGTAGCGATGAAGATCAAAGCAGACCGGGAAGACACAGAAGACGGCAAAGAAGGTGGAACGGAAAAAACAACCGAAGAAGCAATCGGCAAAGTAACCGGAGAAAATGCAGCATACTCTGGAGCCAGGGAACAGCATGACCGGGAAAAACACATACCAGTATTATCAGGAAGATACATACGGAGAAGAAAAAAGGATAATAAGATATATCAGGATAACGGAACCTATGATTATGAAAGCCAGGAGAAAAAAGCCGTGGACAAACAAATGGCTAAATTGGCCATGATCATAGCAATTGTAGTGATCGGATTTCCGATTGTGATACCGCTTGGAGCAGTGATTCTGGCATTAATTGCAGGAATTGTAATAGCAGTGTTCTGTTTGTTTGCAGCGATTGTAATCGGCTTTGCGGCAGTGGTGATGGTCGGTGTTGTGCTTTTTGCTGCAGGAATAGGAAGCCTGTTCGCCAATCCGGGTGTGGGACTTGCGGTTCTTGGAGCAGGACTGATGGTGATCGCGATCGGTGTAATCGGTACCGTAGTTGGAGTAAGACTCTGTATTATCGTATTTCCGGGAATCGTCAGAGGAATTGTATATATTTTAAGAAAACCATTTCACAGAAAGGCGGTGGCATAAGAGATGAAGAAACGTTGGAAAATATTCTGGATCGTGTGTGGTTCTATGTTTCTGATTGGAATCATATGTTGTTCGGTATCCTGGGGAATGGGAACGACCCTGACAGATATAGCACATCAATTTCCACATGGGATCAGCTGGGTATCCGAAGATAAGACATATGGTGATCCGGATGATGATGATGATGACGATATAGATGATGATCAGGAGGAAGATAATGAGACTGATACAGACGATGATCAGGACGAACAGAAACAGGAAGAAACAGTACAAGCACAGGAGAAAGCGAACATGAAAGATGCAAACCGGTGTTATAGAAGGAAACGGAAAAGCAACATATCAGAATATCCATGAGATAAAAAGTACGATGCGCGAAGGAAGAATCCATCTGAAGACACAGTCAGATACAGATGAGATTACAGTAGAAAGCAAAGACACACATGAAAAGCTTGGCTTTTGTGCGTTTGCCAAAAATGGAACCTTATATCTTACATCGAATAAAAAAGATTAAAAGAATCAAGAATATAGGAAAAGGAACCATTACTGTGACGCTTCCGAAAGATATGGAACTGGAAAAGGCAGAGCTGGATCTGAAGGCTGGTGAATTAAGGGCAGAGCAGATTTTTGCAAAAGATCTTGAGGTAAATGCCGGAGCAGGTGAGGTTAACATCCTGGAATTTGCAGCTGAAAAAGCAGAATTTAAATGTGGGGCTGGTTCCATAACTGCAACAGGCGATGCAAAGAAGAAAATCGAAGCAGACTGCGGAGTAGGAGAGATAAACCTGAAGATAAAAGGAAAGCAAAAAAGATTATAATTATGGCCTGGACTGTGGTATCGGAGAAATTGATGCGGAGATGACAGCTTTTCAGGATTTGGGAGAGAAAAAAAGCATTGATAATGGCGCAGACAAGAACATGGATATTGACTGTGGTATCGGATCTATCAATGTAGCATTTATGGAACAGCTGTAAATACAGACAGATGTAGATGATCACAAAGATAATAAAGCAGGCAGAGTATATAATAAAAATATGGAGGACAGAACAATGGAAGGAAAAAAGATTATACCGATCAAGAAAAAGACAGAATGATATGTGGAGTATGTGGTGGAATCGCAAAATATTTCAACATTGATCCGACACTTGTGAGACTGGCATTTGTACTGATCTCAATGGGAGCCGGATCGGGGGTACTGGCTTATATTGTTGCGGCGATTATTATACCGGATGATCCGGAGGAAAATTAAGGGGTATTTCTATTTAGTTCATCATCGTGGCTTACCCCGGTCCATGAGAAAGACTTGGTATTATGTTTGTTGCTGGATGTCACGATGCAGAAGTTCTAAGGCAGTCCGCCTTCCCTAAGAACGAAAGGGTCTCCGCTCAAAACTCACCCCTACGGGGTTCAAACAGTTCGCTCCGTCCCTTTAACGGGAAGTCAAACTGCCTAAGAACTTCTACACATCGCGCCAAAATACGCATCAAACACAATACCAAGTCTTTCTCACGTCGTGATTGACCAATGATAATGAATTCAATAGAGTGATTGTAACCGTTGTGTAGCCGGAAAGTTGTGGTGAAACCATTGATTTTCCGGCTTTTTTTCGTACACTTCCGGTATCACAAAGGTTACGGTTCCTCTGTTTAATTATTATGGCATGCGAAACCTCAGGAATAAAACTACAAGGTCCCAGCCGCCATGATGCATTAAATAGAAAAAAGTGGGCATACTTATAAGAAAACGAAAGGAATGCACCCACTATGTCATCAAAAAAAAACCCCAATCCACCTGGAGGATTTTACTCCAGATGAAAAAGTAAAATATGAGATTGCGGAGGAATTAGGCCTTCTGGACCGGGTGATGCAGGATGGATGGAAATCACTTACATCCAAGGAAACCGGTCGAATCGGAGGGTTGATCACGAAAAAGAAACGGGAAAATGAAAAAAATGACAAAAAGTATTACGAATGTTAATTAGTGTGAAGATTGTGTAATAAAGGTTGAAAAGGGAATATCCATTTGCTATAATCGAAAAACTGGGAAAAAGAGTTAGCAGGTGAGGATATGAACGAAAAGATTAATGTTTTAGATGTGAATATAGACAGCTGTACAGCAAAAGAAGCCATGAAAGAAACGAGCTTTTCTGGAGTCAGAACCTGTAAGCGTGATAGATGTGGTATCGGTAGACGGTCTTATGCAGATGAATGATCTTTCGGAACTTAAGGCCAGGATGAATGAATTTGGTCTTGTGCTGCCGGGGGAAAAGCTGATTCTTGAAGCAGCAGAAGAAGCGAGGCTGCCAAAGGAAATCGATATAAAATTATATCTGAAGATGTTTATGCGTTATTTGCATAAGAATCATAAGAGAATGTATCTTCTGGTCGAATCGGAGGAAGATGGACAGGAAGCATTTCGCTATATGCAGAGAACCTACAGTGGGATTCAGCTGGTAGGTCTTGCAAAAGTATCAGCGGAGGGAAGGGCAGACGACATGTTGGTCAATGCGATTAACGGAAGTGAAGTGGATTGTATTCTTTCGGCATTGTCAGTACCGTTACAGGAAGATTTTATAGCGAAAAACAGGAATCTCTTGGATGCAAGAGTATGGGTCGGCGTCGGGAATAGAATGTTCTCGGATCACAGGCAGGGACTTGGTCATGGGAAGCTGGCAAAATTTCTGTTGAATCATATATTTAAGCGTGAAATGGAAAAAAATAAGCTAAAAACAAAATCCTAAGAAAAACATAAGAAATATGTTTCGTCACTATGTCTATGGGATAAATGTGAATAAATTGTAAAAAACTGAGGAAATCACCAAAAAAGTGTGATTCCCTTTTTTTTTTGGTCATATATATTAAGATAAGATTTGACAGTATACATTTTGGAAATTTGTAGATAAGATTTGTTGTGGAAAATGTATATTGAAAAGAGTGGAGGAGATGGAATATGATATCTAATCAAATACTTCAAAACACAATTGAAGGATTGAAAGGGATTACACGAATTGACTTTTGCGTGATGGACACAGACGGTAAATCTCTTGCAAGCACATTTTCAGAACAGGAGAACTATGTAGAGGAGGTTATCTCCTTTGTAGAATCCCCGGCAGACAGTCAGGTCGTACAGGGATATCAGTTTTTTAAGATTTTTGATGAACATCAGTTAGAGTATATTCTTCTTGCCAATGGAGGAAGTGATGATGTTTACATGGTAGGTAAGATTGCGGCCTTCCAGATCCAGAGTCTTCTGGTTGCATATAAAGAGAGATTTGACAAGGATAATTTTATCAAAAACCTGCTTTTGGATAACCTTTTGCTGGTGGATATTTATAATCGTGCCAAAAAATTACATATTGACACGGAAGTGAAACGTGTTATCTTTATTATTGAAACAAAGCACGAAAAAGATACGAATGCGCTGGATAATGTAAGAAACCTTCTTGGTAATCGTACCAGAGATTTTGTGACGGCCGTTGATGAAAAAATATCATCGTGGTAAAAGAACTGGAGCCAAATGATGGACATACAGAACTGGAGAAGATTGCGGAGAATATGTATACACTCCTGAAAGAAGACGGAGAAGAAGATGTTCTGATCGCATACGGAACGGTTGTAAATGATATCAAAGAAGTATCAAAATCATATAAAGAAGCCAAGCTGGCACTTGATGTCGGAAAGATTTTCTTTAGTGAGCGAAGTGTCATCGCATATAGTGCTTTTGGGAATAGGACGTCTGATCTATCAGCTTCCGATTCCGCTGTGTAAGATGTTCATACGTGAGATTTTTGAGGGAAATCACCGGATGATTTCGATGAGGAGACATTGACAACAATCAATAAATTCTTTGATAACAACCTGAATGTATCAGAGACTTCCAGACAGCTTTTTGTACATCGTAATACACTGGTGTACAGACTGGACAAATTACAAAAGAGTACCGGTCTGGATCTCCGTGTGTTCGAAGACGCCATTACATTCAAAATCGCACTTATGGTTGTGAAATATATGAAGTATATGGAGTCACTGGAGTATTAATAATCAGGAGGAACATATGATTGAACTAAGAGAAGTAACGAAAGAGTACTCAAAAGGGGTTGCAGCCCTGAATGGAATCAATCTGAAGATTGAACAGGGTGAATTTGTGTTTATTGTAGGAGACAGCGGCTCTGGTAAGTCTACTTTGATCAAGCTTATCATGAAAGAACTGGAACCTACTTCGGGAACGATTATTGTAAATGGCAATAATTTAAGCCGTATGAAACATCGCAAAGTTGCGATGTACAGAAGAAATATCGGCGTTGTATTTCAGGATTTCCGTTTGTTGAAAGACAGAAATATTTATGAAAATATTGCGTTTGCGCAGAGAGTTACAGAGACACCTACAAGAATTATCAAGAAAAAAGTACCGGCGGCACTGTCACTGGTAGGGCTTGCCCAGAAATACAAAGCATTTCCGAAGGAATTATCCGGTGGTGAACAGCAGAGGGTTGCGATTGCAAGAGCGATCGTGAATGAACCTGCTATTCTTCTGGCAGATGAGCCTACGGGTAACCTGGATCCGACAAACTCATGGGAAATCATGAAGTTATTGGAAGAAGCGAATGACAGAGGAACTACAGTTCTTGTCGTTACGCATAACCAGGAGATCGTAAATGAAATGCAGAAGCGAGTTGTTACGATGAAAAAGGGTGTCATCGTAAGCGACGAGAAAAAAGGTGGGTATAAGCATGAGAATTAGTACAATAGGATATTCGATGAAACAAGGGGTTAAGAACATCCGCAGAAATAAGATGTTTTCCGTTGCTTCGATCGCAACGATGGCGGCATGCATTTTCCTGTTCGGATTGTTCTATTCCATTGTAGTTAACTTTAGTTATATTGTAGAAAAAAAGCAGAAGAAGGTGTTGCTATTACAGTATTTTTTTAATGAAGATACTACAAAAGAACAAAAAGATACAATTGGTGCCCAGCTGAAGAAAGAAGATGGAGTACTGAAAGTAAATTATGTAAGTGCGGATGCAGCATGGAATAAGTTTAAAGATCAGTATTTTGGAGAATCAAGTGATCTGGCAGAAGGATTTAAGAGTGATAACCCGCTTGCCAATTCAGATAACTACGAAGTATATCTTTCAGACGTATCAAAGCAGAAAGATGTAGTGTCTTATGCAAAGTCGCTGGATGGGGTGCGTAAAGTTAATAAATCAGACGTAGTAGCCAAGACTCTTACCAGTGTGAACAAGTTGGTGGGATATGTATCGGTAGCAATTATTGCAATTCTTCTGGCAGTGTCAATTTTTCCTGATCAGTAATACGGTCACTATGGGTATTACGGTAAGACGTGAAGAAATTGCAATTATGAAATATATCGGAGCAAAAGACGGATTTGTCCGTGCGCCGTTTGTAATAGAGGGTCTGATTATCGGAGCTGTCGGAGCTGTAATCCCGCTCGTATTGCTTTTTATTTTATGTATGATAAGGCAATTACATACATTATGACAAAATTCAGCCTTCTGAATAATATTGTAGATTTCCTTCCGGTAGCAACTGTTTACAGAACATTACTTCCAATCGGAATTGCTTTGGGTGTTGGAATCGGTTTTGTGGGAAGTTTCTTTACAATCCGCAAACATCTGAAGGTATAAAAAGTTCTGGCTCGGAAAGGAGTGTCATATGATAAAAAGAAAGAAGATGATAAGCCTTCTGCTGGTGCTTACGCTTGTAAGCGGAATGTTTGTGCAGACATATGCAACAGAAATTGATGATACAAAGAAAAAAGCAGAAGAACTGGAAAGCAAGAAGAAAGCTGCTGAAAATGAGAAAACATCTCTGGCAGATCAGCTGAAAAAGCTGACGGGCGAGATGGAAGAAACTAAGAAAAAGATTTCTGCAAAAGAAGATGAGATCACAAATAAAGAAGAAGAATTGATTCTTGCAAAAGCGGATGAGAATGAACAGTATGAAAGTATGAAGAAGAGAATCCGTTATATGTATGAAAATGGAAATACAGGATTTGTAGAAATCCTTTGCTCTTCAAAGTCAATTGGAGAATTGTTGAATAATGCTGAATATATCAGCAGAATATCAGGATACGACAGAAACATGCTGGTAGAATTCCAGAAGGTTGTAACCAATGTCGAGAATCAGGAAGCAGAACTCAAGAAAGAATATAAAGAACTGCAGACGATGCAGGATAATCTGATCACAAAGCAGGACAGCGTAAATGAACTGATAAAGAATAAGCAAAGTGAGATTCAGAGTTTGACCAGCGAACTAGGAGATACAAAAAATAAGCTTGCACAGCTGGAAGCGGCAGCTGCCGAAGTCGAACGTAAACAGAAAGAAGCAGCAGCGGCAGCGGCAGCTGCGAAGAAGGCTCAGGCAGCAGCCAAAAAAGAATACAAGCTCATCGGGGTCTTCGGGCCGGTTCCGCCGGGGCATCGGTGGTGTCGGGAAATGGAACATTTACACATCCTTGTCCGGGTGGATATATTTCGAGTGGATTTGGTTACAGAACACAGCCGATTGCAGGTGCAAGTACGAATCATAAAGGGATTGACTTTGCAGCAGCAACAGGAACGCCAATCTATGCGGCTGCGGCAGGAACAGTTATTTCAGCCGGATATGCCGGAAATGCGGAAACCTGTTAGTAATCAGTCATGGAAACGGATTGCTTACATATTATATGCATTGCAATGCGATTTATGTGAGTGCGGGACAGAAAGTCAGCAGAGGTCAGAATGTTGCAGCGGTTGGAACTACAGGAAATTCAACCAGACCACATCTGCATTTTCAGGTAATGTTGAATGGAACACCGGTAAATCCGGCAAACTATCTGTAAGAAACAAACAGATCATAGTATGAGGCAAGATAAATGAAAAACAGAAAAAGTTTTTTGAAAGGGGCGCTTTGTGGCGCCCTTGCTATGTTATTAGTGGCAGGACTCGTGTCCTGTGGATTAAAAGTGAATAATGGAAACAGTGATATCACATCAAAAAACAGAAGATAAGATATCAGAACTGCAGAACCTGATCGATAATCATTATATGGGGGATGTAAAAGAAAAAGAATCTGGAAGACGGGGTCTATAAAGGTTATATCAATGGCCTGAATGATCCGTATTCGGTATATTATAACAAAAAAGAAACAAAAGAATTATACGAATCAACTGGTGGTGAATATTCCGGAATCGGTGCTGTGATGTCTCAGAATACAGAGACAGGAGTGATCACTCGTCCAGATATATAAGGAATCTCCGGCTGAGAAAGCAGGACTTAAGGAGAATGATATCCTTTTATAAGGTTGAAGGAAAAGAAGTCACAGGAAAAGATCTCTCTAAAGTTGTAAGTAAGGTAAAGGGTGAAAAAGGAACAACGGTAGAACTCACCGTATTAAGAGGTGAAGATGCCAAAGAAGTAACTGTGACTGCAACAAGAGATACCGTACAGGCACAGACAATTGAGTATAAGATGATGGATGACAAGATTGGTTATATCAGAGTGTCTGAATTTGATACTGTGACGTATGATCAGTACAAAGAAGCATTGATGATCTTGAAAAACAGGGAATGACAGGGCTGGTTGTGGGGCAAAAAGACAAAGATGAAATCTGACGAAGAACATCAGTTTACAAAACCGCTGGCAGTTCTGGTAAATGGCAACAGTGCCAGTG
>VOFC01006784.1_pt1 | contig 20497 bp, 31 predicted proteins | sample 5384161 | NCBI WGS metagenome assembly VOFC01 (sample SAMN12384722, study PRJNA508395) | human gut metagenome | isolation source: healthy gut B | host: Homo sapiens
TACAGGTTACAGACAGGATCAGAAGACAGTAATTGAAAGGATGATGAAAGCCATTGAGCATAGGGGCCCGGATAGTGAGGGCTCTTTTTTGCAGGGAGAAGATTACGCTGGGCTTTCGAAGACTTAGTATTATTGATTTTAGAAGATGGGCAGCAGCCTATGGAAAGTGCGGACGGAAACCTTCATATTGTTTTTAATGGAGAAATCTATGATTATAAGGAACTGCGGGCAGAACTTGAGGCTTTCGGCATTTCTTTCTGTACCCATTCTGACACGGAAGTTCTGGTAAATACCATTCAACAGTATGGGGAGAAGGCACTGGATAAGCTCAGGGAATGTTTGGGTTTGCAGTATGGAATGAAAAAGAGCAGAGTTTGATGCTTGCAAGGGATTTCTTTGGAATTAAGCCTGTGTACTATGCCGAAATAGATGGACACTTTGTATTTGCTTCTGAAATTAAGAGTATTCTTGCATTTCCAGGCTATGAAAGAAAAGTAAATCGAAGGCCCTGGAGCAGTATTTGTCATTTCAATATTCCCCTCTGGAAGAAACTTTTTCAGGGGGATTTATAAACTTATGCCAGGTCATATGCTTTTATATAAAAACGGAAACTATGAGATAAAGACTTATTTCAAAACAAAGCTTGCACCAGGCCAATGGGACCGTAAGACGAATATGGAGCAGCTGCGGAATGAGCTTGCAGAGAATTTAAAGGATTCAGTGGAGCACCATATGTTAAGTGATGTGGAAGTCGGCGCGTTTTTATCCGGGGGAGTGGATTCCGGTTATCTGGCTTCTTCCTCTGGTGCAGATCAGGCATTTACAGTGGGATTCGATGAGGGAGACCGATATAGTGAAGTAAACAAAGCTGCCAAAGTGGCAGAAAAAGCAGGTTTGAAACACCATGTGAAAATCATATCCAAGCAGGAATTTTGGGATGCCCTTCCAGATGTGATGTACCATATGGATGAGCCCCTTGGGGATGCTTCCTGCCGTTGCACTCTATTTTCTCTCAAAAAAGAGGCTGCCAGGTCATGTCAAGGTTGTTCTTTCCGGAGAAGGAGCAGACGAGCTTTTCGGTGGATATAATATTTACAGAGAACCGGAATCTTTGAAAAAATTGACCTGGATTCCATTTCGGGCGTCAGACGTGTAATTGGAAAACTGGCTGCAAAGCTGCCAGCCGTGAAAGGACGGATTTCCTTATCCGCGCAGGAATGAAAGTAGAAGAACGCTTCATCGGAAATGCATATATTTACTGTGAAAAAGAGAAAACACAGATTTTAGAAAAATAAAGTAACAGGGCCTTCCACACAGGAATATTTAAGACCATTTTATGAAGAGCTTGAGTCAGAAAACAGAGGATCACTTCAAGATATGGAAAAAATGCAGTCTGTAGATCTGAGCTACTGGCTTCCAGGTGATATTTTGCAGAAAGCAGATAAAATGAGCATGGCACATTCCCTGGAAGTCAGGGTACCCTTTCTGGACAAAGAAGTAGCTGTTTCCCAATTTCATTCCACAGGAAACCGATGAACGGAAGAAACTTGGCTTTCCCATTCCAATCCGTGTGTGGCTGCGGCAAGATGACTGGTATCAGATGGTAACAGATTTATTTACCTCGAAAGGAGCAGAAGAATTCTTCCATACAGAGAAACTGCTCCAGCTCCTGAACGACCATAAAGATAAAAAAGGCAGATAACAGCCGTAAAATCTGGACAGTTTTAACATTCCTTATCTGGTATAAGAGATTTTTTTAATTTGATGAGGATTTATTATAGACGCAAAATCATGAGAAGCAAAGATAAATACTGATCTCCCTTAGAGACTTGTCTGTGAAAGTGAGCAGATTTTCGCCTCTTCCAGTTTGCATCTCAATACATATGAATGACAGGATGAATGCGTATAACGGATATAATTTCCATAAACATCATTTCTAAAATTTCCCATAGCATATTTAAAATTCCCTAATCCATTGATCCTATAATCATTCGAGTTCTGAAATAAATTTTCTTCATACGAGATACTGTCAATCTTCGTATAGTCTACGGTATAATCACTCCATCCCTGAGCCTTGATAGTAAAACTGTTATCTTGGAACTGAATATCAATACTTCCCCAAAACAAACTTCCTATAATGAATATAATAGTTAAAATTGTTACGATTCCGTATCCCACAATTGCTTTTTTTTATATTGAATTTTTAATTTTTCTCCGGCTTCCATTTTTTTCTTATAAAAAAGATAAGAATAAAGAACACTGATGATTACTGCTGCCATAATGCTTACAACATACAAAACAAGTGCAGCAATGCTTTCTCCAAAAAGGCCGCAAAGCATACATAAGACACCTGATGCCACCCATAATTTTCCACTGAATCTATGAGTTGCACTCCAGTTTTCTTCATCCTGCAATGTCCATACGACCCTGATTCCTATCGTATTGTTCTGTTTTACCTTTGGCAGATAATTTCCTATAACCATGAACATTAAACCTGTCCCATAATAAATGAATGCCATAAATAAATTCTCTATATCTGCTCCCATATCAACCAATCTGACAATACCATTATAAAGCAATGTAATAACAGGTATGATCCATATAGTCATCCCTATAACCTTGCGATTCTGTTGTCTGTTCCTGTTATCATAAAATATGATTGTCACAAGTGCACATTGCATCACTATAAAAAATACATTTAACCACTTACCCTGTATACTCGTAAAACCTACCAGAATCCCTGCAAGAATTACCAGTGCAGAGCTAATTAATGTACCTCTATATTTTCTTATCATTTCCTTCATCGTCCGATGCTCCTTTCAAGTCCGTTATCCATAACATGACATCTTCCAACACGGAAGTGTTTAATTCATAATAAATAAACTTTCCTTCTCTTTGGTTTCGAATCAAATCAGCTTCCCTCAATATTGCCAGATGTCTTGATATAGATGCTCCCGTTACCGAAAAATGCTCACATATTTCTCCAGCTGAAAGCCGCCCATTTTTCAACAGGTTCAAAATCTCACGTCGTATTTCAAATGACGTTATTTACTTAAAATCCCTTATGGCGTGTGTCTGGCATTTGAAAGGATTTTTGTTACAGGCAATCAAAGGTATTGAAGACAAAGTAATTGATCAGGTAAAACAATGTTATCAGAAAAAAGATGAGCTGGAAGATTACTTTTCGTTCCAGGAAGAAAAAAAACTATTGTATTCATGCATTATTTAGATGGCATGAAAAAGAAAACGCCTAAATATTTATTCGCTTTAAATCGAGAATTAGAAACTATCGTTAGTAGTTCAAATGATTGGTCAGAAGTGTATGGATTTTATAAAATTTTAGAGGAAACGGGCTTGCCAATGCGACTGGGGCATGTAGGGCTTATAGGGGACTTTGAAGAAAGTTTGCTGGAAGTTTCTTCATTATGGAATAACCAAATTTTCTGGCTATGGTTAGTAAGAAGCGGTAATTCTAAACATGTGGAAAGATGTCTTACAAGAAGCAGATTGATTTCCTGGGATAGAGAAACAAAAAATCAATTTTTGAATATATTTATCATGCTGTTTGGGACAACCTTGATAATATATGTTGTTTTAGTGATAGCTGGAAGTATGGTAACATTTTTTACAGCAATTATAACGACCTGTTCGGAGGCGGTGGCACGTATGGCCTCTGTTGCAGATATGGGACAGCAAAAGAATAATAAAACTTATGACAGTTTTAATAGATAGAGATGCAATCCGTGAATTCCGAAAAATGGATGGTTTTATTTATACAGTGATGCATTCTGTGAGCAATGAAAGTAAAGCGATTATGATGAATACGTTGCTAGAATGTTCTACAAAAGAACGGGAACATTTCGAAAATGATTTTCAGACCGATCCGTTTGATGTATTTGATTATAATGAACAATCACGGGGATTTTTTGAAAAAAGTAAGGTGGATTTATATTTAATTAATGACTTGTTTGAAATGACTCAAAAAACAGATACCGAGAGACGAAATGCATGTGCCAGACTGGGGCAATTAAGTGCTTTTGGAGTACTAACGGAAGGGCAAAATCAAAAATTCGGAAAAATCCTTTGGAACCATATTAATCCAAATAATGGCTTACCAGATATGGAACACTATTATTATTTTGTATTTTTAGATTGGCCTGTTCCAGAAGGTATTGACGTTAATCTTAAAATTCAAAAACACTTGTAGAAATTGAAAATAAACAGAATATACGGAAGAATTTGATATTTATTCTTATATGCCATCGAATTATATGAACCAGATTATCGGTTATAATACACATAAAAAGAAAATGTTGGCAAACTAATTATTTGGAATTAATATTCAAGCTTTTGTTCAAGAATTGGAAATATATACAAAAACAATCCAAAGGTATTTATTATGATATTGAACAGAAAAATTTTATAAGACGTGGCAACCAGCTAATAAGAGTTTTTTGAATCATTTTCCATAGAGGATATCAGAAACCTTTTGGTTCAAACTAAAAAGAACTTAAAGCTTTGTCTGGATGAAATGAAAAATCTGGTATAGCAACTTATGAAGCCGATTTGCTAATTCTGGAAGATTCAGATACACAGGCATTTGCGGAAAATTTGGTAGAGGGACTCTATAGTAGTAATCGTGAAATTTCAATTTCTGCTTCACGCGCAATAGAGAGATATATAACAAGAATAAATGATAAATATAAATGGTATTTATTCGAAGAATTACTGAAAGTAATCCGCTCCAGAAAAGAGCCAGGCTTGCAGTCATTTATTATTTCTGCATATAATGTTTTCTATCGAAATACGGAACAGATACCGGGGAAAAATTGTGCAAATGGTAGAAAAAAACTCTGATGGTTATTGCGGATCAGACAGATTATAGGGGAAAGGAAATTGAAGAGGAAGAACTAAAGAAAAAACTAGAAATCCGATCAGGATGTGCAGGACTTGCTTATCAGCTTTACTGTTATGAAAAACTCTTATGTCCGAAATGATATTCATTCAGATGCTACAAGGCTGTGGAAAGAAGCTGGTATTCTGATATCCGACGGCAAGGCTGATATCATTTGTGGAAAGTGCGGTGCTCCTTAACAATTTTGCCGCCCTGAGAGAGCCGGTGTGTCTGGACCAGCTCTTTGTAAGTGGTTCCGGTATGCTGGCGTATGTAGGCAGAGAGATAGTTTGGGTGCATATTAAAAACTCAGCTGTAGAAGAAAGGGTACAGTCCGCAAAGTTTGTTTCGATATATCGGAGTATGGTATAAATCTGATCCACAGAGGCGTGATCTAGAACCATACCGTGCTGGAAACAGATTGATCATCTCGCAGGTAATCAGCGTAAAAAGACTGTCTAAAAAAGGTCCGGATGTTACGGACGGAGAATAAAATTCACAGAGAAACTGGTTGGCAAGATCTGCCAGCCGGTTTTGTTTTTGTTCGGGAAAAGACAATATACCTGCTTTCCTGCATCGTGGTGTTCAGAGCCTCAATGAAAAAGTGTGTAAGGTAATTATCCTGAGACAGGCGTTCAAAAAAAAAAGTACCGTTCAGATATTCGCGCGTCAGCAGAAAATTGATGATAATATCATTTTCTGAACATCTTTTGACAGAATGAGGGCATTCTGGCTGATCAGAACCATCTGCCCGGCTTTTAGCCTGAATGTAGTCTTATTTATCGTCATTGTGCAGGAACCAGAATAAATATAACTCAACTCCAGCCACTCATGGATATGCAGAGGTACGTTTTCAAAACGATCCTGTTTTACAACAGCGAAGTTGTAATAACTCGGAAGAACTTTCTTTGAAAGAAATAAAGAACGCAGATCTTCAAGGTTCGTATCAAAACGGTAACAGGGTGTATCAAACTTACCTCTGGCAACAGGAAATTGTGAATAATCTTTCTTTACACCGTTCAGACGCTGGGTTTCTTCGGGAGTGTGCTGCTTCAGAAATTGATTCAATGCAGATAATGTCATCATATATAATCTCTCCTTTTCGAGATATGAATGAACTGTGATTATAGTCATCAGCAGTTTATTTAACCTGTCTAAAAAATATACCATATTGGGGGGCAAAGGTGTACAGAGTAATCTCGGATATTTATTAAGTTTGGTCGGTAAATCACTTATGTTTCGTTGATGTAATTTTTAGTCTGTATAATGTAAGATATCAGTAAGAAAAGGAGGCATAGGTTAGGATGAAGATATTTTTTGCAGTAGTGGTGATTGTTTTATTATTTGTAATCGGTGCGACATTATATGTCTACAAAAAAAAGTGCCATGTTTTTGCCGGCACTTCTTGGCATCTGCGGATTTCAAAAATAAAGGAAAGCAGCTATTACGATGAAAACGGACATTTCCGTCCGGGAACGGGGAGGACAAAGTTGGATTTTTCATGCAGCATCCGGTATTCGGCGGTTTTAAACATATGTTTTTCAATGTGGAGGACAACGTGCTGAAAGCCATTGCGCCTATAAAGTATAAGGATTTTTTAAAGGCGCAGGGTCGTGAGGAACAATTGGATGCAGCCTTGGAATCTTTCCATTATCTAACCGGACTTGTTGAGAAAGGTCAGGCAAGGCTGGTGTCGGATCTGTATCCTGCGGAAGCAGTGAAGGGTCATCCGTACAGGTCACATCTGACGGGAATGTTTTATCAGGGACAACAGGGAAAACCACTTGCCATTGTAGTTCCGGGAGGCGGATTTATCAGTAATGTAACTGATTGCGAGGGGTATCCTGCGGCGATGAAGCTGCATAAAATGGGATATTCTGTTTTCGTCGTAAGTTATCCGGTCGGCAGACAGCTGGGTGAGACAGAACCGGTAAAGCAGGGACAGGCTGCCGCGAGGGAACTGACACAAGTGATCCGATATCTGACGGAGCATCAAAAACAGTTTTCTGTAAACATGGATGATTATGCCATCTTTGGTTTTTCAGCAGGAGGACTTATGACCACGGCGTATTCATTTGCCAATTATGAGGACTGCTGCCACAAGAATCATCTGCCAAGACCGAAGGTGATCTTCCCTATGTATGGTCTGGACTGGGATATCAAAGCTTTGCCGGAGGACAAAGGGACTGGCGGTATTTTCTATCGTAGGGCGGGGATGATGAGTTCGGTTTTGCAAATGTGGAAGATAAACTGCCGGAATTAGAGAAGGTACTGGGCAAAGAAAATGTGTCGGTCAGAATCGTTGACGGACTGGGACATGGATTTGGAATAGGAAATGAAACAAAAGTGAAAAAAACTGGCTTCAGGAAGCAGTTGTCTTTTGGGAAGCGCACAGATAGGAACAGATAAGAATTTATTTAAGGAGGATTTCATAATGAGCAGAAACTTGAAAGAATTGATCAGACAGATGACACTGGAGGAAAAAGCAGGACTTTGTTCGGGCGCGGATTTCTGGAACACAATGGGAATCGAAAGATTAGGGATTCCGTCCGTTATGATGACAGACGGCCCGCACGGCTTGCGCAAACAGGAAGGCGCGGCAGATCATCTCGGCCTGAATAAAAGTGTGAATGCAGTCTGCTTTCCGGCAGCCTGCGCCACGGCATCCAGCTTTGACGTGGAACTGATGGAATGTATGGGACAGATCCTTGGGGACGAGTGTCAGGCTGAGAACGTGGGCATACTCCTCGGCCCTGCAGTTAATATCAAACGCAGTCCTCTCTGCGGAAGGAATTTTGAATATATGTCCGAAGATCCATATCTGACAGGAAAGATGGCGTCAGCATATATCCGGGGCGTACAGTCGAAAGGCATCGGAACCAGTATGAAACACTTCGCCGCGAATAATCAGGAAACAGACCGTATGCAGATATCGTCGGAAGTATCGGAACGGGCTTTCCGGGAAATTTATCTGCCGGCTTTTGAGGAGGCGGTGAAGAAAGCGCAGCCAAAGACTGTGATGTGCAGCTACAATAAGATCAACGGAGTATTTTCTTCAGAGAATAAGAAACTTCTGACAGATATCCTGCGGGATGAGTGGGGATTTGAAGGATATGTGGTCAGTGACTGGGGGAGCTGTAAATGACCGGGTGAAAGGGACTGAAAGCCGGTCTTGATCTTGGAGATGCCGGGATCAGAGGGATATAATACAAGAAAGATTATCCGGGCAGTGGAGAATGGAGAGCTGGAGGAAGAGATTCTTGACAGAACGGTGGAACGCATACTGAAAGTAGTCTTCTCCTACACAGATAACAGGAAAGCGGAGACTGTATTTGACAGGGAAAAGGATCACAAAGCAGCGGCAGATATCGAAACAGAGTGCGCCGTACTTCTGGAAAACAGGGGGTGCTGCCGCTGAGAAAAAGAACAGAAAGTAGTCTATATCGGGGAATTTGCAAAGAAACCGCGATACCAGGGCGGGGATCGAGTCACATCAATACGGACAGCGTAGTGTCGGCTCTGGAAACTGCGGTGAGAAAAGGCAGGGCAGTGGAGTACGTGAAAGGCTTCTCGTCAGAGCGTGACGAGATGACAGAAGAGGAGCTGAAACAGGCGTGTGAAGCGGCAGCGGGCGCAGATGTAGTTGTAATCTTTGCCGGACTGCCGGACAGCTTTGAGTCGGAAGGATATGACAGAACATCCATGGAACTGCCAAAGTGTCAGAATCGCCTTATAGAGGCTGTGGCTGAGATACAGAAAAATGTGGTAGTGGTTCTTCATAACGGAAGTCCCGTAGAAACTCCATGGGCGGAGTCTGTAAATGCCATTCTGGAGATGTATCTGGGAGGAGAAGGCATTGGAGAGGCCAGCGACCGGCTGTTATTTGGGGAGGCAAATCCGGGAGGACGTCTGGCGGAGACGTTCCCATATCGTCTGGAAGACAACCCGAGTTACCTGAATTTCCCTGGAGACGGCAGGACTGTTCTCTATGGAGAAGATATCTTTGTCGGATACCGTTACTATGATGAGAAGAAAGTACCGGTACGCTGGGCATTCGGCCATGGACTGTCATATACGGAATTCAGCTACAGCAATATGAAACTCTCTTCTGCGGAAATGAAAGATGGAGATATTCTGAAGGTGAGCATTGATGTTGAGAATACAGGGAAGAGGGCAGGAAGTGAAGTGGTTCAACTCTATGTCAGTGACAAAGGACAGCACGGTGCCAAGAGCAGTGAAAGAACTAAAAGGGTTTGCGAAAGTATTTCTGAATCCGGGTGAGAAGAAGACGGTTACAATGGAACTTTGCGCGAGAGATTTTGCTTACTACGAGACAAAGATTCACGACTGGTACACTCCGTCAGGTACATATGAGATCCAATGCAAGGATTGTAATCAGCAAGAACAAAACCTTTACAGATATCTGTTACGATACAGGTGAAACAAGAGTTGGACAGCCTCTCTACAAGAGTAGAATTTGAAATACAGCCGTATACAAGATATTACTGGAAGGTCATTGTTGCAACAGATGTAGAGGAAGTAATCGAATCAGATGTACAGTTTTTTGAGACCGCCAAAATGGATGAACCATGGACTGGAAGATGGATTACTTGTGACAGCAGTCAGGAACGGCATCCGATTTTCTCAAAAGGATTGAACCGAAAAAAAGTGAAAAGCGCAAGACTGTACATTTGCGGCCTGGGATTGTATGAGGCATATTTTCTCGGGGAAAATAAAGAAAATCCGGAGAAAATCGGCGATGAGTATCTGACTCCGTACTGCAATAATTATGACCGGTGGATCCAGTATCAGACGTATGACATCACAGAACAGGCAGAACGAGGAGGTGTGCTGTCTGTTCTTCTCGGAAACGGTTGGTATAAAGGCAGGTTCGGTTTCAATGATCCGGAGCGGGAAGCATATTACGGTGACGAGTGGAAGCTGATTGCGGAGATTCACATAGAGTACAAAGACGGAACGAAAGATGTAATCAGTTCTGATGAAACCTGGTCAGTTACAAGAAGCAATTTGTGGTTTTCCAATATCTATGACGGTGAGAGAAGAGATGATACGCTGCCGCCGGTTGAGGAGTCTCCTGCGCGGATCGCAAAGGTTCCGAAAGGCCGGCTTATGGAACGGTTATCTCTTCCGGTTAAGGTACAGGAGGAGAGGAAGCCGGCAGAGCTGATCCATACTCCTGCCGGAGAAGAGGTATTTGATCTGGGGCAGGAGATCACGGGGATCTTCCGGCTGCGGGTGCATGAGCCGGCAGGGACAGCTATCAGGATCCAGACAGGCGAGGTGCTTCAGAATGGGTGCTTTTATAATGAGAATTTGAGAACTGCGCTGTCGGAGTATGTCTATATTTCTGATGGTACGGAAAAGGTGATTACGCCTCATTTTACATACTATGGCTATCGATATGTGAAAGTGACCGGGATTAGGGATCTTTCATGTGAGGATTTTACGGCGCTTGTTCTTTACAGTGATTATGAGAGCATCGGGGCAATTGAGACAGGGAATGATCTTGTGAACAAATTAATCTCCAATATCGAATGGGGATGAAAGGGAACTTTCTGGATGTGCCTACAGACTGTCCCCAAAGAGATGAGAGGATGGGCTGGACAGGGGATGCACAGGTATTTTCCGCGACTGCAAGCTATCTGGCTGATACCTATGCGTTTTACCGAAAATATTTATACGATCTGTATCAGGAACAGCTCTTGGCTGGCGGTATGGTCCCCGAGGTCGTCCCCACATTCGGACCGAGCAAGTGTTCCTGCGCATGGGGAGACGCCGCATGTATCATCCCCTGGAATGTATATTTGTTCAGCGGTGACAAAACGATACTCGAAAACCAGATTGAGAGCATGAAAGCGTGGGTCGATTATATCCGGAGAATTGACGGAGACCATCATGGATGGAGACAGGTTTTCCATTATGGGGACTGGCTTGCTCTTGACCGTACAGGTGCCGCTGCGAACAGCGTGTATGGGGCGACCGATGAAGCATATATCGCGGATATCTACTATGCGGCAAGCGCCCAGACAGTCGCAAAGGCGGCGGACGTGCTTGGACTGGAAGAAACGAGACAGGAATATCAAAAAATCGCAGACCGTCAGTGGCAGGTCGTGAAAGAAGAATATTTTACTGCTACAGGCAGATGTGCGGTGAAGACGCAGACAGGGCTTATTCTTGCACTGAAATATCATCTGTCTGAAAATGAAGAACTGACAAAGCAGATGATGAAAAAAACTCCTTCGGGACAACAAAAATAAACTGAATACCGGGTTTGTAGGAACACCGCTTTTGTGCAATGTCCTGACTGATCATGGAATGACAGACGCGGCATACAGGCTGCTTTCTGAATGAAGAATATCCGGGTTGGCTCCATGAAGTGAAGTTGGGAGCAACAACGGTGTGGGAACGTTGGAATTCACTGGATGAGAGCGGACATGTTTCTAGTACGGGGATGAACAGTCTGAATCATTATTCGTACGGAGCTATATTGGAGTGGATCTTCCGCCATGCAGCCGGGATTGATGTGACGGAACAGAGCCCGGGAGGCAAGGTGATGCGAATCAGTCCAAAAGTGAATAATGGACTGAAATATGTAAAAGCTGTTTATGATTCGGCAACCGGATGCTATCAGTGCGGCTGGGAGATATTAGAGGGGAATAAAATCACCATCACTGTTACAGTTCCGTTTGGCGGAAGGGCAGAAGTGGTTCTTCCACTTGCGCCGGAATCTGTATATGAGGATATAGAAAATCCATTATTTGAAGCTGTGGAAAACGGAATTTGCCATGTGAAAGCCGGAGAATATGAAGTTGTATATGAAGCATCAGAACCATTAAAAAAGAGATATAGCATAGACTCGACAATGGAAGAACTGCTGAACCATCCGGATATCCGCGCGTTTCTTTCTCAAATGATGGAAGTGGATATGATTCCGGATATTGCATATGGACTTTCGCTTAGAGATGTCGCGAAAACATTCGCAGGAGAAATCAAACCAGAGGAAGCACAGATGCTGGATATTGCACTGGCAAACTTCTAATAAGGAGCAGAGAGATGAAGAAAGAAAATTAGAAAGTAAAATTATCTGAAAAAATAGGGATGTTGATGGTATGTGCAGGAAACATACCGCTTATGACACTTTTTATCCGTATATTTTATGATCTATTACACAACTGTGGTGGGACTGGATCCCCAAGGCGCTTGCGACCTTGTTTTTAATCTCTAAGGTAATGGATGGAATCAGCGATCCTGTCATGGGCTTTATTCTGGATAGATTTCCCGTAACAAAAAATGGGAAAATTTCGCCCTATGCTGATTCTGGGAACCATTATCTGTGTCATAAACTATATTCTGCTGTGGTTTGGCGCTGTCTGGAGTCCTGTAGGAAAATATGTGATCGTTTATGTTACCTATTTGCTGTTGGGATGGACCTTTGATATCATGGACATCTCCAAAAACAGTCTTCTTCCGGTTATGACTACAGATGATAAAGAAAGAAACAGCCTGTCTCTTTTCAACGCATTAGGATCGATGATTGGAGGAGCGGTGATTGGAGTATTAGGACCTGTTATAGTAGCAGATGGAAAACTGGAAAGTTATTATGTATTAATCTTCGGATCTATGGCTCTGACGCTCGTTCTTTCCATCTCAGGTGCACTCAGTGTTAAAGAACGTGTGGAGTTCGGGGGAAAATAATGAGGAAAAGTACAGTTTAAAAAAGAGATGCTTCAATTTCTGAGATATAAGCCTATATGGGCAGCGTTTGCAGCTACTTTAATAGTAGGGACAGGAAGTTCAATAGCTGGCGGAGCAGGAGCATATTTTATACATATGTTTTAGGGGATATGAAACTGATGTCGGGAGTTTCTATTATTGGCTTAATTGCATCACTGGTTGGAATTGTGATGGGACCATATCTTGCCAATCGGTTTGGGAAAAAAGAAAGTTTACCTGACCGCGGTCATAATATCGACAGCGCTTAACCTGCTTCGACTGCTGGATGTGACGTCTATGATTTTAATATATATCAGCGCTCTTATCGGAGGTGTGGCAGGAGGATGGATGGTTCCGGTCAGTACCAGCATACAGGCGGACAATACCACTTATGTACAGTATAAAACGGGTAAACGGGCGGGCAGCCATCGCTTCACTCACATCCTTTGTCAGTAAGGTCGCGCAGGGGCTGGGAGGAGCAATTCCAGGGTATGTGATCGCAGCATATGGATTTGTTACCGGCGCATCTGTCCAACCTGAGAGTATCAATACAGGCATTATCCTGTGCGCATTGATCCTGCCGCTGATATTTGGAATATTAGGGTTGCTTATCTTACACAGTATACGCTGGATCAGAAAGCAGTAATAGAGATGGACGCTAAAATCAACAGGAATAACTAATCCGGCAGGGAGGTTGCTATGGAGCTTACAAGACTTAAGGTAAACAGTCAATATAGACCATGCGTGGACGAAGCACCTTATTTTTCATGGGTAATCACTAGTGATGAAAAGAATGTGATGCAAACATCCTATCATATCACAGTGACAAGTCTGGGAGAAGTAGTGTGGGATTCCGGGGTGATAGAAAGTGATAAAAGCACTTTTGTAGAGTACAACGGGAAACCATTGAAAAGTCTCAGTGACTATAGCTGGACAGTGAAAGTGACGGTTAATAACGGAGAAAAGGCGGCGGCATCCTCATCCTTTGAGACAGGATTTATGAAGAAAGAATGGACGGCCGAGTGGGTGAAATCTCCGTTTCCGATGAAAAAGGTAAAACCCGGAACCGGCGGGCAGAATCCGGCAGAATATTTCCGCAAAGAATTTGACGCACGAGACGGTATAAAACGGGCACGCGTCTATGCCACATGCCACGGAGCATATCAGCTCAGCGTGAACGGAATACGTCCGGACGACAGAGAGTTTGCTCCGGAATTTACCGTCTATTCTAAATATCTGTGCTACCAGACTTATGATGTGACTCCATTCTTGAGAGAGGGAGGAAATGTCATAGGAATGCTGGTGGGGGACGGCTGGTATGACAGCGCGAACTTTAAACCGAGAAGCAGGAAGTTTAAAGCCGAACATTCTGTGTTATTTCAGATAAAGATTGATTATGAAGACGGAACGAGTGAAATGGTTGTGTCCGATGATGCGGTGAAAGTTTCGGAAAGTCCGGTCCGGTCTTCCGATCTGTTTGCAGGTGAACTCTATGACGCACGGATGGAACAGGAAAACTGGAACTGTTGCGGATTCGATGACAGCAGCTGGAAAGCAGGTATCCCATGCAAAAAATCTTACGCCAACCTGGTAGCTCAGTACGGGGAACCGGTGCGCCCGGTAAAAGAAGTGCCGGCAGTAGGAATGACAGTTAGCCCGAAAGGCGAGACGATCATTGACTTTGGACAGAACTTGGCAGGTGTTCTGCGGGTAAAAAGCAAACTGCCTGCCGGAACAAAAATGGTATTAGATCATTTTGAAACTCTTGATCAATATGGAAACTATTTCAACAATATTTTCATGTCAGAGAAAACAGGGCACAAGCAAAGTGATATTTATATCTCAAACGGGAAATTCACAGAATACATACCGCATTTACATATCACGGTTTCCGCTATGTGAGAGTGACATGCAATCAGCCGGTGAGTCGGAGGATTTCACAGCGATTGTCCTGTCTTCTGACAATGAGGATCTGGGAACTTTGAGACGTCCAACGAAGATATAAACCGGCTTTACGAAAATACAAGATGGTCTCAGCGGTCGAATCTGTTCTCAATCCCCACGGACTGTCCGCAGAGAAAAAAGGCGGATGGACCGGAGATATCAGATTTATGCAAGAACAGCCATGCTCAACGAAAATGTAACCCCTTTTCTGACAAGATGGCTGCGTAATATGACCTGCAGCCAGCAGAAAAACGGAGCGATTCCCAATGTGATCCCCTTACCGGAATCTATGAATTACTGGAGAAACTGAATCGGATCGTATACCGCAATTTTGAACCGGTGGGAGAAGCAGGATGGGGAGATGCCGCCTGTATCGTACCGTGGAGCATGTATCAGCTTACAGGAAATATCAGGATACTGAGAGAACAGTATGACACAATGAAAAAGTGGTGCGACTATATCATCAACACTGCAAAGAAGCGTAGAGGCAAGATGAAACATCCAAAAGAAATTGACCAGTATCTGTGGAATACAGGACATCAGTACGGGGAGTGGCTCATACCGAGCCAGACAGTAGACGGAGCAGACCAAAGCGCTGCAAAACTTATCAATACTTCTACATACTGCGCGCCAATCTTTGGATGGAATTCCTGCCGGATCATGGCAGATACGGCAGCACTCCTCGGGCATACATCAGACGAATTATACTATGATGACATTGCGTCCAGAATGAAATCTGCCATTCAAAAAGGACTGATCGATGATGATGGGAAGATGCCTCTTGATTTTATGGGCAGTTATGTGCTGGCAATCGCATTTGATCTTGCTCCTGAAAGGAAGAAAAAAGTATCGCCGGACATTTGATCCGCAAGATAGAAGAAAACGGGGATTGTCTGGATACAGGGTTCCTGACGACGCCGTATCTGCTAGATGCGCTCTGTAAGATCGGCAGGATGGACAAGGCATATAAAATCCTGCTCCAGACAAAGTGCCCGTCATGGCTTTATGAGGTGAAGCAGGGAGCGACAACAATCTGGGAAAATTACATTTCTTACAAGGAGGACGGGTCTCCGGTTATGACAAGCCTGAACCATTATGCCTTTGGATGCGTGGACGACTGGATGTTCCGGAAGATAAGCGGCATTGATATGGCTGCTCCCGGATTTAAGGAGATTGTAATCGCACCGGAGACGGACAATGCGTTTACCAGTGTAAAACGTACTTATATAAGTGAGTACGGGAAAAGTAGGGGCAGGTGGAGTATGGAAGAGGGAAATTTAAATTGAAAGTGGAGATTCCCTGTAACACAACTGCCACTGTAAAACTGCCGGATGGCAGATTGTATGAGGTGGGGAGCGGAATATATCAGTTTGAATAAAAGTATCAAAGGAAATAAAATGACAGTATTTGTGAGAACTGACCGGCAAAAGCAGACGGTCAGTTTTTCTTAATACGAAAGTTGAAAATAATACGAGGAGTTTAGGATTATGAAAAAGAAAATATTGAAGATTATCTTAAGTATCGTTTTAATTCTGATTCTGGCTGTGGGAATACGGCCTGACATATTTAGTAGGAGCAGCAGGCGGTGGAGGACCGTTTGATTTTGTCTGGAAGAACAAACTGAAAAAATGCCGGGAAACGCAGAAAAATACAGTCTGGAAAATATAGAACCGTTAGAAAACAGCCCTCTTGGAGGAAGCGTATCTGCTACCTTGGATCATCTGTAACCTTAGGGTCTGTACTCAATGGATGTTTCTTTCGCAGATTATATCTCTTACAGAAATGGCTGTGAGTATGTAAAAGAAGCCGTCAGCGGCACTACTTTAGTGGATAACGGAAAGACGTCTTATATCCAAAGGATGAAAAATAATATCGGTACAGATGAGAAATTGATGCATTTGTTGCCAGCTTTCCACGAATGACGCGTCGAAAGAAATGCCGATAGGAGAACTTAGCAGTTCAGAAAATTTGGAGGATTTTGATACACAGACGGTAACAGGAGCAATGGAATATATCATTGTATATGCAAAGCAGACATGGAATTGTCCGTGATCTTTTATACTGGAACAAAATATGACAGTAAACAGTATCAGCAGATGGTAGATGTATTATTTGAGCTTCAGGATAAATATGGAATAGGCGTGATCGACCTTTGGAATGACGAGGAGATGAATGACGTTTCAGAAAAAAGAATATGAAGTTTATATGGCAGATCCGGTTCATCCGACGCAGGCAGGTTATCTGGAATGGTGGACTCCTAAGATGGAAGAATATTTATATCAGTTTTTTAGAAAGATGATTATTATATTAAGTTTCGTCGGTAAACCGCTTATATATCGTTGGTGATTTGCCCTTTGGGATTATTTATAATTGAATCAAACAATGAAAGGATGGATAACGAAATGGAAAATTCAGTTACAAAAAGAGAAAAAATCAGTTATGGTTTGTATTTTATGGGACAGAATGTATTCTATGGACTGGTAGGATATATGACTACATATTTTACAGATATCGGCATAACGGCAGCATTGGTTGCGATCGTGGCGCTTATCACGAAAGTGTGGGATGCCATCAACGATCCGATCTTCGGTATGATCATGGATAAGGTGAATTTTAAGAAAGGGAAATTCCTGCCGTGGCTTCGAATATCTGTCATAGCGATTCCGGTGGCAACTATTCTTCTTTTTACAATACCTACCGGGATTCCCATGATGGCTAAAATCATATGGGCAACACTTGCTTATATGTTATGGGATACAGCCTATACCCTTTGTGATGTGCCGATTTTTGGTATTGTTACCACGATGACAATAGACCAGAAGGAACGTGTTTCACTAAACAGCATAGGAAGAATGTTTGCTATTTTTGCAGGTATTGTTACAGGAATTGTCCTGCCGTTGGTACGGCAGCGGTTAGGCGGCTGGTCAACAACAGTAATTGTGTTATCTCTTTTGTCATGTGTTATGATGATTCCGATTTGTCTGTTCGCAAAGGGAGAGAGTAATTGAAAAAGAAAGAGTCCTGAATGACGGGGCAGAAGAAAGTTATACATTGCGAGATATGGTAGAATGTCTGCGGAAGAACAAATATTTATTGCTTTTCTTTGCGGCTCCGCTCATCAGCAGCCTGCTTAATGTTGGTGCAAATTGGGGCTTATACGTTGCCCGGTACTGCCTTGGCGGTGAAGAAGCTGCCTCATATGTTTCGATGACGGTGATTATTCCGACCTTAATCGGTGCGGTTATGGCAGTAGAATTATGCAAAAAATATGATAAATTTAAAGTCTTCTATATTTCATATGTTTTCGCTTTACTTCTGGGAATTGTAAGATTCATGGCCGGGTATGAGAATATGACGGTGTATGTGATTTTAAATGCCTTAGGAGGAATTCCGCTGGGAATAGCAGTTATACTGCAGTATCAGTTTACGCCGGACTGCTACGAGTATGGACAGTACAAGACAGGATTAAAAATGCGTGGTGTAACGTTTGCGGCGCAGACATTTTTACAAAATTAAATGGAGCGATCGCAACAGCAGTCAGTGTGTTTGCGTTAACTTTAATCGGCTTCCAAGAGGGAGAAGGCGTTGTTCAGGCGGCAGGATTTGCCGATAAATTATGGACATTCAGCTGTCTTGGCAGCATTATCGGGGTATTTGCACTCTGCTTATACTTCGTCTTTACAAGCTTAATGACCATGATGTCCAGCTGATGGCAAAATGCAACAATGGTGAGATTAGCCGTGAAGAGGCAGAGTCACAGATGATCAATCAGTATTAAGAAAAGAATGGAGGACTTTTTGCGATGGACAGAATAAAGGAACTGATTTCAAAAATGACGCTGGAAGAGAAGGCAAGTCTCTGCTCGGGCGCTGATAACTGGCATACGAAAGAAATCAAACGACTGAACATTCCGTCAGTTATGATGGTGGACGGCCCTCACGGACTGAGAAAGCAGGAAGGGGAAACGGATCATCTGGGATTGAATGAAAGTGTGAAGGCCGTTTGTTTCCCGGCAGCCTGTGCAACAGCCTCCAGCTTTGATGTTGACCTGATGGAACGGATGGGAGAGACGCTGGGAGCGGAGTGTCAGGCCGAGAATGTAAGCATACTGCTTGGCCCGGCGGTGAATATTAAAAAGGAGCCCGTTATGCGGGCGGAACTTTGAGTATCTGTCGGAGGATCCATATCTGGCAGGTAGGATGGCATCGGCATATATCCGCGGAGTACAGAGTCAGGGCGTGGGGACAAGCATTAAGCACTTCGCACTGAATAACCAGGAAACATTCCGTATGACGATATCTTCCGAGGTGTCAGAACGTGCGCTCAGGGAAATCTACCTGCCTGCGTTCGAGGAAGCGGTGAAAGAATCAGCTCCAAGAACCGTCATGTGTAGCTACAACAAAATAAATGGAGAATATGCTTCGGAAAACAGATATCTTCTGACAGATATCCTGAGAAAAGAATGGGGATACAAAGGCTGCGTCGTCAGTGACTGGGGCGCTGTAAATAACCGTGTGAAAGGACTGCAGGCCGGACTGGATCTGGAGATGCCTTATTCCGGAGGATACAATGACAGACAGATTGTGAAAGCAGTACAGGAGGGAAGACTGGACGAAGCTGTGCTGGATGAAGCGGTGGAGCGGGTATTGAATGTTGTATTTGCCGGTGAAGAGCAGCATCGTCCGGAAGTTATATCTGATAAGGAAACAGATCATAAAAAAGCAGCTGATATTGAGACGGAATGTGCGGTCCTGCTGGAAAATAACGGTATACTTCCGTTGAATACAGACAGAAAGGTTGCCTATATAGGGGAATTTGCCGAAAAGCCGCGGTATCAGGGCGGCGGCTCCAGCCATATCAATCCGTTCAGGGTTGTTTCGGCATTGGATGCTGCCGGAGAAAAAGGGCGTAGCGTGACTTATGCAAAAGGATTTTCTATGGAAAATGACGCGATGACGGAACAAGAGCTAGGAAAAAGCGCTTCGGACTGCTGCAGAAGCAGACGTCGCGGTAATCTTTGCCGGGCTGCCTGAGATATTTGAGTCGGAAGGGTATGACAGAACATCCATGAAGCTGCCCCAAATGCCAGGACCGGCTGATCGAAGAAGTGTTGAAAGTACAGCCTAATGTTGTAGTTGTACTCCACAATGGAAGCCCGGTAGAACTGCCATGGGCAGACCGGGTAAGCGCGATCCTTGAAATGTATCTCGGAGGGCAGGGCGTTGGCGAAGCCTGCGACTGGCTGTTATTTGGGGAAGCGAATCCATCCGGCAGGCTGGCAGAGACATTCCCGTACCGGCTGGAAGATAATCCGAGCTTCCTTCATTTTCCAGGAAATGGAAAGCGGGTGTTATATGGCGAGGATATCTTTGTCGGATACCGTTATTATGATACAAAGAAGGTTCCGGTGCGGTATGCATTTGGACATGGGCTGTCTTACACGGAATTTACTTATGGGGACTCTGACTTTGTCATCGGCTCAAATGACGGATGAGGATATACTGACAGTTTCTTCAAGGTGAAAAATTCAGGAAAGACAGAAGGAAAAGAAGTCGTACAGTTGTACGTGGCTGACCTGTGCGGCATATCGGAGAGACCGGTCAAGGAATTGAAAGGATTTGCCAAAGTTCATCTCCTGCCGGGAGAGGAGAAAACGGTATCGATGGAACAGAAAAGGAAGATGCAATTATGCAGGCGTTTAGGCATTTTGGAATCATATAGGGTGTGGATAAACAGAGCATCATGTGTTAAAAATATAGTGAAGTATGGGGAAAAAGGACATCCTATCAAATCTTTTCGGATGGAAAAGCAGAAACAGAGGGTAGTTCAGCAGTGACAGCGTGTGGAGCATCAGGACAAACCGGCAGAGAAACCGGCAGCATGCGGAACAGCGTGTGGAGCATCAGACATCAGCTGGCAGAGAAA
>VOFC01004442.1_pt1 | contig 20487 bp, 42 predicted proteins | sample 5384161 | NCBI WGS metagenome assembly VOFC01 (sample SAMN12384722, study PRJNA508395) | human gut metagenome | isolation source: healthy gut B | host: Homo sapiens
AAAAGCCATTTACTCCCATACTTATAAATGCTGGATGTGTCATGTATTCACCATTTTTACAATTTCCACTTGACCTGCTGGTCATTGGAGTTTTTACATGATACTCCTGAGATGTCAGTTGTATCGGTTGTATCAAACACGATATCTATTTCATGAATATTTTTTGAAGCTGTTCCAGTATTCCATAACTTATATTTTATTTTGGAATCCATACAAAGTAGCTTTGGATATCACTTTCTTTTATTGTATCTCCTACTTTATAACTTGCACCACTATTAAGGATAACTGCATTTGCCCAAACTTTATCACAGTAGTTATACCATACTTTTACTTGTATCAGCATAAGTTACAGTTCCATCATCTGACAATTTTACTGGTATTAAACCATCTTTTAAAACTGGCTCTGCAACTCCTTTTGAACAAGATGTTAAATTAGACGCTTTACTATACAGTTCATCTAATGCATCTTGTACATTTTTGATTTTAATAAAATGAAGAATTATCATAATATACATCTTTTTCCGATAATTAAATCTGCGGCATACGCTACACTTACAAATAGTATTAATGCACACATACCAATTATCAATATTTTTTTTATTTTTCATAACACCACTCCTCTAAACTAACATCGAATTAATTTCATCTATTGCACATTGAACTGTTTCACAAGTAGATTTTGATTTTGTATTATCATACTTAGTATATCTAGCGTGTAAAATAGACCAATCTGCATAGAGAATTTCATCTTCATTATCTTCTATCTTTGTTTTTTCATTAATGTTTTCTTTATTCTTATTAAACCAACCAAGAAAAAATTGAATTTCCTCTTACCGTATTTGGCAAACCGTCATAAGTAATATTTCCATCATATATTGTATAAGGTTTATCAATACTCGCCCCAATCGAAGAATAGAAAACAGCTTTATTTTTTTCTTAACCGTTGTATCCCGTGATACATTTTCGTATGTTAATCTACATAAAATTGTCTTTTCAGTTGTATCACTTTTGCTTATTGTCATCTCTCCAGAATTGATTTGTTGAGCACCAATTAGAGAGTCAAAATTATTAGTGATATTTAATGTCGTGTTATCACTTGCTGAGCAACTTAACTTAGCTGATTCATCATACTGTTGCATTATTTCTAATATAATAATTGATTTTTAGCGATGATTCACTCATAGTAAATGTGAAACTTGATAAATCATCTGATAAATAATCAAAATGATTTTTAGAATCTACAAATACATTTCCAATGTAACAATCTAAATCACTTAAGTTAACTGCTAATAAAGCACTTCCATTTGTGGATAACTTACTGCTAACCGTTGCATAACCTATTGTCATAAGAATTAGACAACATATAAGTATACTATGTTTAGATAAATGATAATTTTTTAATTTATTTGCAATTTTTTTCACATCTTTTACCTCTAATTATCTATACTTCCTTTATTCTTAATTTAACTATAGCACAAATATTTCTTGCAGTAAATAGTTCATGTGAATATTTTTATTTAAATAATATCATACTTGTAATGAGGTGTGTTATGAGATTAAACTTTAAAAAGTTTGCCTGAACTTTTAGCATTTAATATCAAATATTATCGTTATTTGAACGGTTATTCTCAAGAAAAACTGGCTGAATTATGTAAGTTAAGCCCAAGATATTTAACAGATATTGAAAGAGGAATACATTGTCCTCCAATTTCTAGGCTTGAGGTTTTAGCCAAAGCACTTAATATAGAGCCATATGAATTATTGCTAAATAGAGATCGAGATAAGAAAAATAATTCAAAAGATGAAATCATTCAGGCAATATAATCAAAAAAAATAAAAACGAATCATCTGATTCGCTTTTATTTTGAAATGTTTTAGTTTTTTATATAGTTCATCATATTCTTCTTTTGTGCTTCAATAGCTTCTAAAAATGATAATTTAGCTTCACTTATTGCAAGCACAGCAAGTGATATACAACTTGATGAATATTCTAATCTGTCATCGATATATTTTTCTAATTTTTCTTTATCCTTTAATTCTTTTTTTCTCTTCTAATTTAGATTTAAGATCGTTTATATCATCTTGAATTTTAGTTATATGACTAGAAAATTTTTCGTGAGTTTCTTGTTGCTTTCTTTTTAATATTTTCTTTTGCAGCTTCAATATTCTTTTTAGTTTCATCTATTTTTTGTCAACATCATCTTTGGCATACATACATTCTAAAACTGTAGTTTCTGTTGCTTCCTTTAGATGTTTATTAACTTCATCAAATTCCTTATTAATCTTTTTTTTTAATTTTTTCTTTCATTTTTTTTTTCTTTCATAAAAAAGTCTCTCCTATCTTATTATACCTACTATTTATAGATTAATACTCTAATCTATAAATAGATTGTAATATTTTTAAGTATTTTTTGATAAGAGCAAAAAAAAATAATTTGTATGTTATCTATACAAATTTATCTTTTGTTATCTTATTTATTATTGTCTTTCAAATTGTTTCTTAAAATAACCTTGAAGCAATCTCTTTCATCATAAAATTCTGGAGCTGGAAGTCCATATTTTTCCATTTCTCTTTTCATAGTTGGTATTCCTGAGTGTCTATTTTCAATGTAATCCAATTCTTCAAGAATTCGTATGATAGTAGGATTTCGAACTTCTAAAGAGGATGCCGTTCCCAATTTTTCCAATTTGTTTGAACCATATAATGCTCCTGGGCTTACAATTTCTATTCTATCACTATACATATACACAGAAATATATGAACTCTCAGTTTGAACAGAGTAATCTCGATGAATCAAAGCGTTCAACACGGCTTCTCTTACCGCCTCTAACGGATATTCTTCTCGATTAATTCTTTTTACCTGATTTGTCTATTATTATGCTTGTTTTCATGTTTCTTCTAATAAATTTTATTGTTTCTTCAAGCATTTCTTCTATATTTCCATCAACTCTTCTATTATCAATAAAACGTTCTCCAAGATTGCCCGTATCACCAAGTTCAATTCCTGGAACTACAACACAAGCTACAAAAAGTTGAGGATAAAAATTTTGAGGATATTTACCAAAAATCATATTTCCAGCCAACGTTGGATGCAAATCTTTGTCAACTATTCCACATAGTTTCAAGCTTCTATTAAAATCATTTGTAGAAAAGTGAGGTTTACTATTTTTTATTTTTTCGATATAGAAATCTATTTTTTAAATCCAAATCATTTAATTCAACTCTATCATCAGCTCTTATATCTTCAAAAACATGCTCTTTGTATGTCAAAAGTGAATTCAATTCATAATCTGTCATCAAATCATCCCTATCCCCTATTCGAGTATAAGATCCTTTTCTTATCCCTGCAGGCTTATAATAACACGGCTTATTATTTGGTGTCAATTCTTCTATTTTAACTGCAACAATTATTTTTCCTTCGAATTCTAAAGACAAAATATCTGGCCTTAGTTGTGGGTACATAGAATCACTACATAAATTTGTTGTTTGTTTTTGAATGTCATTTACATCATATACTCCTTCTGTTTTAAAATTATTCCTTTCATCTAATCCAAATATAATAATTCCGCCATATTTATTAGAAAAACTAGAAAAAGTGTCATAGCATTTTTTTTAGGAAAACCTAGAGTTGATGATTTGGCTTCAATCATATTTGCTTCAGAATTATATTTTCGCAAAATATTTATCGCTTTGAATATATCCTCTTCCATATAATCATCTCCTATAGATATATAACACTTTAAAAAGTTGGTTTTCTTCTTTTTCATTTAAAAACTACAGTTTTAAGCTGTAGTTTTGCGTGTTTATTCTTTTTATAATATTTTACTGCATAAATATGTTATTAGGAAATATCCTCCGTATATAAGCACAATAATCATACTGGTAAATATAACTGATTTTAATAAGCCATTGTTTCCAAACATTTCAAGGATTTTTAAAGCAAAACGCATACCAAATATCGAATGTATTATAGCAAGCAATAATGGTGTCATAAAGAAGATAAATATTTCCCTGAATAACGATTTTCGTATTAATTTATCATCAGCGCCAATGCGTCTTAAAATGATATATCTACTACGATTGTCACTAGCTTCACTTAAATTCTTTAATGCAAGTATAGCCGCACTGGATATCAAGAAAACGACACCTAAGTATATTCCTAGAAAAGTTACAATTACTCCTAATCCAACTGATGAATCTTCTAAATCAGTTTTAAATGAGTATCCAACGTTTCCAATATAGGAATTTGCTTTTTAAAAATGTCATCAACCTCATATTTTTTATCGCGTTTTTCTCTTTATAAATTCCAGTAAAATAATTATATTTTGGTTTTACTCCTTTCAATACAGAATCTGGAACAACAATTATACCTGTATTAAGCTTATTATTTGAAATCTCCACAAATCCATCGATACATTTTTTTATATTTTGGTTTTAATTCATGATTATAAATTTTCACTTTAGTGTCCTTTTTTAAAGCCTCATTTCTCATACTCATCATTATTTCAAAATTAGCAACAATTATATATTCATCTTCATTTAGTCTTAATTCACTTTTCTTATACAATCCAGCTATTTTATTATAGTCACTTAGGGGCATAATAACCTCAAGAGGATCATCTTCAAAACCATATTTTTTTGTAAAATACTCATACATATTTCCTACTGAATTAGAAAAATAGAAGTTCTCATCATAGTATAAATTAATTGACGTGTATTCACTTAAGTAATTGTTATAATTGAATTTATTTTTGTCATATCTTTTCTTGAACAGTTAAGTTCTTATATCCGAGTCATCAAAATCAACCTCATCATAACTATAAAATACTAGAGTTTGAACATCAGCGGGTGTTAATTCTTCTAAATTTTTTTGTAAGTGAGTCTCTTAAAAAAGAAAAGGAACAAGATAATGCACATATTGTAATAAATAACATTAAACAGATTATGCTCATTGAAACAACAGTAGTGTTTATCTTACTGCTTAATTGCCTTAGCATGAACGAATTTAATCCTTTATAGTATATTCCCTTAATCTTACTTACTATTTTCAATACAAGTCCAGATAAACTCCACATTATTAAAAATGTAGAAATGATTCCATATATAATTGGTTTTATAATATCCTTTATATCTTTTTAAATTGGATAAGCCATCTGTTACCATATAGTACGCATATCCAAGTAAAGCACAGGCAAACACAAATACAAGCAAGCATACTAGTGAATTTTTAATCTTAACTTTTTTCGTTCTTTTTTGCTTGAATAAAGCAAATCTATTAATTTACATCTTGTAACCACTAACGTATTAAATATCATAACTATTAAATACATTATTCCAAAATACAAAAAAAGTTTTTTAACATAGCTGAAATTGAAAATACAAAATGATATTTTTCCATATCAGCATCAAAAGGGATGCAATAATAATGCTCATACCTTGAGATAAGAAAAAACTCCAAGAAGAAGACCTGCTGCTAAGGAAATTATACCAATCATTAAGGTTTCTAAAAACAATATAAGAGATATTTTTCTTTTACTCATACCTAATGTCAAATAAATACCAAATTCTTTATTTCTTCGTTTTATTAAAAATCTGCTAGCATAAATTATCAGAGCCCCTAGAATGAATGATACAAAAACGCTTGTTGCAGATAAGACAGATTCTAGTAAACTAATTATTTCTTCGGTTCTTGAATTTATTTTTAACATTACGACTTGAGAATCAATTGAATTAAAAATATAAAATATTGATACTCCTAGTACTAGAGTAAAAAAGTATATCGCATAATCTTTAAAACTCTTTTTTATATTTTTAAACGATAATTTAGCGATCACTTAAATCCCCTCCAAGTATAGTTACAACATCGATAATCTTGTCGAAGAATTCTTTTCTATCCAAGTTTCCTTTTTTCTATTTCATTAAATATACGACCATCCTTAATAAATATTACTCGGCTTGAATAAGATGCAGTATAAGCGTCATGCGTAACCATTAAAATAGTCGACTTTTTTTTCCTTTGTTTAAATATTCTAGGCGTTCAAGAAGCATTTTCGCTGATTTTGAATCAAGTGCTCCTGTTGGTTCATCAGCAAGAATCAATGATGGATTTGTAATTATTGCACGAGCAGATGCTACTCTTTGCTTTTCTCCACCACTCATTTGATAAGGAAATTTATCAAGTACATGTGTAATATTTAAATATTTACTAACTTCCTTTATTAATTCATCTAAATTTTTACACTTTTGTTTTGAATAGACAAAGCAAGAGCTATATTATCATAAGCAGTTAAAGTATCAAGCAAATTGAAATCTTGAAAAATAAAACCCAATTCTTCTCTTCTAAATTCACTTAATTTATTTCCCTTTAAAGTTGTGACATCCAAGTCATTTAAATAAATATGACCGCTGGTAACTTTATCAATTGTTGAAATACAATTTAGAAGAGTTGTTTTTACCACTTCCACTTGCTCCCATAATCGCGATAAATTCGCCACGTTCAACGTCAAAACTTATGTTATCAATAGCTTTAGTTAAACTCGATTTACTACCATAATATTTTTCAATTGAATCAATCTTTAATATTTTTTCCATATATTTCACCTTCCATGCTTTGATTATATGCTAACTTTATTAATTAATCGCGATTCTAATATTTCAATATCTTACAATTTTGTAAGGTTAAATCTTATAAAGGTCATTTTTACCAAAAGTAATTGCTATTTCAAAATATTTATTTTCTTCACTTGTTGCACTTATTTTATGTCCAAGTTTTTCAATGAGCTTTTTACTTATGTAAAGACCAAATCCAGTTGAATTACGCATCTTTCTTCCGTTTTCTCCAGTAAATGATTTATCAAAAACGTGTTTTAAATCACTGGCATTTACACCTATTCCATTGTCTTTAATATGTAAAAGTTGTCTCCTTTTCATTATCTTCAATATAAAACATAATATATGATTTCCTACTATTATCAGAATACTTAATAGAATTATTAATTATTTGATTAAGAATGAATACAAGCCATTTTGAATCGGTTAAAACTTTAACATTTTTTAACATCAACAGTAACATCAATATGATTTTCAAGTATAGAATCTTTATTTTTTAAAAGCACTTCATTAATAATTTTATCCATACTTGCTTCTTTGATTAAAAAGTCTTTTTTCAGCATAGTTACTTCTAACATAATAAAGGATTTGATCAGTTAAATTATCTAAACTGTTTAATTGATCTAAAAATTCTTATTAACAGTTTTATTGTTATGATACATAAGCATAAGCCCTGCTATAGGTATTTTTATCTCATGAATCCACATCTCCACATATTCTTTAAAATCTTCTGTTTCATTTCGGTAATTGTTGATATTCTCCATCATTGACTTATCAATTTTATATAAAGCATCATAAAACACTTTTCCATCTAAAAATTCAGGTTCTTCTAAAGTCTCTAAAATCAAATATTTTTTATCCAATAAATTCAAGTTATTTAGAAAGTTATCATAATATTTTTTCCTTTTCAAATAAAAAGTAAAAAAAGTCGACGATAAAATAAATACTCAATAAACTCAAAATCATAATAGTTAAATATTTATTTACACCAAATAAATCAAGTAGAAATAATAGAATGATAACTAATATTATAAATAGTATTATATTTTTTTTTTTTTCTTTTTATGTATGTTCCTATATTCATAATAAGATATACCCTAGTCCCTTCTTAGTTTCAATTGCATCATTTAATGAAGCATCACTTAGTTTACTTCTTAAACGGCTTATATTAACTGTTAAAGCATTATCATTAACGTATTCGTCATTATTCCAAAGAGTCGTCATAATTTCATCTCTAGATACAATCTTACCCAAATTGTCAAACAAACACATAAATATTATCATTTCGTTTTTTAGTAAGTTCAATTACTTTATCACCACTTTCCAACTCACAACGCGATTTATTAATAAAAAATCCTCGATACATCTTATTTTGTTCTGTATTATCACATCTTTTTAATACAGATTGAATTCTTAATATTAAAATATTAGGATTATAAGGCTTCGTTATATAATCATCTGCTCCATAAGTGATTGATAAAGCTTCATCTAGTTCATTATTGTTGCTAGTTACCATAATAACAGGAATATTGTTTTTTTTTCTCTTATCTTTTTTAATACTTCTTTTACCATTTAAGCATGGGATATTGATATCAAGCAAAACTAAATCAGCGTTACTTGCAAATAAAGACTCATCAACATTTGAAAAATCTTCAATACAATAAGCATCATAGTTGGCATTTTTTAAGAAGACAAACTAGTTCTTTTCTAATTGTTTCATCATCTTCTACTATAGCAATTTTCTTCATAGTTTCCTCCGTTACTTTATTATATCAAATTTTTTATCTTTTCTACCTTACTTTTTGTAATGTTTTTATCTTCATACATAGCTTCATCAGCTATTTTAGTTAAATCATTTAAACTTAAGTTTTTTTTTCTTTATAAGCAACCCCTATAGCGCAACTGTATTTAGTTTCATTCATTCTTTCTTTAAGTTTTTTTACAAATTCTTCAATTTCTAATTTATTTGTATTGTAACAAACGATTAAAAACTCGTCTCCTCCCACTGATATAAACACATATCCTTTAAAATTATTTCTTTTATCAATTCTACCAAAGTCAAGATAGCCTTATCTCCCTCATAATGACCTAAAGTGTCATTTATTATCTTCAAATTATTTAAATCTATACTGATTATTGCATTAATTTGATTTCTGTTTTTATTTAAATCTCTTTTTAAAGGTTTTCTATTTAATGTATCTGTAAGTTCATCTTTTATATAGAAGTCGCATATTAAATATATGAAGTAAAATAATGTAAAGAAAGTGTTTCCTATATATAATTTATCTACTAAAAGGGAGATAATTAAAAAAATATATAAAACAGCACGTATATTATTATCATATTTTGGGTTATTTAAATAACTATGTAATTCAATGGCAACTAAAAATACTATATAGCTAAAGAATACATCGGTTTTATTAAATATAAAATAGGAAATTATTAAATAAAATTTGAAATAAAAATTAATTTCCTTGTTTTTATTGTATAAAAAGAATATAAGATAAAATTTAATAAGTATAAAAAACTAGTGAAATAAGCTCCATTTAGAAATAATAAAAACTCAAATATGTTAAGAAAAAACATAATATTGATAATCAATTTATTGGTTGTGTCCTTTAAATAAAAAATAAATGAATAATAGATAATCATTATAAAGATAAAAAAAAACGAAATAATTATTTACAAATATATCAAACATTTAATCACCCTAATTAATAATATTAAAAAGGAAGCAAATAATTACTTCCTTTCTAATAATTGTCTTTCGTATTCATAAGACGCTAACTTATTACTATATTGCAATTTACTTAGTTCCTCATTTATTCCTATAATCCAATATTCTTTATCCCCTTCAGAATTACAATTTTCTATTTCTTTCATATATTCAAATACTTGATTAAGCTCTTCCCCAAAGTAAAATTCAAATTCTTCTATATGATTTTTAAAATAATCATAAGTGTATGTTTTGCTTAACATTTCAGTTGCTTTTAAAAAATCTGCAATTTTATATTGCTCTAAACCGATACGCACCATTAAAGATGCAATATGTTCACGTTCTTCACTTGTTAAATCATCACTAATAAGTTCTCTTGTATATAAATTATAATATTTTTTGATTTCTTTTAATATTTTTTTATATTCCTTATCGGTGATAAGATTATCTTTTAATTGATGGTTTTCCTTTTTTTTTTGAAGAATACACAAATGTATTATTAGTTCTTTTATTATATTTATCAGTTAATATTTTTCTTATTTCCTGAGCAAATATGTGTGATACACGCAATCTAATAAAACTTACGTAAACAACATCAATATCTTCTTTAGTAAATGTCTCTTTTTGTCAAAATAACTTGATCTAATTTTTTTTACACAATCATTAATGTTCTTAAAATTGAAATAAACATTTAAATTAATACGACAAACATCTTTTTCTAAGTCTTTGTTATTGCATACTATTTCATGAACGTTTCTTGGTTTACCATTACAAAATTCAGAAAAATCGTTTAAATCAAAATATTTTCCTAAAAATGTTTTAAGCATTATTACATAATCAAAAGTGTTAGTTTCATTATAATTAAACATTTTGTCAGGATAGTTTTCAACTAAATCAAGTAAAAATTTAGAAATAACTCTTGGATCAAAAGAAGATTTTTTAACTCATCTGAAAACATTTTAAACATATTAGTGCAACCAAAATAAACATTTTCATTTGTTTCCAAATAATCAGATAAAATAGATATTTCAAGGATTGATTTACTATAATCAATTCTTTCTTCATAGGTAAAATCTTGAATCTTTTTTATGGTATCTTCAATATTATAATTTCCATTTTCATCATTAAATGCTAAATTAAAAGCTTCTTCTATGAAAATATTTTATTATTTGTTCAGTTCTCTTCTTCATTTTTATAACCTTTTCCTTTTTATTAATTCTATTTCATATTCATAACTATATAATTTTCCATCAAGAGGTAAATTTTTAAGTTCTTCATTTATACCAGTTATCCAAAAGTTTTTATCTTCAGCTGTATCACTTTTTTTTTATTTCTTCTAAATACTCGTTAATAGTATCTAAAAAATCTTTATAATAAAAATTCAAACTCGGCAGTATGATTTTTGAAATATTCATATGTATATGTTTATCTGTTAAAGATGTTTTATTTAAAAAATCTATTATTTGATATTGTTCTAAACCGATATGGATCATCAAAGATGCTATATATTCGCGTTGTTCATTGGTTATATCATTCATAACCAGTTCTCTGGTATTTGGATTATAATATTTTTTATTTCTTTTAATACATGTTTATAGTCTTTATCACTTATGTATTTACTTGATTTTTGAAGTTATTAGTATTTCTTGAAACATCTTTGTGTTCGTCTACTTTACAGTTATCTTGCGCTAACATAACATTTCTCTTTATTAAAGTCTTATAAACTGTATTACTAATTTTTAATGATACTCCAGATAAAAATAAAGTAACAGCAATATCATTTATTTCATCACTGTTTAATCTCTCCAGTTTAGAAATACGTTTTTTCTCTTATTTCTCGGCAATTATTTATAATTGAATCTAAATCGAATAAGACAAAATCTGTTATATCTTTGTTATTTTCAAGAGCCATAAAGAATGGATTCTCGTCCATATTTAAAAAACTATAGAAACATATTGGAGATATTTTCTTGTTTTCTTTTATAAAATAAGTGTCAAAAAAGTCAATATAATTTAAATCATCTTTCTTATCTGGATTATCTTGCAATTGGGAATATTGTTCAACCAATTCTAGCATAAAATCAGTTACAATTTCCTCATCATAATCAATTGTATTAAAGTATTCTGAAAATCTTTTGAACATATTTGTAGTTATCAATATCGCATTTTGTTGTTGAGTTAAAAATTATATAAAAATAAAAAGGAAGAACACGATCTCTAACGAAATCATTTTTTTCATCATTCATTAAGTATTTAGCTCCAATTTCCCCACTAGGATCTTTATCTACAATTAATACCTGTTTTTCATTTCTTAAATAATTAACTACTTTAACAATACACTTTTTCAAATTTACCCCTCCGCAACATGAAGTGTATTGTATCAAATTAATAATTACTAGTCAAATTTTAACTCTTTTTTTTTATAAAATGTTTGTAAGCAGAATCTTGATTCCTAGAGAGATTAAAATAATTCCTCAATTGTTTTTGATATAGAGGAATATTTGCTACCTATTTTTGATCCTAATATACATCCTATATATGTTGTAATGAATGTTATACTGAAATTTAAGATAGACGATAAAATAATATTAAGATTTAAAAGGGCATAAGAAATACCAACTGAAAAAGCATCCATGCTTATAGAAACTGATAAAAGGAACATAATTTTAAAACCAAGAGAATCATTTAATTGAACTACATCGTCTTTTTCTCTTATCATGCTTATTCCTAAAAATGAAAGAATAAAAAATGAAATATAATAAGCAACACTGAAAAGTTTCATAGAAATTATATTACCAAGATAATACCCTAGTATTGGCATGATTGTTTGAAATATTGAAAACCAAATTGAAGTTGTTATAGAGCTTTTATATAAATTATTATTAAACTCAATTCCTTTACATAAAGATGTTGCAAAAAGAATCCATGCTTAAGGAAAAAGATAAGACAATTAATTCAATTATATTCACAAATTATCACCTATAAAAAAATATATTCTTAAATAAAAAAGTAGTATAAAACTACTTACTTAATTTAAAATCTTCTAAAGTAAACTCACTTTCTGATTTGTAACCGGTTAATTTTTTTAAATTCGTTATTTCTTTAACTATAACTAAATAGTTAAATGTTGTTAAAGTTGAAGTGATAACGGCTAAAGAAAAGAAAATAATACTCATAAGAAATAAATAATAATTTCCGATAAAGAATGTTAGGCATATAAGTGTACCAAATCCAATTATAGCGATAAGATTAACTAACAATACTGCTAATCTTTCTTTATAATTACTTTCATATTCATCAATTTTTTCTTTGAATATTTATTTTGTTTTGAACAACAGCTTTATTTAATTTTGAAATATTACTTTTAGTATTTTTACAATTCTATAATCTCCAGTTGAAGAAAATATTTTTATTTTATCATCTTCAATTTTATATTCAACTATATATTTTTATATCTTTTGTTAAAGAAATTTTGATATTTTTCTTTTAACTTATTTAGTTTTACTTTGATTATTTCTACTATTTTCAAGTTTACCCCTCCTCATTAATTGTTCTATATAATAACACATATTAAAAAGTTATTCAAGAACATAGAATTAATGCATGAAAAAAAGAGATGAAAATTCATCTCTTTAACTTAATGACATTAGAGTAATACGTGCGTATCCATTGCCAGATTGAACACCTGAACCCGAGTATTGCTTAATGCATAAGCGGGGTTGATATAATTGCTTCCACCTGTTGATGCATGATTTGTTTGACCACAACTCAATGAATAGAATGTTTTATAGTATGTATGATTGCTTGTGTATAGGTTTGATGGAACTTGGTTTCCTACACCAACGGCACCGGCTGTTGATTTTCCACAACTTCCACAAAAGTTTACCCAAACACGATCATACCATTCTTTTTCCGACATCAGTAGATGAATCTCCACAAGCTGAATGATGTGTATCATAAAATTGCGTATAGATATGTGCACTTCTACCACAAACTGGACAGTTGAATACACCATTATCAACAGGAGAACCTGATTTATTATAAGTGACTGTACAAGTGAATGGTAGTGAGGCACTGCTGGTATAGCAACCATTGCTTGTTGAATAATAAGTCGTATTATTTGTTGTATAAGCATAACCTGAGTGGATATGTGCATGTCCGCTTTGTCCACCAGAACCACCAGCTCCTCCACCTGCATGTCCGGCTTGTCCTGCATTTCCTGATATATTTCCAGCTGTGCTACCACCAACACCTCCAGCTTGAGCTGATGTGGCTCCTCCGCCGCCTCCAGCAATCAAAAGAGTACCTTTAGTATTGGAATTTATGTAAGTCATTCCTCCACCAACTCCATATGCAGTGGCGCCTCCACCACTATTGTAACCATTTTGTCCTCCAGTTACTATAGTTAATGCTTCACCTTTGATAAGGTAAATGTTCCAGTCATAGAACCACCTTTACCTCCTAAAAAGAGATCCATAATTTCCACCTTGTGCTCCCCAAGTTTCTAATTTATATGTTCCAGCACATGGTGTTGAGAAGCTTTGGGATCCACCAGTATACCCATAATTCCATGTTTGACCAATGTTATATGGACATAAAGCAGCTGTTTTGATTGTACATGTGCTTCCTTGAGCATTACTATTGTTGTTTATGGTTATTGTTTGACTTCCTGTTGCACTTGTTCCGGTTGTTAATCCGCTTATTGTATATCCATTTGTACAACTTGCTGATTCTATGTAATAGTTGCTTGATGGTGTTATTGTTACTCTTCCACTTCCAGCATAATTTATGTTTAATGATGTTGGATTTATTGTTACATTACTTCCACTTACACTTACTCCATAACTATTTACTTCCCATACAGCATACATTGTTGTTGTTTTATTTAAGTAGTAGTTATATGATAAGGCATATTTTGTTCCACTTAAACTTCCTTCTGCCCAACTTTTTAATGTATATCCTGTCTTACTGACATTATTTGGTAACACATATAAATGGTTTGATGCTCCATTTATACTATTATAGTATTGTGTTGTTGTTTGAGTTTCTGGTTGTGGACTTCCTCCACCTACATTATAACTTAAACTTATTGTTCGTTTATATACTGAATTTAGATCTAATGAATTCTTTAGATTTATCGTTGCTCCTATTTTATAAGTCGCATTTCCTTCTCCTCTTGTTCCATCTGTTCTCCATCCTAATGCTGTATATGTGCTTATTGCATCTGGTGTTGGTATTGTATATTTTGGTATTGTTTCATGATCTCCTACATCACTTGTTATATATTCTACTGTATTCGTATTTGTTTTTATCGTATTACTTGCTCCTGTATGATAGTTTAAGCTTACACTTCTTACATAATGTGCATAGTATGTTGTATTTTCACTTATTTTCATATTCGCATTTGTTGCTGTATATTTATTTGAACTCCACTCACTAAAAGCTGTTTCTTTATACATGTATGGTGTTAATGGTACTGTAACTGTACACTCACTTGCACCATTATATAAAATACATGAGCTTGTTAATACATCTATTTCTGATTCATTTCCATAATAGAATGTTCCTACTATTTGTTGTTTCTTTCGTGTTACTGAATAGAATATTTGATCACTTGCTATATCATAATAGAAATTGTTTGCTGCTATAACATTTGTTCCTCCTTGTGTTGTATCCCAACCATCCATTATATATTCACTTTTTGGTATTACTATACCCGTTTCTATTTTTACACGTTGCATCATTGTTGTATTTATTACATGTTGTCTCACTTAATTTATTTTCTCCTGCATTTGTATCTACCAATATCCATTTTGCTTTTTACTTCCTTTTTATAGATTGCATATAAAGTTATATCATGGCTTGGCATTTTGATTTCACTTTGTCCGACTGTTGCAGTTTTTTATTTTCATTCCATCCAACAAATGTATATCCTTCTTTTATTCCTCTTGGGGTCAAATCAATATTATTTCCAAATGTTTCTTCTTCTACATGGCTTGTTACACTTGTTCCTCCATTGGTGCTATAATCATACGTTATGTTATAGGTATTTGCCTTCCATACAGCTATGGCTTCCGTTGTTTTATTTATACTTATTGTACTTCCATTTTTATATGTTTTATTATTTATTGACCATCCACTTAATTTATTTCCTTCTAAAGCTTGTTACTCCATTTATTACTACCTCTATAGACTTTTCTATACTTGCTTCTGTTGTATTATAATAAACTTTTTTGTTGTTGAGTTATTTTTCTTTTCCTCCGTTTTCATTATATATTGCTTATATCTTTTTATAAACTCCGTTATATGTTTGATCTTCATATACTTTTATAGTTTCTCCAAAACTATATGTTTTTCCTTCTGCCAATGTGTCTATTCTCCAACCGTCAGTTACGTATCCACTTATAGCATCTGGTGTATCAAGTTCAACATCTACTCCCTAGGTTTGTTTTTCCACTTGCATTTATTAAAATTTTATCTTTATATATTTCACTTGATGTTATACTTCCAAAAACTCCACTTTTATAGTTTATTGTTAGCAGTTTTTCGTATACTGCATAATATGCTTTATTTTGGCTATTTTGTTGTTTAGTTTCAATTTTTATTGTATCTGGACTTCCACTCCAACCAACAAGTATTCCTCCATTTGTTGTTACATTTGTTATTCCACTTTCTGTCTCACATGTTTGTTCTCCATTATATTTATTACAACTTTTTTCTACTTTTTTTCGGGTTTCTCCATCATAATAATTATAAGTTATTTTTACAGCATCATCGTTTCTTATTACGGCATACATCGTTGTGTTTTGGCTTATGCTTACTTTTTTCACCTTCGTTATATTCCCCTTCATGTGATTTTTCGTCTCTATTCCATCCTAAGAATGTGTAATTTTTTCCAACTTTTTATTAATGTTGCTAAACTTACTTCTGCTGACGTCGCTTTATTATAAATTGTATATTTTTCTTGTTTTGAATTTGATAAGACATATGCATTTTCATCTCTTATTTTATAGTTTACTGTTATTGTCTTTTTAAACATTGCATATAATCGTACCTCTTTTACATCTTCTTCTGGTATGTATGTGTCTATTGCTCCTCCTGTTGAGTCAGCATATAAGCTCCATCCAATAAACTCCCATCCTGGTTTATATGCTTTTATTCCTTTTAAGTTTATTTCTTCGTCTCCTTGATAATATACAATTGAGCTTTTATCTGCTCTTATTCCACCATTTTCTTGATAATCTAATATTATTCTGCTTCCATTTATCGTCCATTCAGCAGTTACTTTTGTATTCTTTGATATCTTAACCATACTTCCTGCTTGATATTTTGTTCCACCTATATTCCAACTTTCAAATATATGGTTTTTTTTTGTTATTTTTTTAATCCATCGTCTAGTTTTATTTCCGCCTCTTTTTCCTTTTTTTACTACCAGCATTATAATATATGCTTGCTGTTTGCTCATCCGAATATTGCTTTCATCTTCTCCAGATTCGTATGTTAATTTTACTTTTCTTTCATATATACCATTATATGTTTTATTTTCTTTACTTCCTTGTTTTCCTTCTTTTATTTCTGCATCTTCATTTTTCTAAATCTTCTCGATATCCTTTAAACGTATATCCTTCTTTATCATCAAACGTTGGTATCATCTTTTTCTTCTTGTATTACTTTTATTCCTTCTCTTGTTGTTTCACCATGTTTTTTTACCTTTACGTTTTCTGTTTTACTTGCTCCTACATAGCTTAGAGATGATTCTTTTTCATAGTATGCGTAATATTCTTCTCCTTTGCTTATCTCAAAGTTTTCTTCTTTTACTGGTGTTTCACTTTCTTTAGTATATCCACTTAAAGGTATTCCTTCATATGGCTTACTTACCAAGCCGCTTACATCTATTTGACAACTACTTTCTCCATTATATTTGTAACATTTTAAAACATTTTCTTCTGGTGTTGTTCCATTATATGTTATAAATGTTGCACTTAAAGCTGTCTTTTCATATGTTACCGAATAGTATTTTTCATCCTTATTGATTTCTATCTTTTTCTTTTCCAACATATTCAGCTGTTTGTTTCTTTCTGTTTTACTCAGCCAACTGCTTTATATCCCATTTTGGCACTTATACTTGTATATTTCTTTTTTATTAGCCCATTTCTATTGTACAATTCACATTTTCATTTCCATATAAATTTTACATGTATCTTTATATTCATTATAAGACATCTCACATGCTTTTACATCTGAGATCATAAGTATATTCATTATTATCATTACAATTATACTTACTGCCTTCTTCATACTTTCTCCTTAATATTATTTTCGTCTATTTCCTTTATCTTTATACTATATAAGTATATCACAACTACAAATGTTTCTTCAATAATTTAGAAATAAAAAAAAGGAAAAACCTATACTATAGGTTTCCTTGCGTCTTTATTTTCAATAAATGTTGATTTTTTCTTGAGGTTCAAGCATCTTTTCTTTTTCTTTTTTGAAGCTCATTAAAAATCAATATGACATCATCATAAATCGAAAAGTTAGAATTGCTTTTAGAAATCGCGATTACTTTTTATGATGTTTAATGTCTTTAATTTTTTCCCAAAAACCTTTTTTGGTAAACAGCTTTTGGGAACATTCTTTCATAGGCAAAATATTCTTTGTTATCAATGCATGTATTGATAGATGTTAACACGCCACAATAAAGTTCTTTATCTTCAACATCATTTTGTTTAATTTTTTTTAAAATAATATGTAAACGATTCCTCTTTCTTATCTATTTTAAAAATTTCTTCATTGTCACCATCATTAATAAAAATGTTTATGGGGTTATCGTTTGCTTCAAAGCATATAGTGTATTTATCATAGCTGATTTTCAAGAAACATCTATCTTCCTCATAAGATGTTTTTGCAATTAGAGTTTTTTCATCTCCACTAAAATCTACACTCATAGATTTAGGTGATAAAACTAGTTCATAATTTTCTTCTGAAAAATATGACGGTTGAAGCACATTCTTCAAAAAATACATTATAAAATTTAAATGAATATATTCATTTTCAACGTTTTCTTCATTAAATCCAATTTTATTTAATCTTCTAAATATTGCTGTACATAAATTTTCCTCGTGTTTTATTTCCATAAATTATATCCTTTCTTTTTATACAATATATTATATTAGTGCAATAACTAAAAAAGAAGTGATTTACACTTCATTAACTATTTTATCAAGTACCGCATTAATCATTTTCTTACTGAATCATCACTATATCTTTTAGCAAGTTCAATAGCTTCATTAATAACTACTAAATCAGAGTGTCTGTATACTTTAATTCATAAATACTCATTCTTAAAATTGCTTTTCCTTCTGAATCCAATCTGTCAATTGTCCAGTTGCTCAAATATTTATTTGCTAATTCATCGATTGTATCCATATATGTTACAACACCATATACGATATCCTTTACAAATTCATTATCAATTTCAACGTTTTCTTTTATTGTTGAATCGACATCAAACTCAATATTGTTTCTTTTATATAAATCTATTTGGTATAAAATAGTCATTATTTTTTCTCTTAATTCACTACGGGTAGACATAATATAACCTCTTTCATAAGGATAATTTTAGCACAATACCAATATTTAGTAAACTACATTTTTATGAGTTTTTATAATATCTTCATGTATTTCTTCAATTGGACGCATTTGGTTCCCATTAGAACATTCAACTTTCTTCCAATCTAGTAATTCACATGCATATTGAGCAGTATCGTAAACTTTTTGTTTTTAAATATTCTTTGTTACTTTCGTGAATATCTTTTTGAATACCATCATTTACTTTACGAGCGTTTCTAATTTGTTCTATAACTTCATATGGAGCAGTTAAAAAATATGACTATATCCGGTTTTTTATTCCTAAGCGATTGTATTCAAAATCCATAACATATTCAATAAAATCTTTCTTTGCGTATTCTGGAAGTGATGCAGCTTGATATATAACACTTGATGTTGTGTATCTATCAAGTAAAACAGTTTTTCCTTCATCTAAAGCAGGCATTATTTTATCTTTAGATACAATTGCACGATCTATAGCATATAAAGAATTTATAAAATATGGACTTAATTCTTCTAAATTTCCAAATTCTCCTGCTAAATATTTTTCAACTAAAAAGCCACTTGTTTCATGATATGTTGGAAAATGATGAGCAATAACTTCTCCATATTGTTCCAAATATTCTCTTAAAAGTTCTACTTGAGTTGTTTTTCCAACGCCATCACAAGCACCTTCTACTACTATTAACTTACCTTTTTTCCATGTTTTTACCTCCTAATATTATTTTAACAAAAAAAAGCTATAGTTTTAAACTATAACTATTTATATTTGGGACTAAAGGTAACAGTTTTATCAACTATTGCTCTTATCGATGTTGCATCAAAAGGCTTTTGAATCATATCTATTACTCCTTGGTATGACATTGCACGTTTAATACCCTCTTCAGTATCCTCTCCACTTATTATGGATACAGGAACTATCTTAAATAAATCATGTTCTTTGAAGTAATCAAGTACTTCAAAGCCATTCATAACTGGCATTTGTAAATCTAAAAATAAACCAACAAGTGAATCATTCATATATTGATTAACTATGTCAATAACTTCTTTTCCATTGTGAGCTACTATTACTTCAAATTCATTTCTAAATATCTTGCTAAAGAAATTAGTTATAACCGGTGAATCATCAGCTATTATTATCTTGTTTCTTAAAACATTTCCATCAATTTTTATAGTTATATCAACCACAAAGATAATTTTATATTCTTCCACAGTTATAAGAGTTACCAATTTTTCTTTATTATCATTAGTAACTAATACTTTTTAAATTCATTTTCATTTAAAAAGCAGGACTAAATTCTTTTATATGTGCGCATAACGTCGTTTATTTTATCATAATCAAGCGGAGATGAAATTCTAAGTTCTTCTCCAGTATACTTTATATCATAAAATTTATTATCATTTTTAGAAGCAATCATATTAGGAATGTTTTCAACAATAGCTCTTATATCCATAATTACACTCCTAAATACGTTTTTTACTAAAATTAATTTATTCTATTAGCTTCGATGATTAACGGATTAATGTTTGTTTTAACAAACTCAACATTTCC
>VOFC01002931.1_pt1 | contig 20462 bp, 26 predicted proteins | sample 5384161 | NCBI WGS metagenome assembly VOFC01 (sample SAMN12384722, study PRJNA508395) | human gut metagenome | isolation source: healthy gut B | host: Homo sapiens
CAATGCAGTCTCGTCCGCCCAGGCGTCCGCGCCTGCAAAGTTAAAGAGGGAATTGCCGTGGTCGAACAGGGGAGCGGGGGAGACGATGGTATTCGTCCGGTTATCGACCATCACGCCGAAGTTTCCAAAATGCCGGTCCACATTGCAGATCACCGCATCAAACACCAGCATTTCGTTCAGCGCGTTGACAAACTTATCTCCCATCTTTTCATAATACGCCCTGACAGCCCCATGCCGCCCTTAGAAACGAGATGGCCGATAGGGAGGTAGGCATACGCCTTGTCGGTAAAAAGCTCGCAGGTGGAGCAGAGAACGCCTTTCCAACGGGATAAGCCGTAGGGGACCGCGTGAACGCCCATGGCGGCGGCGATCTGTGCGGCGTAAAACTCAGAGTATGGTTCGTTGCCGGTATTGGCCGCGCCCTCTGTGCCGCCCTTATAGAGATACACCTTACCGCCGATGCGCCGCCAGCATTTGCGGAGCATTCCGTTGGTGGTAAACTCCGGGCTGGAGAGTAGGGAAGTGCGGACGCTGCTGCCATAGCCGGTAAAGGCAAGCTCGGCCAGAACATTGCTGAATGGGTTGTCGTAGAGATTTACTTTGTCAAAAGAAGCGGTGTCACCGTCCTCAACGACCCAATAGCAATCGTTAAGGGATAGTCCTTTACAAACGCTGATAATAGCGAGCGGACGGTTGAGGTTTAAGCCGCATTTTGCCAAAAGGCTATGGACATAGGCGCGATTCTTCGGGATCGTGCGGCGGCGCAGCCAACGGCTCAATCCGTCCGGCGTCAGCGTCAAATCAAGCGGCAGCAATGCCGCTTTTTCTTCGTTTGTCCAAAGGATTTGGATCTCCGGCTCACTGGTATCCGTCGTTGCGGAGAATTTAACGAGCGGTTCATCGAACTGCTTTAAAATATAGTTCATGATAAATCCTCCTCAAAAGTTACTTCAGACCACACAGGAAATTTTCTACATTCAAATACTGAACACCCTCAGCAAACTTATCTTTTCCGCGATAAAGAACGAATTTACCGCTGATCGGGCCAAAGCGATTTTCAACGATTTGGCATTTCTCTGCATCACGCAGATGAATTGTCTGCTTTTCGTTGACCTCGGTGCTGTGCTTGATTTCATAGATGCGGCAATTTTTACCTGCTTTATCGTAGATCACCATGTCAAACTCGCCGCCGGCATCGAACTTGAATTTGAACGCTTCCATCGTACTGGGTGCTGGCCTTACAGACTTCCAGCAGAACAATGTCCTCCAGCATCCGGCCCTTTACATCGTCCAGAATCTTTCCTGTGATATATGCCTTATCCGCTTCGGGGATCGATGCAAAATAGGCATCCTGCATCAGGAATAGACCAGAGCCTTTGCGATGGCATAGCGCATACCGGACTGGGAAAAGACGATATGCTCTGCCTGCTTACCGCTTTCGTACCGTTCCGGACAGTTGACGATCAGATCCAGCATAAGCAGATACTTCTTCACTTTGTCGATATGCTCCTGCGTGATCGGGACGGTTGTTTCGCTCTTTTCCTTGACCTCAATGATGGCCTTTAATCGCTCCAATATTTGCTTTTCATTGACATCATAGAGAACGGTCGCCCGTTCCGCAGGGAGATCATGTCAGAAGCAGCTCCTTTGCGGAACCAAAGTCATGGGACTTAAATTCGTCCTCTACCACGCGCAGCACAAAGCGGTGGTTCATGTGCTGCACAATGCGGTTGATAACATTGGTCAGCTCACCTTTTTCGTAAAGCTCACGCAGTTGATTGAAATATTCGCCGTAATGGTCATTTTTCAGTGTATGCTGAATGTTGCGGCTGATGGCGGTGTCAATATACTTTCGGGTGCTTTCATCGTCTCGAAATGCGACTTCGTCAAAGGCGGCGTCCGGATCGTCAAAGCTCATATTTTCCATTTTCAGCGTTCCGCCGTATTCGATATAGGAATCGACAGAACGGATGTTCAGGAGCCGCGCATACTCCCGAGAGGGAATAAAGGAGGTGTGAATCGTCACACTTCTGTCATACAGCTCATCGCGGTTTGCCATAGCGAAGCCAAGAGAGTCCGTACCGGATACAACGATTTTTCATGCCCATCATGCTGAACACATCGGAAAGCACGGCAGCGGTGTCGATGAAGTCGCTCAGGAGCGTAATTTCATCAATAAACACATACCGATAGCCCAGTTCAAACAGAGCTTTCAAGTCCTTTGTCAGCCGCGACATATCATCAGTGGTCTGCACCCTGATGTAGGCCGTTTTTCTATGGGCAGTTCGGAAAGCATTTGGAACAGAAGTGTTGTCTTTCCGGTCCGGCGGAGACCGTATAAAATACAGATCTTCCCATCATAGGAGCCGTTCACAAACTTCTGCAAGGTGCTGAAGCAGTCCCGCTTGCCGTATTTTGCCACGCTGTTTGCCAGCGCCTGCAAGCCCGCACCCGTGACAACATTCGTATAAAACTCAGGCATTTGCGAGAGTACGGCGGCCGTGATAACAGGCCGACCATAGCTTTCCAGCTTTTGATAAATCGCATGGTATCTGGCCGTGTTTACTTTCGCGGCATCATTTTCGTAATTCTGATAGTTGCGTGTGGACATACCGAGGTATTCCGCACATTGGGCCTGATTCAGACCCTTTTGAAATACGCAATTTTTTTAAGGTCACGCTCATCACCTCGCCTTTATTATATCACAGTATACGCAAAGGACAAGAAAAATACGCAAATATTTCGTATTTTCTTCGTCTATTTTCGCCTTTCTTCTTAGGGAGCTGCGTAAGCGCGGCTAATTCTTCGTAGGTCAATTCACCGTTCACATAGCGGTTTCGTGCATCCTCCGCTTGTGCTTTCCAGATTTGAAATGCGGCATCTGTGTAGATGGCCGGAGTACGGCGAACACGCATATCATTGGTTTTGATCCGCTGCCGGATTAGCTTTAAGCCATCATCGGCAGCGATTTTCTTTTCATGCTTCTCTTTGACTGCGAGTTCTTTGCAGCTTTTTCCGGTATCACCGACTGACCGATTACAATAAAGAGCTTTGGAAGAGAACGGGATAAAGTAACGATGACAATATTCACACTTTTTCAATTCAATTCCTTGCTCGACCATCTCCAGCAGTTCTGTCAGCAGCGTCGCGCCCAAATCGTCCGAGCCCTCGATGCGGGCAAACCGGACGGACTTTGGTGGCGTCGAAATGCGGTCTGCCGCCAACACCGGATCAAAATTCTGCTCATCTACATACAGCTTTCGTTCCGCGCGCATCTTGAGGTCCAAACCGGCGATCGCTGTGGCAGCTTGAAAATCGCGGCTCATATAGAGCGCCAAACGCTGCTTGGCGCTCAACTTAGGTCTGTCCGGCACAAGCACGGCATCTGCAAAGGCGGAAAGTTCCTTTTGCAGCTTCTCAAAACCTTCCATGCGTTCATCAAGCACGTCTGCCAGCTTTTCTTCAAAAAAAGAGGGACTGCACAAAGCGTTCCCCAAAAAGGGTGAATCGTGCTCAGCTCGTTTTTGATCTCGGTAATGGCTTGATTTTCCATCATGGGCGTTGTTCGCACCAGTAATTTCGCCCGTAAAGAAGCGAAATCTGTGGACAAAAAGGCAATAAGGGTTGTCCCGAGACGATATTCCACGGGCTTGAAATCCGTTTCTACATATTCCTTTTTGGGGCCAAAACTCAAGCAATACAAGGCTCTCAAGGCTTTTCCTCCATTCGTGGACACAGCTCCGCAATCGTATGTGGTATATCATTTGTCACGTAATTAGTTTACCACATATTGAAATCTCCGTCAACGCTTGCTATCATTTTTGTGGAAGTTGAAATTCAGCACAAACGATCTTCCACAAAATTGAATGACCGCCGGAGCGTTTCTCTTTCGGGGAAGCAGGCCATGACCGTCAATGACGCGAGCGTGCCAAGGAGCAGAAATTGAGTTTCCGTCAGGCAGGAAACCGCTTCCGGGAAAACGGCAAACAAGTTCACCGGTCTCTCTCCGCAGGATGGCAAGCAAACCGGAGTTGCTGCATAATCAGGCGGCAGACGAGATCGGGGGACTTTCTTCTCGCGTACCAGGATGGCAGCAAGGTATCCAATGAAACGCAGTTTGCTGCGTACAGAAATGGAGAAAATCGAATGGCGGCAGAACCACCAGAGATCAGAGCAGGCAGGAATTCGCCGCTGATGTTGGGTTGGGATTCCATGCGTGTTTTTGGATTCTCCGCGTGGTATCTTTCCGAGCCCAGCAGCCAGCGAGGATGCGTCCTGAAACGAAAATTTGACATTCTGATTATCGAGCGGATGTCGGATTTTACAACTGTTGTATGGACGCACAGAAGGTGCTTTCGGGCGATGAAAAGCAAGGTTCCGGATTTTTTTAACGAAAATGCAGTGTACACCGATGAACCGACTTCCCAACTGCATCTCATTATAGAAAAATTAGGAAGAACAGATGAAGAAAATGGCAATTTAGTTCTCACGAAAACACAGTGAAATACCTTTTGCAATAAAGCAATAGTGCCTTTCAGTATCCGCACAATTGCAAAGGCACATTCTGTATCGTATGATACCAATGAAAAGGGAGGAATTTTTATGTTACAAGTAGCGGCGTACTGCCGCGTATCCACGGATAAGGAGGATCAGGCGAACTCGTTTGAAGCGCAACAGCGATATTTCCGCGATTACATCGAGCGTCAGCCGGATTGGGTCCTGCAAGGCATCTATGCCGACGAGGGCATCTCCGGCACATCCACCCGCAAGCGCGTGGAGTTCAATAAAATGCTCCACGCGGCGGAGCTGGGGCAGATCGACCTGATCGTGACCAAGGAGGTCAGCCGTTTTACCCGCAACACGGTGGACGCCCTGCAAATCACCCGCGAGTTGCGTCGGCGCGGCGTAGGCGTGCTGTTTCTCAATGACAGCCTGGATACCCGCACCAACGATGGGGAGCTTCGGCTGACGATCATGAGCTCCCGTCGCGCAGGATGAGAGTCGAAAAACCTCTCAGAACGCTCCAAATGGGGGCAGACGCGCAGCATGGAGAAGGGCGTTGTTTTTGGCGGCTCGCTGCTGGGCTATGACGTGATTGGCGGCAAAATGGCCGTCAACCCGGAGGGCGCGGAAGTTGTTCGGCTCATCTTCCATAAGTATCTGCAAGAGCGTAAGGGGTGCAGCACCATCGCGCGGGAGCTGCGGGAGGCGGGCATCCTCAGCAGCAAGGGCAACTGCCTTTGGTCGTCTGCCACCGTGACAAAGATCCTGAAGAATGAAAAAATACTGCGGTGACCTGATCCAGAAAAAGACCTACACGCCGGACTATCTGACGCACGAAAAGAAGTACAACCACGGCAAGGAGCCGCTGGTAGCGCTGAAAGACCACCATGAGGCCATCATCGACCGTGAGACATGGCAGGCTGTGCAGCGGGAACTATCCCGCCGCAACCGCGCGACGGGCTGCGGCGGACATGGCAACCGCTATCCGCTCTCCGGCAAAATTTGCTGCGGCGAGTGCGGCAAGAGCTTCTCCCACCGCACCAAAAAGCGGCAGGATGGCAGCTCCTATTATCGCTGGTGCTGCTTCACCGCCACCAACGGGCCTGCGGCGCACAGACGGCGCAGGAAATGTCATCGGATGCAGCGTCGGGCGGCAGATCCGGGACGATGTCGCCATGGATCTTCTGCGGCGCTCCGTGAGCGACGTGACGCTGGATAAGAAATCGATCATATCGAAGTCTCACCCGCGTTGTGGAAAGCGTTCTGGCGTCCGGTGAGGGCAGCGGCGAGCAGGAGCTGCGGCGGCTGGAGCTTGAGTTTGAAAAGCTGCAAGCCCGCAATGACACCATCCATGACCGCTATTTTTCGACGAGAGCATCACCAAGGCTGATTATCAGCGCGCCAAAGCTCGCTGTGAAAATGAAATGAACCGGGTGCAGGAGAAAATCGCCGCGATCAAACAGCGGCAGACGCTGAACACCAACACGCAGACCCTAAAGCCGGACATTCACGCCGCCATCACGGGCATCGTCAGCGGACGCACGGCGGACGATGACTTTTACGGGCACCTCCTCCAACAGATGACCGTGTACCGGGACGGCAGGGGTAGAGGTGGCGCTCAATCTGCTGCCCGCCAAGTGGGTCTATGTACTGGACGGACTGAAAAATACCGCGGGCAAAAATAGGGGGCCATGACGCTTCCTCTGTACGGTCAGCAGGCCCTTCAGTCCGGATAGGGGCATGGTAGCTGGGAAAGGTAGCGCAGGGACGCGCCCAGCTCCCCGTCGGGACCGCCGTACTGGCTGATGATCACCGCGGCCAGCTTGGGGTTGGGGCGACCTTCACCGGGTATTGCAGCTTTTTCTCATAAACAAACATCAGCCGTTTCCTCCTAACTCCCAGGGCCATGGGTCATTGAGCCAGGTAGCCGTCCTCCAGACCAACTCCGCGCTGTCCAGAGGGCCGTATTTGGCGGTATACTTTTCCCGGCCCTCCTTGGCCAGCTTGATATAGGAGGCGTACAGTCCCAGAGCCTCCTGGTCCTGGGGGTGTGTATCCAGATAGAGATTCAGCTCCGTGACGGCGAAGTCAAGGGCCATCAGCTCCACCGTGTTTGGCAGCTTGGTCCGCCTGAATAGCCGCCTCTTTGAACGGCAGGTCCAGCCCCGGAAACAGGGTGCCGGTCTGCAAAAGCCTCCGTCCGGCTGTACCGGGTGGGATTATTGCTCTGCATGGAATATATGGGAAAGCCAGTGCCGCGCAGCCGGGCAGGGTACCCTGACCGGCCTCGCAGACCGCGGGCTTCACTTCGGGTTTTTCCATAGCTTCGTGATCCCCTCCTTATTGAAAGCGCCCTTGGGCGCGTACCCTATCCTATGCGGAAGGGGCAAGTAGGGAACTTGCTTTCCCGACAAAAAGTCGCTATAATGACATATTGGATAAGCTGCGGCGCATAGGCTGGGCCGAGGTGATTGGCATGATCCTGCTGGATTCGGAAACGAATGCTGCTGTATACATGGCTGGCGGTCTGCATGATCGGACTTTCCGCCATTTTTCTGGCAGGCTCCCGACGGGCCTTCACGCCCACTGGGGCGATGGGGCAGGGGAGCCGCGCTCAAACCGTGGTCATCGACCCGGGCCACGGCGGGCAGGACGGCGGCGCCGTCGCCGGAGACGGTACGGAGGAAAGCCGGATCAATCTGGCGATTTCCCTGCAGCTGGAACAGCTTCTTGCGCTTTGCCGGTGTTCGGACGGAACTGACCCGGCGGGGAGGACGTCATGGTCTGCGATCCCGGACTGGAAACCATGCGGCAGCGGAAGGTGTCGGACCTCCACAACCGGGCATCATTTGTCGACGGCGATCCCCAACGCGGTGCTGTTGAGCATCCACCAGAACAGCCTGCCGTCCTCGCCGGTGACCCACGGGGCGCAGACCTTCTGGAACCGGCAGGAGTGGGCGGAAGCGCTGGCCCGGACTCTGCAAGCCGGGTTGAACCCGGTGGTCAACACCCACCACCGGGCCAAGGAGCCGAAACAGATCCCGGACAGCATCTATTTGATGAACCATGTGGACGCTCCCGCAGTGCTGGTGGAGTGCGGCTTTCTGTCCAACAGGGAGGAAGCCGCGCGGCTCCAGCAGGAGGACTATCAGAAAAGCTGGCGACGGTCATCGCGGCGGGTATTTGCGATGGATGGCCGGAGAGGATAGGAAATGAAAGCAAAAACGCTGTTTTATTGTACGGAATGTGGAAATGAGACCGCAAAATGGGCGGGGAAGTGCCCCGCCTGCGGCGCGTGGAACACCATTGTGGAGCAGCCGGAACGCCCCAAGGGAACAGGGAAGGGGGCCTCTGTCCGGGTGGGCATGACCCGCCGCCGGGCCTGCCCCGTGACAGATCTCACCGCTGACGAGGAGATCCGGTTTCCCACCGGCATGGGGGAGTTGGACCGGGTCTTGGGCGGCGGGGCCGTGAAGGGCTCGCTGGTGCTGGTGGGCGGTGCGCCCGGCATCGGCAAATCCACGCTGATGCTTCAAATTTGCAGCAAATTATGTGAATTTTCCAAGGTTTTGTATATTTCCGGTGAGGAATCTGAGCACCAGCTAAAGCTGCGGGCCAAGCGGCTCCATGTGGAAAGCCAGCAGCTTTTGGTGCTTTCGGAAACGAATCTGGGGGATGTGCTGGAGGCCGTGAACACGGAGCAGCCGGATGTGCTGATTGTGGACTCCATCCAGACCTTATACAATGACGCGCTGGACGCCGCCGCAGGCAGCGTCAGTCAGGTCAAGGACTGCACGATGTCTTCTGATGCAGCTGGCCAAGGGGCAGGGCATCACGGTGTTTGTGATCGGCCACGTCAACAAGGAGGGCTCCATTGCCGGTCCCAAGGTACTGGAGCACATGGTGGACTGCGTGCTGTACTTTGAGGGCGACCAGCACACCAGCTATCGGAGTTTGCGGGCGGCGAAGAACCGCTTCGGCGCTACCAACGAGATCGGCGTCTTTGAAATGCGGGACGAGGGGCTGGCGGAGGTGGAGAACCCGTCGGAAATGCTGCTCTCCGGCCGACCGGAGGACGCCCCGGCACCTGTGTCACCTGTGTGATGGAGGGGGTCCGGCCCGTTCTGGCAGAGCTTCAGGCGCTGGTGGTCACCTCTGCCGGGGGCAATCCCCGGCGCACCAGCAACGGCTTTGACTACAACCGAGCGGCCATGCTGCTGGCGGTGCTGGAAAAGCGGGGAGGACTGCGGGTCTCCGCCTGCGACGCCTATCTGAACATCGTGGGCGGTCTGTCACTGGACGAGCCTGCCGCAGACTTGGCAGCGGTGATTGCATTGGCGTCCAGCTATTTGGACAGGCCGGTGCCCAGCGATCTGGTGGCCATCGGAGAGGTGGGCTTGACCGGGGAACTGCGCAGCGTCAATCAGTTGGATCAGCGGGTGTCTGAAATTCAGCGCCTGGGATTCCGGAGGTGCGTGGTGCCGGCTCATCGGGCAGGTACCACAAAGGCGCCGACCGGTCGACGGTGATCCCGGCCCGGAATATCGGAATTCAAGTAGAATTGTCGAAGTTCACCGATAAAATCCCTGTTCTATTGCAAAAAGTCGCCGCAGAAGGGGGTGGTTCTGCGACGGCTTTTGATTTTACAAAATAGAAAAATGAGTCAATTTTTTTACTTATACTTTCTGTTCAGGAAAGCAACTACACCAGCGGCGGTCAGGGTCAGACCAACAGCAACTGCCGGAACAGTGGTTGCGTCACCGGTTTTCGGGGGGTGCTGTCTGTTGATTTCTGTACGGCAGCAGTCGGGCGTGCCGAATCATTCGGCTTTTTGGAATCATCATCAAATTCAAAGGTCGGAATCTTGTCAACCTGCTGGATTCCATCCTGAGAAATTGCATAGAATGCCAGCTTTCCATCTGTCATTTTCTACAACGACATACATGGTTGGATTGACCCCTGCATCAGTTGCAACAATAAAAAGAACATAGTAGTCACTTGTATTCTCCAAGGTTTTGTAGAATGTTGTGAACTGCACATAAAATTCATCATAAAACGGATTGTCCGAGCAAACCAATGCATCATTGTGATCAAAATCGTCATAGTAGGTCACGTAGAAAATATCTTTTGTTCCATCCGTCTTTACATAATAAACGACTTGATAAGTATAGCCCTCTTCGTCAACATAGTATGTATGATACGTGCCGATCCATGTTCCATCCTCCAGCTGAAGAATGTTATCGCTCGAATAGTCCGGAAGCATCTCTACATTTTCTTCATCCGGAAGCAAGTCAGGATTAGAGCCGGACTGAATCTCATCGATCAAATTATCGATCTGCTTTTGCAGTTCTTCCATAATTTTTTGAAGTTTCTTCTGCGGAATACGTGGTCGTCGTCGTAACAGAAGCAGATTCTGTTCCAGTTACTGCTACTGTTGTTTCAACACCATCTGCATCACTTTTTACCGCAGTCGTCGTGGAGGTGGGTTCTTCGGATTGTACAATTGTCGTGGTGATTGCTGTTTCTTCTGTTACCGTAGTTTCGTTGACTTCCATTTTTGCTTCATCCGCAGCAGTGGTTTCTGTTCTTGTTTCTGCGATTTCCGAAACGGCTGTTTCTGCTTCGGCTTCCGTTGTAACGACTGTTTCCACTGCTGGTTCTGTTGCAGCAGTGTCTTCTGCTCCAACGGTCAAACCTGTTGTACCCAGCATGCTCAGAGCTGCCAGAATCGCCAACATTTTCTTAGTATTCATTCTGAATCCCTCCTGTTTTCATATTCAGATGTAAAAAAGTCATTTTATCATCAGCTACAACTATTTTTTTCATCTGTCCAACTTTATTATAACATGTTTTATTAAAAAAAATCAACTGTTTTTTCCTTTTTAAAAATTTCCTGTAAATTGAAAAGAGCAGTCGGCTTTTCTCTGCATCTCTGATGCTGCTGCCCTAAAAAACAACTCTGCGGCTCTAAAAACCTTACTTTCTGAAATGCATTTTTGTGCATTTTTATAGAATTTCATTAGATTTGTCATTTTCTTCGTGCAGCTGTCTTGACAGGTATTTCAAAAAATGTTAAACTATTTTTGTAAAGTAATTTCTGAAATTTCTATTTCCAAAGGAGATTTATCATGCAATGGAGTCCTGTTCCTAAGGCGGAACTGCCTGCCTATCTGAAAAAGCAGCTGCCCTGCTCGCTGTTGCAACTGTACTCGGCGGATGCAGCGGACAGCCGTCTGATACTGAACCAACACAGACAGCACTTGCCGGAGAAGTCGAAACAACTGCCCCGACCACAACAACGACCACTTCAACTACAACTACAACAGAACTGCTGCAATTGGCTGGGGAAATTGACGTTTCTGAATCGGATATTGCGGTGACAAGTTCGGATTCCTGATATTTTGGGGATGCTTTACGAAAAAAGAAAGAAAGGATGTTGCATTATGCAATGGAAACCGATGAAGGAGTATCAAGCTCCTGCCTATCTGGCAAAGGCAGCAACGCTGCTTGCTGCAACGACACTCTTAAACGGATGCGGAAACTTACCCGTCACACCAGTTGACCCACCGCAGTCCAGTACAACTACACAGACTACAATTCAACAAACCACAACCGCAATGAGCGGAGCGGCAGCAATTCCACAGGAAACAACGATTTCCACACCACCTGTTACAACCACCACAACAGAAGCCATGTTTGAGGGTGCTCTCACAACACCGCAACCCACTACAACTACAACAGAACCTGTATTGGCCGGAGACATTATCATACCACAGAAAACGACAACCACGACATTAGCCGGAGACATTATCATACCACAGAAAACGACAACCATACTGGAAGGAACTTTCCCTGTATCACAATCCACGACAACCACTACAACTGAACCAATGCTTGCAGGGGCTCTCACGACACCACAACCAACTACAACCATGACAACAGAACCTATGTTTGAAGGGGCTCTTACCACACCACAACCCACTACAACCACCACAACCGCTGTCCCAGAACAGCCATAAGGGAGGCGTTTTCTTGCACGTTACACTCCACCCTCACTGACCAATGCAATCTAGATTGCAGCTACTGCGTTCACGAAAACGAAACTGTGTCATGTCCGAAACCGTCTTAAACGCTGCCTGCGACTATATCTTTCAGAGCGGAACAACTGCTGGCATCTGTTTTTTCGGCGGAGAACCTCTGCTGGAAAAAAAGATTTGCTCCAAAAGGCAGTTACTGCTGTCAACAGCACGCCACAGAAACTGGTATCCCGTTTCAATGCAAGATGACCACCAACGGCACCCTGTTGGACAAGGAGTTCATTCAGTATGCAAAATCCATCGGGATGCAGATTGGTTTATCGTTTGACGGCACGGGGCAAGACCGCTGTCGGCGGTATCGGGACGGCAGCGGAACATTCTCCGACTTGGAACGCAATGCAAAATTGCTGCTGGAACAACTCCCCGAACAGTTATGCAATGATGACGATTGCTCCGGAGGCGGTCGATACCTACACTGACTCCGTCAAATATCTGTATCGGCTTGGCTTTCGCAACATGAATGCAACTCGCATATGGAAAACGGGTACACTGGACAGATGCCCATCTGGAACAACTACAAGCAGAGTTACAGAAAACGGCAGACTTCTACGAACAGCAATTTCTACAGGGAACACCGTTCTACTTCGGAACATTTGACGGGAAAATTCAGGACAGCATTCACACAATTCATCAACGACCCAGATTATCTGCTGGGCGATGTTTTTCACGGGCTGAACAAGGAAAAAGTTCGGAAGTTGATTCATCGGGAGGCAACGCCGAATCGCTGTCAGGAATGTGCCTTGAAAAACCGCTGCACGAACGCTTGCGGCTGTATGAATCGGCTGGAAACTGGCGATGAAAATCAGGTTTCCCGCTGCAATGCACCTATGAACGGATGCTGATTGCAACGTGTGACGCTGTTGCAAATCGCATGATGGAACAAAAACCAGAAGCATTTCTGAAAAAATTTGCATAATTACAGAACAAAACCGCCGCAGGAAATCGTCCATCCTGCGGCGGTTTTTAATTCAAATAGAAAAATGATTCGTGCGGTTTACTTTTTTTTCTCTTGCTGATGAACGCAACAACACCAGCAGCCGTTAAGGTCAGACCCACTGCAACCGCCGGAACGGTGGTTGTGTCACCAGTCTTCGGTGTGCCGGAGGTGTTCTTTGTAGCAGGAGCGTTGCTTGCAGAACCGTTGTCGGCCTTGCCGCTGTCTCCATTATCACTACCACCTGTTACAATGTTACCGTTTTCGTCAATGGTAACGGTTACAGTAAAGGAATCTAAACGATCACCTATTCCTGCACCACACTGTCCATGGCTGGTATTGACATTCGGATCTTCACTTGAAGAAAATGTTCCTGTTGTACCAGTAATTGTAATCGTTCCTGGCTTTGCATCCTTTACCAAAAATCCGCCTACAAAATAACCGTTTGGCACAATGCTTGCTGTCCCATTCGTGCAACCTGTAATAGTTGTGCAGCTAATAACCATGCTGTCTTTATAATTACTTTCTGTAATTTCCTGACCTCTTTTTGTAACAAAAAGCTTTGACATAGCTGGTCGGAATTTCAACTGTGAAAGTCTTTTCCTGATTATCATCAGTTGTTGTTCCTGTGGATACAAACTTGCCGTTTTCAAAAATATAGGTGTGGTACTTTACAACGCCACTGTAATCCATATGGTCAACTACAGTAACCGTATTTGAACCAGTTTTAACCAAATATCTATTAATCTTACCATAATCTGCCGGTCTTTCACTTCCGCCATTATACCCTTCAACTGGAACAGAAACCAACAATGTTCCATCCTGAGAATAAATATTCAAATACAACCATGCTTCACCTTCACCAGGTTCTTTATTACTATATTCTACCTTTGGTGTCAAGGTTACTCCATCCAGAACGAAATCCCCAGTAACAACTTCTTCCTTTGTTCCCGTTGTTGTGGTCGTCGTTGTTGTGCTATCTGTAGTAGCGGCGGTTGTCGTCGGTGCTGTGCCAGCTGGTACAAACTGACCATCTACATACTGATAAGATTGATTTCCACCATATGCATCAATTGTTAAAATATCTCCATCAATAGACAAAAATTCTAAAACGTCTTTATTGATCCCTGTGTGACTGCCATCACCGCCATCACCTTTCATGAATAACGCTATTTTTGTCAAATTTGTTGCTGTAACGGATCCATCTTCTTCAATTCGATTGATGATCAAACCGACACAACCAGATTGAAACAGCGGATCACTGGAATCAAAATCCTCTGGATCTACTTCAACAGCCTGAAATTTTATACCATTAAAAGTAAACTCTGCGGTTTCTCCAATTTTTCCAACAACCTGATTCTCTTCTGTAGCAGCTGTTTCTTCCGTCACATCTGTTTCCACAGTTGTTTCTGTTTCCGCTGTTGTTTCCGCAGCAGTGGTTTCTGCCTCGGTTTCAGTCGTGGTGATTGCTTCGGTTGCCGGTTCGGTCGTGGTAGCCGTATCTTCTGCCCCAACGGTCAAACCAGTTGTTCCCAATACGCTCAGAGCTGCCAGAATTGCCAACATTTTCTTCATTTTCATTCTGATTTCCTCCTATTTCCACAATTCAGACGCAGAAAGCGACGTTTTTTTCATTTCGTCGCCCATGTTTTGCCATCTGATTGTTTTTATTATAGCACGTTGATTAGGAAAAAGCAACTACTTTTTCATTTTTCAGCAAATTCCCATAAATTTCCTGTCTTGAAATTGTAATTTTTACATATTTTGATCTGAATTCAAAAAAGCAGAAACTGCATGTTGTCAGTTCCTGCTTTTTTCATACTATTCGTTTCCGCCATCTTGGTGCAGCCGATAGGATAACGCCATCAAACTATCTCCCAGATGAACATTTTCAACTTGGATGGTGTTTCGGTCAACTTCTAAATCACAGTGACTGAAATTCCAAAATCCGTGAACGCCCAGATGCACCAAATCATCCGCAACCGCCTGTGCAGCGTGTTCCGAATACAAAGTACTGCTGCTGCTGGATGCACCTGCTCGCAAAAATCAGAAAGCTGCGTCATATGCTGCACTGTCAATCCGCCCAGCACCTGCCCGCAAACCGTTGGCACAATATCAAAAATGCCTGTCAGATAGAATCCATATGCTGGAAAATCAATGTTGACGGCAATCACGCTGCCCAAAATGACCGGCTCCAATTAAAACCGCCGGCATACACTGTTCCAGCCCGATGATTCTGCCCAATTGTGTCCGTAAGTCTGATACATGATAGCCATAGCCCTGATGTCCGAATCCGCCAAAACAGTTTAAATCTTGACGAATTTGTGATGCAGTCGAGCCGAGCTGTGTTGCCAGTGCCTGCGAGGAAGTGCGTTCGACACCTGCTCGCTCCAGTTCCGAAAGATAGCGATAATAGCGTGGCAGTCTCCGAACAACAGAGTCAGAAACCGGTTCTTTCAGCATCATTGGATTGCACTCCTATTCTTTTTATACTGCTGTTAATTTACTGCATCGCTGCGTCCAGACGTTCCCGAATGGCTTCCAAAAATTCCTTGGAGTTTACCTTCTTCTTTTGTTTTCCAGCTTGGAAATCAAGTACAGGTCGCCTGTCATGACACCGTCCTCGATGGTCTGAATGGTTGCAGCTTCCAGCTTGTCAGCAAACTGCATCAGTTCCGGCAGGTTGTCCAGTTCGCCCCGCTTCCGCAGTGCACCTGTCCATGCAAAGATGGTTGCAACGGAGTTGGTCGAAGTTTCTTCGCCCTTCAGATACTTGTAATAGTGCCGCTGAACTGTACCGTGTGCAGCTTCGTATTCGTAAATACCAGTCGGAGAAACCAGAACAGACGTCATCATTGCCAGGCTGCCGTAAGCAGTGGAAACCATGTCGGACATCACATCGCCGTCATAGTTCTTGCAAGCCCAGATATAACCGCCGTGCGAACGAATCACTCTTGCAACAGCGTCATCAATCAGGGTATAGAAGTATTCAATGCCTGCTTCTGCAAACTTTTCCTTGTATTCTGCATCAAAGATTTCCTGGAAAATATCCTTGAATGTATGGTCATACTGCTTGGAAATGGTGTCCTTTGGTTGCAAACCAAACATCCTGCTTCAAATCCAAACCATAGTTGAAGCAAGCCCGTGCAAAACCAGCGATGGAATTATTCTTGTTGTGCAGACCCTGAATAATGCCGTCTGTATCCTTGAAATCAAAAATCAGCTGACGGGTTTCTTCGCCTTCTGCATTGGTAACAACCAATTCTGCCTTAGAACCCTGCTTCACTTTCATTTCGGTGTTCTTATAAACATCGCCATAAGCGTGACGAGCAATTGTAATCGGCTTTGTCCAAGTCGGAATATACGGTTCAATGCCCTTTACCAGAATCGGGGTACGGAATACGGTACCATCTAAAATAGCACGAATGGTGCCGTTCGGGGACTTCCACATCTGAGACAGATTGTATTCCGGCATTCTTGCAGCGTTCGGGGTGATGGTTGCACACTTTACAGCAACGCCATACTTTAAGGTTGCGTTTGCACTGTCAATGGTAACCTGATCCTTTGTCTTTTCCCGATAGTCCAGACCCAAATCATAATATTCGGTCTTAAGGTCTACATATGGTGTCAGCAGGATGTCTTTGATCCACTGCCACAGAATTCGGGTCATTTCGTCGCCGTCCATTTCTACCAGCGGCGTTGTCATTTGAATCTTTGCCATTGTTTTTCCTCCTCAGATTTTCTCATTGTTGACGCTGCAACAATTTTTTCAAAAAGCGGTTCTGTCGGCATAGTTGTCACGTTGCCGACACGCTTTTTTCTACAAAACGTCTGTCGATTTCTTGCCTGTCGTTCTGTGATGTCCGTTTAGAGCAGTTCCTGAATCGCAATAAATCCGATGCCCATCAGCAACCCTGCCAGTATGATGCAACCTTCCAGCAAATGTGTATGCGGCTTTCTTGTGATTTTTCGAGCCAGTATATATAAGATACCAGTAATGGGAGTTAGGATTCCCAAAAACCCCATCGTCCAAACGGGATTCTCTCGAAAAATCCGGAAAAACTCCAGCAGTGATTTGGTTCTCCTCTTTATACCATATTCGATAATCGGAATGCCAATCAAAAAGAGAACTCCCGATTACACCGATGGCAATCAGCCGTTTGTTCCAGCGTTGCGGTTTCGATGCAGATTCAATCTGTCCATCAATTCTATTTTCTGTATCTTGTGCCATTTATGCAAACACCACCCACCGCAATACACCTAAAATTAACAGGTGCAGCGGATAGAACACATAGAAAAACCACTTGTGAAACGGTTTCTTGCTGCCGATCTTTCCGTTGTATCCAAACTGAATGAGTGGAAACACCAGAAAAATTCCGACTTGAAAGAATGCCAGCCACCAAGGTGTCGTTGCCAGCATATTTCCGCAGCAGAACAGCGTCAGCATACAAAGTGCCGTCCACTTTTTCCGTAGATCATTCCGGTAACAGAAAAGAACAAATCCCATAGCCAGATGGCAAGCAGACTCAGCAGCAATGTATAAATCACACCAAACTGCAAGCCAATATATCCTAGTTCAAAATAGGAAAACGGAATCCAAGACAACAAAGCAAATATGCCCAGCCGACACGCATATTTTTTCCACGCTGCGGGTGTAATAATACCCATCCGCCAGCATATATGCCATCGTTGGGCCAGTCAGCCGCCCAATGATATGCATGATTTGCCCCAACAGCGATGCAGTCGGGACAAATGCCCATGCAATATGATCAATCAACATGGCGATGATGACCAGATATTTCAATTCATTTCGATTGAGGGAATGCAATTTCATTCTTGTAAAGTTCCCTTTCGGTCAGAATTTCTCACGATATTTCCGAAAAGTGCAATTTTGCGACAGCTTACTTGCTCAGTGCATCTCTGGTATAATCCAGCAGACCGCCTGCCAGAATAATATCCTTTGTCCGTCCGGTCAGTTCACACAATACCGGAATTTCAACGCCTGCGGTCTTGTTGACCAGTGTCAGGGTTGTTTCGCCGTTTTCAATGTGCTTCCGAACATCTGCCAGTTCCAGTTCATCACCCTGTGCAATCTTTTCATAGTCTGCTTCGTTGACAAATGTCAGCGGAAGAATTCCAGCATTGATGAGGTTTGCACGGTGAATTCTTGCGAAACTCTTCACCAGAACTGCCTTTACGCCCAAATACAGCGGAGCGAGGGCTGCGTGTTCTCTGGAAGAACCCTGTCCATAGTTCGAGCCACCAACGATGATGCTCTTACCCATTTCCTTGGCTCTGGTCGGGAATGCTTCATCACAAACTGTGAAGCAATGCTGCGAGATTGCCGGAATATTCGACCGCAGCGGCAGAATCTTTGCACCAGCCGGCATGATGTGGTCGGTGGTGATATTATCGCCAACCTTCAGCGAGCAGCCAGCGGAAATGGTTGCTTCCAGCGGAGCAGTTTCCGGGAACGGCTTGATGTTTGGCCCTCTCAGGATTTCTACGCTGTCCATTTCTTCTGCCGGTACTGGCTTTACAATCATGTTATCATGAACCTTGAACTTTTCCGGCAAGGTAAAGGTCGGCATTTCGCCCAGTTCTCTTGGGTCGCTCAGGTAACCAGTCAATGCAGAATAAGCAGCCAGTTCCGGAGAAACCAGATAAATCTGTCCATCCTTTGTTCCAGAGCGTCCGAGGAAGTTCCGGTTAAAGGTTCTCAGAGAGATACCGCCGGAGTTCGGGGACTGTCCCATACCGATGCACGGGCCGCAGGCACTTTCCAAAAATTCTTGCACCTGCATCAATCATAATTTCCAGCAAGCCCAATTCTGCCATCATGGTCAGAACCTGCTTGGAACCCGGTGCAATTGACAGGGAAACATCTGATTTACGGTCTTGCCCTTTAAGATATAGGCAACTTTCATCATATCCAACAGAGAAGAGTTGGTGCAAGAACCGATGCAAACTTGGTCGATTTTCAGCTTGCCGATTTCTGCAACGCTCTTTACGTTGTCCGGAGAATGCGGACATGCAGCAAGCGGCACCAATTCGCTCAGATTAATGGTAACGACTTCATCATAAACGGCATCTGGGTCAGCCTTCTGTTCTGTCCAAACTTCGCCTCTGCCCTGTGCTTCCAGGAACTGCTTGGTAACTTCATCAGACGGAAAATAGAAGTGGTTGCACCCAGTTCTGCACCCATATTGGTGATGGTTGCACGTTCCGGAACAGAAAGGGTCTTGACGCCTTCGCCACAGTATTCAATGACTTTTCCAACGCCGCCCTTTACAGAGAGCCGCTTCAGAACTTCCAGAATAACATCCTTTGCAGCAACCCACGGGGACAGCTTACCAGTCAATTCTACCTTTACAATCTTCGGGCAGGTAATATAATAAGTACCGCCGCCCATTGCAACTGCAACGTCCAGACCGCCTGCACCCATTGCAATCATACCGATGCCGCCGCCGGTCGGGGTGTGGCTGTCCGAACCAATCAAGGTTTTACCTGGCACGCCGAACCGTTCCAGATGTACCTGATGGCAAATACCATTGCCCGGACGGGAGAAATAAATGCCATGCTTCTTGGCAACGCTGCCGATAAAGCGGTGGTCGTCTGCATTTTCAAAGCCGGTCTGCAGAGTGTTGTGGTCGATATAGGCCACGCTGCGTTCTGTCCGTACTCTTGGAACGCCCATTGCTTCAAATTCCAAATATGCCATTGTACCGGTGGCATCCTGTGTCAGGGTCTGGTCGATACGGATTCCGATTTCGGTACCCTTTTTTCATTTCGCCTTCTACCAGATGTGCCTTCAGGATTTTTTTCGGTTAATGTCAAACCCATGTTCATCAAGTCCTTTCGATTCTTATGCTTGTTTCCGGTGGTTCTGCCAGATGCTCGCCGGAAAAAAAGGAAACTGATTTTCCTTCCTATACGCTTATTGTACCAGATTTCGTGGTCTGTTGTCAAGAAATTCACAAAGTTTCTTGATTGCAAAAGCAATTTTACTTTACTTGAATTGGAAAGTTTTAAAACATGCAATTGCAGCAGGGAAAACTGATTGCAAATATCCAATTTGCTTCGCAAATGTGGGCTACTCGCCCACACCTCGGCAACATTTTTGAAAAATTGTTGGAGCAAAAAACTTTTTGTTTGCCTGCGGCTCATCATTCAAAACCATGATTCTTTCGATTCGCTCTTAGATTTTTTGTTGCAGTTTTATTCACAAGTCTAATTTGCTTCGCAAATGTGGGCTACTCGCCCACACCTCGGCAGCATTTTTGAAAAACTGCTGCACCGAAAAACTTTTTAGTTGCCTGCGGCTCGTTTTTTGAAACCAATTTGATTTTTTATTTCTAACAAAATATTAAAATATGGCTGCAAATAAATATCTGTATTAAAGTCAACATCCGTCAACGTAAATGCAGAATCACCGGATGGATTGGTTTGCGGTTCAGTGGTAGTTGTCTGTGCAGAAGTGGTTGTTTCCGCAGGTGTGGAATCGGTTGCAGTTGTCGTTCCTGTCGTCGTAGTAGTGGTTTCAGTTGTAGTTGTCGTTGTTGCTGTCGTTGCAGGTGTGGTTGTCGGAGTCACCGTGCCATGGAAATAGGTTTCGGTCAGCAGATTCGACCAATACTGCCCCATTTTTGCATAGCCTTGTTCACTTGGATGCACGCCGTCTTCCAAATCGCCAGCAGAAATATCAATTGTGCTATTAATATCAGAAAATTCGATGTGTGCTCCTTCCGCCTGCTTCTTTGCAACCAGATTCTTTACAATCGTATTGTAATCATCCACTGCAGCCTGCACGGTTGCAACAAATTTTTCTGGGTCACTTTTATAAGAAACGCCATAAGTCCATTCATATGCACCCAACCAATCATAGCGTTCTATCGCATCAATATTTGGAATGGATGCCAGATAGAGCA
>VOFC01005851.1_pt1 | contig 20456 bp, 29 predicted proteins | sample 5384161 | NCBI WGS metagenome assembly VOFC01 (sample SAMN12384722, study PRJNA508395) | human gut metagenome | isolation source: healthy gut B | host: Homo sapiens
TCAGTATTACTTCGTTCTTTAGTTACATGTATTGCTAAGCAGAGATGGCTCCGAAGGGCAATGACAAATGAAACTTCTCCCATATATACTCAAAGCAGGAGAGTAGCGCCATAATACGCTTTATTCAATGCATTCTTTTATCAGGAAAAAATCGGCGTAAACCATAAAATTCTGTCGGAGACTTTGAACATGTCGTTCAAACATATATGGGTTGCGATACCGGCGGCCACATACAGTTGGCACAGCTTCGTGTACATCAGTTTACTATGCGGAGTCGGTGCAAATTCTCCTGCCTGATCATGGTTTGACGTACTTATAATTCTCAGAAATTCTTCGTTGATACAGTGCTTTCTGCCATCCATCCCAGGGTGAATTCGGCCCCATCGTGTGATATGCCTCTTTCATATAGAGATTTGTAACCATGATTGCCGCTCTTGCGGAGAAGGACTGTACCTTCTTGCTTGCGGATTCCCCGGTTCAAATCTCTCCCGGTAAATACCAATAATAATTCAAGTCCTGATAACCCAATCCCAAATAAATCTGATTAGAGCTGGTTGTCGAGACACTTCCACCCATCTTACAGAAAAATTATCTTCCATTTTCACTTTCAGATGCAGCGAATACAAGTCGTTTTCAGAGTCATATACAGCATGAGGTATAATCTCCGATATCATATTATCAGACAGCAAACGAAAATATCCACGTTTCAAATCTTCATATGTAAACACCTCATGGTCTTCGTCATGAAATTCTTTTTTGATATACGCCTGCTGTTGTGGATTGGCGCCTCTATATAGATGTCCCTAAAGCGGAATTGAGGCAAATTACTGCGGTAGACCAACGCCTTAAACGAACATTTTCCGCACTTACCCTCCGATGAATACGACCTTTTATAGAATCCATTAAACTGATAGTCCGGTTATAGCCGATATCGTGCAACTCCTGCAAACGGTCAAAGTCCAAAAGGCTGACATCATCATACTTGAATGTCATAATAATGCCTAAAGAATCCGGAAGAGTATAATCCGTCTTCTGCATAATCATATTTTCAAGCTGGCTCATCAAATCATTCTCTTTCGGCTTACCGGGGTTGGCGGCTACCACGCTACCTATGATGACTTCCGGTTTAAAGTCCTCACGCATAATATCTGTGGGGGAAATTATTATAAATTCCACCGTCATAAGCTAAAACGCTATCAATCTCTATCGGTTTGAAAACAAACGGAAAACTCATGGAAGCGCGTACCGCATCTCCCAAATCTCCTCTACGCATAATCAACGGTTTCTTGTTATATACATCGGAGGCAATACACCGGAAAGGCACAAACAGGCGGTTAAAATCGCCGCTGCATGCAGCCGTAGCCCGTGCAAATAGCTCCACAAAGACCAGATTCATCTGAATGGGATTTACCGTGCTTGTAGGAAGTATCTGAGGCTTGATATGCAGCGGAGTCCTTAAAGGAGAAACGGATATTGAAAAACTCCGGGTCGGCCGGTTCTGTTTGAAATAATATCCGTATTCGGGTTCTACCTGTCCTGAATACCAGCGTTTGAAGTCTTCGGAACGCAATAAAGCCTCCATATCATCGGGAGAGTACCCCATAGCATAGAGTGAACCTATGATAGCTCCCATAGAAGTACCCGTAATGTAGTCGATAGGAATATTGTTTTCCTCCAAAGCGCGAATGATACCGATATGGGTCATGCCTTTCGCACCTCCGCCACTCAAAACAAGTCCTACTTTCTGAGCTTGCACAAACGGCAGAAGCAATAAACAGGCTGACAAAAACAAAAAAAAATCTTTTCATGAATACGGTTTCGAGTGAAATATACTAATTTATTCAATGCTCAAATATAGACAATTGTTTCCAAAAACCTCGTATCCAACGAAAAAAACAGACCTATTACGAAAAAACAGACAAAAAAAGGGCATTACAACTCATATTAGCTGCAATGCCCTGTTATAATAGAAATCTAAAGGGGCTTATTTAATCAAATCGATGCTTCTCTTTACAAAATTATTCAAAGCTTCACCTTTCAACATGCCATTTTGGAGCAATGCCAAATCAATAAGTTGACGGACAACCTTATTCTGAGCGGCATAGTCGGCAAACAATCCATTTTTCCGGTTTTTCAAATCTTCCCACTTCTTATCCAAATCATTTACCTCATCCTTTTCGGTTGTAGGAATATCCTCATCTTTCTTGCCCTCCTGCTTCTTTTTTCAATTCATTACGACGAGTATTTACATCGTCCATTTCTTTTTTGAATCGGAGCAACGGCAGCCGCACATTCCTTGTCTTCATCAGCCAGAATCTCTTTTACCAGCTTATGGTCGGCATTCAATACCAGGTTGAACATGTCCGGCATTTCGCCATAAAAACTCATTCCTGCCTGGATATTAGCCATTTCTTTCATACGACGCATGTACTCGCTTTGAGTAATCATGACCGGTGAAGCATTTTCACCCAAGGCCTGAGCCATTACATTGAACTCTGTCTTTTCTATCTGCGGCAACTGGCTCTTGAAGATAACAGAGAGAACCTCCTGTTTATCGGCTTCCAAGACATCTTTCGCCTTGTCTTCCTTCACTATCAGATTGTCAACGACATCACTGTCTACACGGGTGAAACGCACTTTCTCGAACTTTTGCTCCAGCATGCTTACCATGGCAACATCAAGCTGGCCGCCCATCAACAGCACATTATATCCCTTATTCTTGGCAGCCTCGATATAGCTGTATTGCTCATCTTTGTTGTTGGCATACAGATAAATCAGGTTACCGTCCTTGTCCGTCTGATTATCCTTTATCAAGGTCTTATACTCTTCAAAAGTATAATGCTTGCCGTCTGTATCGGAAAGAAGGGCGAAATCCTTTGCTCTATCATAGAAATCCTCTTGTGTGAGCATTCCGTAGTTAATGAAGATTTTCAAATCGTTCCACTTCTCTTCAAATTGCTTACGGTCGTTCTTGAATATGGATTGCAAACGGTCGGACACTTTCTTCGTAATATATGTAGAGATTTTCTTCACATTGAGTCACTCTGCAAATAGGAACGGGATACGTTCAGCGGAATATCCGGTGAATCGAGTACGCCGTGCAGCAATGTCAAAAAGTCCGGTACGATACCCTCTACGGAATCCGTTACATATACCTGATTGCAATAAAGCTGGATTTTGTTCTTGTTCAACTCTATATTGCTCTTTACCTTCGGGAAGTACAGAATACCTGTAAGATGGAACGGATAATCCACATTCAAGTGTATCCAGAACAAAGGTTCATCGGACATCGGATACAGGTCGCGATAGAACTTCTTGTAATCCTCGTCTTTCAATTCGCTGGGCTTCAGCGTCCACAATGGATTAGCGTTGTTGATGATGTTATCTTCGGATGTTTCAACCTGCTTGCCGTCTTTCCACTCTTTTTTCTTTCCGAATGCAACGGGAATAGGAAGGAAGCTGCAATACTTCTTCAAAAGAGAAGAGATGCGCGCTTCTTCAAGGAATTCCTTGCAATCGTCGTCTATATAAAGAACGATATCCGTACCGCGTTCTGCCTTGTCCGTATCTTCGATGGTAAACTCCGGACTACCGTCGCAAGTCCATTTCACGGCTTTAGCACCATCCTGATAGGATTTGGTGATGATTTCGACCTTCTTGGCAACCATAAAAGCCGAGTAAAAAGCCAAGTCCGAAATGACCGATGATGGCATTGGCGTCATTCTTATATTTCTCCAGAAAGTCGTTGGCCCCGAGAACGCAATCTGATTGATGTATTTGTCTATTTCTTCTGATGTCAGGCTAATACCACGATCGGATACGGTAATCGTATCCTTGCCTAAAAGACACATGCACGGTCAAATCACCGAGTTCACCCTTAAACTCACCGATAGAAGCCAGTGTTTTAAGTTTCTGGGTAGCATCGACGGCATTAGAGACTAACTCACGAAGGAAGATTTCATGGTCACTGTACAAAAACTTTTTTTGATAACGGGGAAGATATTCTCTGTAGTTACCCCAATATTTCCTTTTTGCATACTAAGTTTATATTTTTAGATTTGTATTTTTATTGTTTTGGCAAACTGAACACAAAAAAAATGCCAGTCCCGAAGAACTGACATTTTGACTGTTTTATTATAAAAGGCTTGTTACGCTTTGGTTATACTCAACTCGTCTTTTTTCCTTATCGACAGAAACATTAACCGTATCACCGGGCTGTAATCCGGCAGACACAATCAGCTCCGAAAGTCCGTCTTCCAGATAATTCTGAATGGCACGCTTCAACGGACGGGCGCCGAACTGCACATCGTAGCCTTTGGCAGCAAGGAATCTCTTGGCTTCATCATCCACAACCATCTTATAGCCAATGGCTTCAATCCGCTCATATAAGCCTTGCAGCTCTATGTCTACAATCTTCGTGATGGCATCCAATGAGAGTTGGTCAAACGTTATGATTTCATCCAGACGGTTCAGAAACTCAGGAGCAAAGGTCTTGTTCAATGCTTTCTGAATCACACTGCGCGAGTACTCGTTATCATCCGTACGTGCCTGTGCCGCAAAACCTACGCCACGACCGAACTCCTTTCAACTGGCGGGTACCGATATTTGGAAGTCATGATGATGACTGTATTCTTAAAGTCAATCGTTCTGCCATAATGGTCAGTAAAGACGTCCTTCATCCAATACCTGCAACAAGATATTGAACACATCCGGATGAGCTTTCTCAATTTCGTCCAACAGCACTATGGAATAAGGTTTCCGGCGCGTACCTTCTCGAGTCAACTGTCCACCTTCCTCATAACCGACATACCCCGGGGCCGCTCAATCATACGGGACCGTATATTTCTCCTATATTCGCTCATATCAATGCGTATCAGCGCATCGCTGGAATCCAAACATATATTTAGCCAACTGCTTGGCCAAATGCGTTTACCCACGCCGGTAGGACCGAGAAACATAAACGTTCCGATAGGGCGGTTAGGGTCTTTCAAGCCTACACGGCTGCGCAGGATGGCTTTGGTAAAGTTTCTCTATCGCAGCATCCTGAGCCACAACTTTTGCCTGCAAATCTTCTTTCATACCTGCAAGCTTAAGACCTTCCGCCTGAGCCATACGTTGCACCGGAATACCGGACATCATCGATATGACATTGGCTATTTCTTCCTCTCCAACGAGCTGACGGTCGTCTTTGAGACGTGCTTCCCATTCCTCTTTCATTTCATCCAGACGAGCAGAAAGTTCTTTTTCTCTCTATCCCGATAACTGGCAGCCAGTTCAAAGTTCTGCGACTTTACGGCTTCGGCCTTCAAAACACGTGCATCCTCTATCAGCTTTTCCTGCTCTTCAATCTCTTTGGGAACATTAATGTTCGTCAGATGCACACGCGAACCGGCTTCGTCCAAAGCATCAATGGCCTTATCCGGGAAGTTACGGTCGGTTATATAACGCTCTGACAACTTGACACATGCTTCTAACGCTTCGTCTGTATAGCTCACATTATGATGGTCCTCGTACTTCTCTTTTATATTCTTCAGTATCTGAAGAGTCTCTTCCGGAGTAGTGGGTTCTACTATAACTTTCTGAAAACGACGCTCCAAAGCACCGTCTTTCTCAATATTCTTTCTGTATTCGTCAAGCGTGGTAGCACCGATACATTGTATTTCGCCGCGTGCCAATGCAGGTTTCAACATATTGGCTGCATCCATAGAACCGGCAGCTGCTCCGGCACCCACAATCGTGTGAATCTCGTCAATAAACAGAATTACATTCGGATTCTTCTGCAACTCATTAATGATAGAACGAATGCGCTCTTCAAACTGTCCGCGGAATTTGGTTCCGGCTACAACAGAGGCCATATCGAGCATTACCACTCGCTTGTCAAACAAGATACGGGATACTTTCTTTTTGAACGATACGCAGTGCCAATCCCTCTACAATAGCCGACTTGCCGACACCCGGCTCACCAATCAGCACCGGGTTGTTTTTCTTACGACGGCTCAATATCTGCGCCAAGCGTTCTATCTCACGCTCACGCCCTACAACCGGATCGAGCTTGCCTTCTTCTGCCGCACGTGTCATGTCCGTACCGAAGTTATCAGGACCGGGTATCATTGGAAGACTTCTTCGATGCAGTCTGTGCAGAAGAAGCCGCGCCCTGTCCTGCATTGCGAGAGGGATGGGACATATTCATGTCTTCATCGTCTTCTTCCTCTTCTTCCGGAAATCCCATACCAGCATTCGGGTTGGTAGATTGCATTGTAAGCTGTTCAAATACAGATTGATAATTCACCCGGTTTTCTTCCAGAACGGTAGCAGCCAGGTTGTCGCCATCCTTCAGTATAGCCAATAACACATGTTCGGCATCGGCTGTTGCACTCTTTAAAATGCGCGCTTCCAGAATGCACATCTTCAATATCTTAGCGGCCATTGGCGACAATGGCACATCCGCATCGGGCAATAGGGTATCGTCTTCGGCATCTCTCAAGAAGCTTTCAATGCGCTTTTTTACTTGCTTCAAGTCTATATCGAGTTTCATCAATATCTCAATAGCTTTTCCTCCGCCGTCACGTAACATGCCGAGTAGAAGATGCTCCGGACCGATATATCTATTTCTCAGTCTGTTAGCTTCTTCCTTGCTATAAGTTATAATATCAGAAACTCTTTGTGAAAATTGATTGTTCATATATTTTTTATCTCCTTAATTAAAGGTTTTGATTTACAAAGATACGCATTTCTTTATATCGCGTACCATAAACTGATTTAATAATATACAAATCCCGTGCCATAAATCACATCTTTCCGGTTCGCCCTACACATTATATTATAATACGTGGGAATTTCATCCGTACCAACGGTTGGTATTCGATGTACCAACCTAAGAAACTTCATATACCTAAGCTTGGTACGGCTCGTACCTTAGTAAGGTACACCGAGTACCAAAGGGAGGTATCTTTCTGGTACTTGTATCTGTCTTATTTTTAACCGATTATACATCAAACGGAAAACCATATATCCAAACAGGGTTTCAAGCATGGAAATCTGCAACAAAGTTTATGAGGGAAAACTTTTGTATATCGTAAAAAAGCAGTACTTTAGCGTGGTTTTTCACAAACCCGCAAATGTATAATTAATAATCTTTTTAAATGCTTGAACAAGACAGAATTATAAAGATTAACATCGAGGAGGAAATGAAGTCTTCGTACATTGACTACTCCATGTCGGTCATTGTTTCACGTGCCCTTCCGGATGTTAGAGATGGTTTTAAACCTGTTCACCGAAGAATTCTTTTCGGTATGATGGGACTGGGAAATACGTCGGATAAACCCTATAAGAAATCTGCGAGAGTTGTCGGTGAGGTATTAGGAAAATATCACCCGCACGGTGACTCATCCGTATATGGCGCTCTCGTCCGTATGGCACAGCCGTGGGCTATGCGCTACATGCTTGTAGACGGACAAGGCAACTACGGTTCTGTGGACGGTGACAGCGCAGCCGCCATGCGTTACACGGAATGCCGCTTGCAAAAGATTGGAGAAGAAATGATGCAGGATCTTGATAAAGGAGACTGTAGACATGCAAACCAACTTCGACGACTCGTTGCTGGACCCACCGTAATGCCAACCCGCATTCCGAATCTTCTTGTCAACGGTGCTTCCGGTATCGCCGTAGGTATGGCCACGAATATGCCGACCCATAATCTGTCCGAAGTGATAGATGCCTGCGTCGCATATATCGACAACAATGATATCGACATCGAAGATTTGATGACTTACGTCAAAGCTCCCGACTTCCCGACAGGCGGTTATATATATGGTATGAGCGGTGTGCGCGAAGCCTACATGACCGGTCGCGGACGTGTTGTAATGCGCGCCAAGGCTGAGATTGAAGCATCTTCCACGCATGATAAAATCGTTGTAACCGAAATCCCTTACGGAGTAAATAAGGCCGAATTAATCAAATCCATCGCCGATTTGGCCAACGAAAAGAAGATAGAGGGCATTTCCAATGCCAACGACGAGTCTGACCGCGAAGGTATGCGCATCGTCATCGACGTAAAACGCGATGCCAACGCCAGTGTAGTGCTGAACAAGCTCTACAAGATGACATTGTTGCAGACTTCTTTCGGCGTAAACAACGTAGCATTGGTACACGGACGTCCTCGTTTGCTGAACCTGAAAGACCTCATCAAGTATTTCGTAGAGCATCGTCACGACGTAGTTATCCGCCGTACACAATATGATTTGCGTAAAGCTAAAGAACGTGCCCATATCTTAGAAGGTTTGATTATCGCATCGGACAATATTGACGAGGTAATCAAAATCATCCGTGCCGCCAAAACTCCGAATGACGCAATCAGCGGTTTGATGGAGCGTTTTGAATTGACTGAAATCCAATCGCGCGCCATCGTAGAAATGCGTCTGCGCCAGTTAACCGGACTCATGCAGGACCAACTCCATGCCGAGTATGAGGAAATCCAAAAGCAGATTGCTTATCTGGAAGAAATTCTTGTTAACGATGAGCTCTGCCGCTAAGGTTATCAAAGATGAATTAATCGAGATTAAAACTAAATACGGTGATGAACGCCGCTCTGAAATAGTTTATTCGTCGGAAGAATTCAACCCGGAAGATTTCTATGCAGACGATGAAATGATTATTACCATTTCTCATATGGGATATATCAAACGTACGCCGTTAAGCGAATTCCGTGCCCAAAACCGCGGTGGGGTAGGTTCTAAGGGAACAGAGACACGCGATGAGGACTTTTTGTAGAACATATATATCCTGCAACAATGCACAATACCATGATGTTCTTCACTCAAAAAGGTAAGTGCTACTGGCTGAAAGTATATGAGATACCCGAAGGAACCAAAATTCTAAGGGACGTGCCATTCAGAACCTGTTGAACATAGACTCTGATGACGCCGTAAATGCATATCTGCGCGTGAAGAACCTGAACGATCAGGATTTCATTAACAGTCATTATGTACTGTTCTGCACAAAGAATGGCGTCATTAAAGAAAACATTGCTCGAACAATATTCCCGTCCTCGCCAAAACGGTGTCAATGCCATTACAATCCGCGAGGATGACCGCGTAATCGAGGTGCGCATGACTAACGGTGACAATGAGATTATCATTGCCAATCGCAACGGACGTGCTATCCGCTTCCACGAAAGTGCAGTACGCGTAATGGGACGTACAGCTACCGGTGTACGCGGCATGACGCTCGATGAAGACGGGCAAGATGAAGTTGTCGGAATGATTTGCATCAAAGATCCTGAAGCAGAGACCATCATGGTAGTTTCTGAACAAGGATACGGTAAACGTTCTGATATTGAGGATTATCGTAAGACAAACCGTGGCGGTAAAGGTGTAAAAACTATGAATATCACCGATAAAACCGGCAAACTGGTAACAATCAAGTCTGTAACAGACGAGAATGATTTAATGATTATCAATAAATCGGGTATCACCATCCGTCTGAAAGTTGCAGATGTGCGTATAATGGGACGTGCTACGCAGGGAGTACGACTGATTAATCTTGAAAAACGTAATGATGAAATTGGATCCGTATGTAAAGGTTACCTCGGAAACCGAAGAGGATATCATTGCAGAAGAGGATGAGCAGATGCATCAGAAAAAACTCAGAACGATATAGTAAACAATGAAAATGAAGAATAGACACAATATTAATTTAAAATTTTCTACAATCATGAAAAGAGTATTATTTTCAATGGTTTTACTGCTTGCGGCAGGCTTTACCTTCGCTCAGGAAAAGAGCGTGAAAAGAGGCAAAAAGCATCGCTAACGACGTAAAACCGGACTTTGCACAGGCCGAGCAGCTCATCAATCAAGCTCTTGACTAATCCTGAAACCAAAGGACAACGCTGAGACATGGGATGTAGCAGGCTTTATCCAAAGAGAATCAATGAGAAGGAAATGGAGAATGCATATTTGAGAAAACCTTATGATACTCTTAAGGTATATAATAGCGCATTGAATATGTGCAAATACTATCTTAAGTGCGATGAACTCGCACAGGTTCCAAATGAAAAGGGTAAAATCAAAAATAAGTTCAGAAATCGAACAGTGCTGCTATATTAGCTGCGCGTCCCAACCTGATTAACGGTGGTATCCAGTTCTTTAATTTAGATAAGAATAAAGAGGCTTTGGATTTCTTTCGCAACTTATGTAGACATTGCCATCAATCCTATGTTTGAAAAGGAGAATCTGCTTCAAACAGATACTGTATTGCCCCAAATTGCTTATTATGCAAGCTTAGCTGCAGCCAAAATGGAAGATTATCAAGCGTGTTGAAATATGCACCTTATGCAAAGAAGGACAAAGAAGTGGGTAAATATGCCATGGAATTTATTTCTACAGCATTGAAAGCTCAAGGTGATACTGTCAAATGGATTGCTTCCTTGAAAGATGGTATTCAAAAGTATCCTGAACATTCATTCTTCTTTGGCCATCTGATTGATTATTATAGCAATAATAATAAGTTTGACGAAGCAATGCAGTTTGCAGATGATATGTTGGCTAAAGACCCTAATAACACATTCTATTTGTACGTAAAAGGATACCTTTACCACAATATGAAGGATTATGATAAGCCTATTGAATACTACAACAAGACCATTGAAGTAGATCCTACTTATGCAGAAGCTTATTCCAACTTAGGGCTTGATCTACTGCCTGCAAGCTCAGGATTTCTCTGAAAAAGCTACTACTGATGTCAATAATCCAAAATACAAAGAAGATCAAGATTACTTTGAAAGTTTTCTATGAAAATGCAAAAACCTTAATTATGAAAAAAGCAAGAGAATTAAAACCTGACCAAAAGGATTTATGGTTGAATGGTCTTTACAGAGTATATTATAATTTAGATATGGGATTAAGTACACATAAGGTAAAGCATTTGCAGAGGACTGGGGACGTTTAACCCAGCAATAAAGGCTACACGCCACTCCGTAGGCACACTGGGGCAGAACCGCCAAAAGATATGGGTAACCTAAGAAGTTGGCTTTAATTATGCAAGAAGAATATTAGTATTATATATTAAACATAATCTTTATTATTAATTTGAAAATGCTTATGCTATTTATTTTTTGGCCGTCCATAAATAACTAACAAGCGGTGTATCGGAATGAAAAATCATCTTCCGAGCAATACCTGGATTAAATAAGCGAGAGAATATATTACGTTTATAAGTAGTCAACGTAATTATATCAATATGATTAGTTTTTATGTAATTATCTAAGCTGTTCAAGAAATCATCATTCATCACAACATCATAATGAATTTCCAGGTCCGGATACTGTTTTTGAAAATACTCCTTAATACCACCTAATTTAATTCTCATTCCAAGTGTCCTTAACATCTGACAGATGAATCAAAGATACAGAGAAATGAAATGGCTTTAAAGCAACAATCAAAGAATCAAATGCGATTAAATCCCGTTGATCAAAATTGGTGATAAATGCAATACGTTTAGCTTCTGCCAGCTGTTTAAACGGAGTATTCTCCGGAATGGCTAAAACTGGTACGCGGCTTCGCTCAATTACCTCAGCAGTTACACTACCAATTAAATCTATATCTTTCTGATTTTTACCACGAGTCCCCATAATCACAATACGTGGCCGATATTCTTTCGAGTAACGAAGAATCTCTTCTTCTGGAATACCTTCACGCAATACACAACTATATATTTTACATTCGGAAACTCTCCTGAAGCTACTTTTGCTTTTACCTTTGTCAGATAAAGTATTTAAATCTGCATGAACTTTTTGTAATATGTTTTTACATTTTCATCGTCTGTTAGCTGATAATTAAAAACGTCTCCATAAGGTAATGACGTGGTATAGATTGGTGTAAAATAAACATGAAGCAACACAACTTCCGCATCCCTATATTCTGAGCGAAATTAAAACCAAACTCACATGCCTTCATTGAATAATTAGAAAAGTCTACAGGAATTAAAACCTTATTACTATCCTTTTTCTACTTTTGGGTGACTTCCTCCCACTACTTCTCTTCAGAAAGCCAAGCAGAGCTCTCAGTTATCTTCAATGCACGCGGTAGATCGCTTTCTTTTATACGAACACGCACACCGGAAGATACAACCGGCTGTATTTGATTTACATTATGAATATAGGTTTCAATACCTTCATTTTCAAGCACATTCTTCAATATCTGAGCTTTTGCATAAGTCAGAATAGCTAAGGTTACTAACTTGTCTTCCATAATCAACTGTTTTATTTTTTAAAAACAAATAAGAAATCCCAATTGTTTGTCTATCAATTGGGATTCATTTATAACTTTCTTTTCTTAAGCCTCGAACAGGCTCAGCACTAGCATTCATTTCATCTAGAATTTTTAGAGCCCGATCAAGGACGGTAGTATCATCAATCATTACTAAACCGCCATCCGGACCGGGTTCTAAGTGAATTCCAACACTTTTTACCCTCCTTAAAATTGTGACCGCCAAAAAAAATTTCTAACTGTATCGACGTTCAATCCGAGCTCATCTGCGATTCTGTGCATACTCCCAGTAGGTAATGAATCTTTGATTCTGCGCAGTTCATTAAATGTTATTGTTCTCATATTCATAAATTTAATGGTTAATAACTCTTGAGTTTATTTCTTTATCACGCTATAAACTTAAGGAAAAAAAAGATAAAACAAACTATTTCGGTGTCTTTTTTCCATTATAAATAAAGAAGCCATAAATCAAAAAGGAGATTTGTATTTGAAGTAAAAACATAGTTTCCTTTTTATTATTAACTATCTTATTATGAAAGAATTACTATCAGATAACTTCAACAGATGACGCAGGAATCCATCCTACTTTACCATCCTCTAAGCGGATTTCTTTCCATTCACGCATGGAGTTATCTTTAATTTCAACCTTCCGTCCCTCATGCAATATGAACAAACTGGTGCCACTTTCACTCGGAGTACTACGTACTGTTACACTTGGAGTTAGTACGATAGCATCATTGTTACGATTCAATAATTCATTTTTTTGTTGAAAAGCAAAAATTGCTAATAAAACTAACACCAGAAATACTATCCCTGCAATAAATCCTATTTTCTTCCACACGATTTGCTTGGAAAAAGAAGAAGAAATAAAGAGATGCAAGCAACAAAAAAGAAACAAACGACGCCTACCTTTGCCCAAGCATCCACACTCAAACAATTAATCAATGATTTCGTCCAAGATACAAAAAAAAAACCTCCGGTACAGGGATCACTTTATCAATCGTTTTTGCACGAGCAATCTCTAAATTAGCCCGAATATCAGCATTGCCTGGCTGTATTAAAAGTGCACGCTCATAATTTAAAATGGCTTTTGCTATATCACCAGCCTTATAGTAGCTATTTCCTAGGTTATAGTATACCTCGGCCGCTTCTCCTTTTTCAGCAGAGCTTCATATATCTGAATAGCAGAGGCATAATCATTCTTCACATATGCGCTATCCCCTTCTGCTTTTGTCACACTATTCTCTGCGCAGCAGCCGAGAATTCAGTGTGTGAACCTATTGTTACCGAATCATTCGCTTGTTGTAATGTATCCGATGCAGTCTGTCCAGAAGAGGTCAATGCCATTAACAGGCCAACAAAAGTAAAAAACAGTATTTTTTCATCATATAACCTCCTAATTAATGTTTAATAGAATTCTCCATTTTACTTATTACTGCTAATGAAGCCGAATAGACTTTATCCATAGCCTGATTATCATCGCCAGGAGCAAAACGGGCAAACTCACAATCATTCAATGCAGCCAAGAATTCTTTAATCAAAGCATCCTCCACTCCATATTTACGAAGTTCTCTTCAATATTATCTTTTGAAAGTCGAGAAACCGAATATTCAATTTATCGCTTATATATCCCCAAAGAGCCTTCAAGACTTCGTCATAGAAAAACATCTTTTTTATTCTCAGCCAACAACTTACCAGCTAACTTCATACGTTTAACAGCAACCTTATTTGCCTTTTTTCGTACGCATTTTCGCAACATTAGCATTAGCAGCTATCTGCTTACGGTAAATGATAAAGAAAATGATAAACGCAACGCCAGGTACTAAATAGAGCAACCAATATAACATAGAGTCAAAGAAAAAGTCTCCCTTTTGAGAAAGCGTCACATCAGTTTGCTTGATGAAGCGAATATCCTCATTCAAGACTTTCAAATCCTCTTTATTCGTAAAGTTAGCAATAGTTTGCGCTGCATTTCCTTCACCTTTTCTACATGCAATTCATACTCTTCGGTAGTCAATATCTTATAAGTACGGGATTTGATATCAAAATAGCTGAATTTCACTGCTGGTATTTTAAATGTTCCGGCATTGCGTGGAATAGCCAGATATTCAATAACCTTACTACCCGAAAGCCCTGCACTTGTCAGCCTGAATTTATTATCAACTTTAGGGTCATATACCTCGAAGTCATCCGGAAATTTCACCTCAGGATCACCTATTAACTTCAAATTGCCTGTACCGGAAATGACAAGTTTAATAGTTACAGCATCGTTTGTCTTTACATTCGTACTATTTATAGAAGAAGAAATACTGAATTCTCCCACTCCTCCGGAAAATCAGCAGGTTTATCGCCTGGTAAGGGTTTTACATCTACAGTTAGTTTCGGTGTCATCAATGTCTTTTTGACTTCAATGTAGTTACTGCCACCATTAAAGAAAGCTTCAAATGGATCAGATACTTGAGTAGCTTTAGCAATAGAAGCATCAAAACGTGCCGGATCAATAGTCAAATTACCAGACTGCTGTGGAAACAACACAAATTGCCGATAAACGGTAGTTTGATAATTCCGCCCTTTATAATGTTCCAAGCTCCATTTTCTATCACCCGGAAGTTCGACTTCCTGAGAATGAAACCCTTTAAAATCGGGAAGTTTCACGTTGTCAAAACCGCGAAGGTCAACCAGAGTGTAAATTTTATAAGTCAGCAAGAATGCTTCTTGTTCATACACATTGGCCTTACTAATAGTAGGCAAAATAAAGAGATCCTGATTGAAACAGAAGTTCCTGAAGAAGCACGACTAGTATTGCCCTGCTGGCTACTATTACCTCCGCCTGAAGAAGCTGCTCGGCCTGATCTGCTGGCAGAACCTTGATTTGCACAGAATTAGAAAACCATCTGATTACCATCGGCTGTAATTGTAGCTCCCGGAATTGTGAAACTACCCTCAGCAGTAGCCATCAGTATATAAGTGAAAGTAATACTGCTGGTTGAGGTCGATACCCATTAACTATTTGCATACTCTTTGCTGAGAGCGACTGGGTCCCATCAGTACGTCAAATCCTTAATAGAAGGAGCACGGAAATCCCTCACCTTCTGTGTAGTCACTGTATGCCAGTCTGAACTGGTCACCCACCGCTACAGCATCAGGAGCTGACGCGGTAAATGACACCTTGTCATTAGCCAAAGCTTACCAGACTGACTACTACCAGTGCTATCCATAAGAAAATTAATTTTCTCATATATTATCGTATCTTTTTATTATTTACCAACTTTTCCAAACGACCACCTGGATAACTTGCTGTTTCTTCACCTTATCCTGTACATCTTTCTCATCCCATCACCGACTTCAAAAAGCTGTTCAGCATTTTCCTTTGACATCTGATTTTCTTGTGGCTGAGGAGGTTGCTGCTGTTGATCCTGGTTCTTGCTGATCTTTGTTGATTTTGGTCTTGTTTGTCTTTATCTTGTTCTTTTTCCTGCTCCTTTTTGTCCTGATTCTGATCTTGGTTCTGGTCTTGATTCTGCTGATTCTGTTCCTGATCTTTCAGCATTTTCTGAGCCAAAGCCAAGTTATAACGTCTCGTTATCTTTCGGATTATTACGTAGTGACTTCTTGTGCGCAAGCTTCCCACATCAAGCGGGTGACGATAACATTTCCATCCTTATCGCGACGGAAATTGTTGCTACCGTCCTCAGCTGGAATTGGAGAACCATCCGGTGAACCTACTCCTAATACAAATACCTGCATACCTTTTTCGGCTGCTTCTTGGGCTGCTTCTACTGCCCCACCTTCATGATTTTCACCATCGGTAATGACAATAATTGCACGTCCCACTCCTTCTTGCGGAGTAAAACTCTTCATTGCCAGGCGGATGGCCGCACCGATATCCGTACCTTGTGTGGTTATCAATGACGGATTAATGGTTTCCAAGAACATTTTGGCGGAAACATAATCGCTTGTGATGGGCAATTGCGTGAAAGCATCACCTGCAAAAACAATCAATCCCACTTTATCATTATTGAACGTATCTACCAGTCTGGAAATCAATTTCTTTGATTTGTCCAAACGACTGGGAGTCACATCTTCTGCCAGCATGGAGTTTGAAATGTCCAAGGCAATGACAGCTTCCACTCCACTTCGTTTCACCGTTTCCATCTTTGAGCCGAACTGTGGGCGGGCCAACATCAGTATAACCAATGTCAACGCAGCAAAAGTCAGCCAAAACTTGATGTCAGGACGATACTTGGAAATAGTCGGCATGAGCCCTTTCAGCAATGCCGGATCACCATATTTGCGAATATTTTGGCGGCGGTGATAATTGGAATACAAATACAGCGCCACCAAAAACGGCAATAGGATGAGTAAATATAAAAAGTTCGGGTCTGCAAATCGAAACATGACTTTCTTTTTTTAAGGTATTTTCTTTAATACTGAGTTACGCAACAAGAGTTCAAGCAAAATGCAGAAGAAAGCAATCCAGGCGAATACCTGATATTCTTCTTCGCGTTTGCTGAATTCCTTCACGTTCAACTTCGTTTTCTCCAGTTTGTCTATCTCCTGATAGACTTCCTTCAACTTGGAATTGCTGGTGGCACGGAAATAATTTCCGTTCGTTGTACCTGCAATCTCGGTCAAAGTCTTTTCGTCTATCTCGACGGGGACATTCACATATTGCGTCCCTGCGTAGGTCTGCATCGGATAAGGAGCAGTTCCGTTTGTACCGACACCGATGGTGTAGATCCTGATTCCGAACTGTTTGGCTATCTCGGCAGCCGTCAGCGGAGAAATATCTCCACGGTTATTGCTACCATCCGTCAGCAGAATAATCACTTTCGATTTCGCCTTGCTGTCCTTCAGACGGGTCACCGCATTAGCAATGCCCATACCGATGGCAGTACCATCTTCAATCAGTCCGCGCTGGGCGATATCGCCTTTGATGCTGTTGAACAGATTCAGCAACACCCCATGGTCTACCGTCAGCGGACATTGGGTAAAACTCTCACCGGCAAAGATGGTCAGACCGATATTATCATTGGGGCGGCCGTTGATAAACTCGGAAGCTACTTGTTTGGCAGCTTCCAGTCGGTTGGGTTTCAAGTCTTCGGCCAGCATACTGGTAGAAACGTCCACTGCCAGCATGATGTCGATTCCTTCTATTTCGGTATTCTGCCAGTTGTCTGTGGTCTGAGGGCGTGCCAAGATCAGGATTACCATGATGATAGCCACCGTACGGAGTACGAACGGAGTATGCAGCAAGTAAATCTTCCAGCTTTTGGGTGCCTTCATATACATGCGTGTGGTAGAAACCTGAAGCGTAGGCTCGGTTTTCTTCCGCTTCATGACGTACCATACTATATAAGGTATGAGCAGAACCAGCAGAAATAGATATTCAATATTTGCAAAAATCATTGTTCCTAGTATTTATTTGTTAAAACCAGAGGTTATATACACCACTCAGCACCTTATACAGAATTACCACAATAGCAATAACAATGATGCTGATGCTGCCCAGCAGAATCATTCTGCCCTGTTTGCTTCGCTTTTCCTCCACGGTGATTTCCGTAGGTTCGGGCTTTGCATTCGGGTCTGGTTCCACTTTTGTATTATTGATGAAGTCTACTGCGTTTACCAGATTCATATCATTTTCGTTCATCAACGGAGAATGTTTGGCGAATTTCACCAAGTCGGCAGTCTGGAACAAATACATCAAATCCTTGATAGATTCTTTGTCGTTGATTTCCTGTAGCTTATCAATAATTTCGGATGAAGTCATCTCCATAGCGTTAAAGCCGAATCGTTCTTCCATATAAGTGCGGAGTACATCCGTCAGCTCGGTATAATAGGTCTTCGGATCGGCTGTACGCAAGGTTTTGTCTCCCTTGATACGCTCTATTTCCTTCAACGCCTGCTGGTGTGGCGGCAACTTCGGTTCAATCTTGATCTTCTTGATGATAGGCTTGTTATCCTTGTAGCGTACAAACAGATAGTAAGCCAGTCCGCCCAAAGCAAGCATCAGCAAGGTAAGCCATACGATGGCCGATACGTCATCCCAGGTGATAGGTACTTCGCGAACGGTCTTCGGTCCGAAGAATTGTTCGGGATGCAGCGTATCTACCGGAATGGAATATACTTTTACGGCCAATGCTTTGGACCGGTAAGGCTCTCCGTTTACCATCACCTCGAATGGGGGGAGATAGTAAAGTGCCGAGTCAAAAGAGGTTATTGTATATTCCTGTTTTATCAGCATACGTTTTCCATCGTTCAGCATCTGGGTATCAGGCTTGGCTATATCCAATATCTCCACTCCTTTTACCAACGTATCGCGCAGGAACGGAAGTTGCAGTTTTTGCTTGGCATCCATGCTGATTTCCAGCTTCACTTTAGCCTGTTCGCCAATGAGAAGTTGCAGCGAGTCAATGCTGGCGTCTACCGTAACCTGCTGTGCCTGTGCCTGTCCGGCTGTTATCAGCATAATTGCACAAACTCCAGCTTTCAAGAACTTTTTGCTAGTATTCAGTATATTCATATTCTTTAATTTCGTTTAGCAAATAAGTTAAGCAACGATTTCACATAATCCTGATCCGTGCGGATAGATACAGAGTCCACATTACTTTTGGTAAATGTTTCATTCAATACTCCCTGACGCTGTATCCACCAGTCATTATGTGCGCGACGCAAAGCTCGTGACGAGGTGTCAATCCATTGCTCGTGGCCGGTTTCGGCATCGCGTACTTTCATCAGTCCCACATCAGGTAACTCTGCCATGCGGCGGTCGTATACCTGGATAGCTACGATATCATGTTTCCGGTTGGCAATGGTCAAAGCATTGCGGAAGTCGTTTTCATCTATAAAGTCGCTTATCATAAAGGTGGTGCAACGTTTTTTAATTACGTTGGTCAGATATTCCACAGCTATCTTTATATCTGTACGCTTGCTTTCGGGCTTGAAATCAAGCAGTTCACGGATGATATAAAGAATATGTTTACGGCCTTTTTTAGGCGGAATGAATTTCTCAATCCGGTCTGAAAAGAAAATAACTCCTATTTTATCGTTATTTTGAATGGCCGAGAATGCCAATGTAGCGGCAATCTCGGTCACCATATCCTTCATTCAACTGCTTCACCGTACCCTCTCAGATTGCTGGCCTCTGCTTAAGTCAATCCGATACGATGGCGCATTACGTCATGAGCCACAGCTCTTACATCTTCAGGAATCACATAACCAACGACGTTTTGATGAAAGCATAGTACGGGCAGCCAACGCCAAATTGATAGAGGCTAATGGGGAGAAACCAACGAAATTCAATCCCTCCGCTATCTTTCAGTTCCTTCAGATCATATTTCGATAACGGGTAGCAAATACAATATCAACAATGCGTTCAATCTTCTCATCCAGATATACCTGACGAACAACTTTGTAAGCTTCAATAATCTCCTGAGCTTTAGAATAGGCTTCACATTGAATTTATCGCCATTGATATTCGGCGGATAATCATTTTTTTCTTCTTCCATCTTCGGATAGTCGATAACCACTCTTCAAAGCATGAAACGGTCCACCTGCTTCAGGCAGCGGATAAGTACTCTTCCTGCTCAATAGGATTCTGTGTAGCAAAAGGAAAGCAGCGTGTTCGGGCAACGGAATGTTTCCGTACCAATAGTTACCTGACGTTCTGCACGCTTCCAGCAAAGCACCTAGGAGCACGGTTAATTTCATCTGCCAAAACGAAGTTGGAAAAACAGTGTCCTTTCTTTTACTTGGAATGTTTCGTCTTTCTGACTGTAAACCATTGTACCGATAACGTCAGCAGTAAGCAGCAAAATTGGGGAGTAAACTTACCACGACTGTATTGTGTGCATCGATCAATGAGGCAAGCGTCTTAATCGCCAATGTCTTTGCCAAACCGGGCACACCTTCTTAATACGTGTCCATCGGAGTTTAATTTTTCATTTATCCGGTTTTGGCAATTATTTTTTCGTTCCCAAAAGTACGGGAATAAATTAACCATTCAAATTAACTTACAAAAAACTATGCGAACCTTTAGATTAAACTACTTTCATGAGTTTAAGATAAACAAAAAAGAAGCAGTAATTTTACCGCCTTTGGCTAATTTCGATCTTGATGAAAACATAAGGCATATCCGGATTCTTATCATGCCGGATTAAAAACGATGTAAGGCCAAAGAGCTTTTGTCCA
>VOFC01004022.1_pt1 | contig 20436 bp, 35 predicted proteins | sample 5384161 | NCBI WGS metagenome assembly VOFC01 (sample SAMN12384722, study PRJNA508395) | human gut metagenome | isolation source: healthy gut B | host: Homo sapiens
ATCAGTATGCTTCGTTCCAGTTACGTATTGCTATTGATAAAGGAATCCTGATCAAACGTTACACTGCAGGGTTCACGTCGCTGCCGCTGCAAACGCGGAGGGTACGTCATACCGGCCGCCATCAACGCTGCGAGGCAAAACGTCATTGCTTTTTTCATAATGATTTTCCTTCTTTCTTTGAACCAGTTTGTTTTTTACGGCGAAATTATAAGCTCCCAATATTAGAGACGGGTTTATTTTGTTAAAAATTGGCTAAAGAAGGGATGTTTGCTAGGCGTCCTAACGGATACGCGCGCTGTATATTTCCCTTCGAAACAGGAAAAATGGGGACAAGCGGATTTATCCGCAAAGTTAAAGGCCCCGATAAACAGACCAAGGAAAGCATTGGATAAAATCGCATTGACGCTGCTGATTATCGGCGGCATCAACTGGGGCCTGGTTGGCCTTTTCAATTTGACCTCTCGTGGCCTGGATCGGTGGTGGACAGGCCGGCATTATCAGCCGAATCATCTATGGTGATCATCTGTGCGCCCTTTTGTGGTGCGTCAGCCTGCTGTTCCGCCGCGATGACCATCCGTCCCCACGTGAGCTGAACGGGCGTCTTCCGCAATTGCTTTTAACAGGTATGCGGGCGTTTCTCTGTAAGAGTCTGATTTTACATTCCCGTTTCCCATTCACCTATGGGGAAGGATGCCAATTGCCGCCATGGGTTATGCCGCCGTCAAAAAGCAAACAATACAATCCGTATTTTTATATGGTAAAACAACCTGTAGTATCGCAAAAAACGGATACAGCAGGTTGTTTTTCTATACCACACTTCTTCAAAAGGGGTTTGCTGGTTCCGGCAGGGCGCATTTTTCGCGATCGTTTTGACAAACAAACCGCTCCTTCCTATAATTAGAAAAAGAAACGCCCTTGTATGCGAACGGCGCAAGTAAATTCTGTCACCGTCCGGCGGGGACTTTTTCCGTGCATTCCGGGCAAAATTTGTTTATTGAAATCAAATGGGCTTCTTTCCGAAGCCGGAAAGGTGGTGGTTCCATGGCAGAAATCGCACCCCTGCGCGCCCTGCGCTATACGGCAAAAAGCCTGGAAAACCTCGTCTGCCCCCTATGATGTGGCCTCTTCCCGGCGACCGGGAAACTCTATCTGGCGCGCAGCCCGTACAACAGTATGCACCTGGAAGTCGGATTCTTACCCGCAAGCGGCGGGACCTGTTGAGCGCCTGGACCCCAGCAGGGGGAATCCTCAAGCGGGATTCCGCCCCGGCCCATGTTCATTTATGAACAGGAGTTTTCCGTCCGCGGAGAAACCCCTGCGCAACAAGCTCCTTTTGTGCCGCATGAGGCTCTCGATTTTTCGGAAAACGCCGTCGTCCCATGAGAATACGCTCGACGCGGCAAAGCGCGACCGCTTCCAGCGATGCAGGCCACGGGCTGCAACATCAGCCCCGTATACGGCCTGCCGAGGACCCCCAAAGCGCGAGACGCGCGAGCGCATCGAGCGCCTTTCCATGGATACGCGCGCTACACCTGCACCCTGGATGGGGTCACGCACCGGCTTTGGGTGGTCAACGACCGGGTGGTCTCGGCGCACTGTGCGAGGATTTGGACCGGCGCATCTACATGGCGGATGGGCATCACCGCTACGAGACGGCGCTGCATTTCCGCACCGGCGCCGCGAACAGGGGGCTGCCCGGCGGGGAATTCATCCTGACCGGCCTGGCGGACCTCCACAGCGCGGGCTGGGCCGTGCTGCCGGGATCCACCGGCTGGTGCATGGGTTGAACACTTAGCGGCCCTGCTCAAGCAGTGCGAGGCCTATTTTCCAAGTGTATGAGATGGACACCCCTCCGGAATACATCGAGAGACCAACATGGATGCGTCCACCGGCAGGCGAAAAAAGGCGTTTGCCTACTATTCCGGCGGCAAAACCTGGCATCTGCTGCTCTTAAAAAGACGAAACGCTGATGGACCGGCTCTGCCCGGAGCAAAGCCCGGCCACGCGGAACCTGAACGTCTCCCTTTTGCACAAGGTCATCCTGAGGGGGATGCTGGGCATCGGCGCGGAAAGCCTCGCCAAACAGGAAAACCTCACCTATACGCGCCATTTTTCCGAGGCCCTGGCATCGGCGCGTTCGGGGAAAGCCAGTGCGTTTTTGTCAACCCGGCCCCGCGTCAAAGAGATCCGCGAGGTTGCGGACGCCGGGGGAGACCATGCCGCAGAAGTCCACCTGGTTCTATACCCAAGCTGCTCACCGGCCTGGCGTTCCACCCGCTGGACGAATAATCCCGCCGTTCTATGCGCGCAGTTCATTACGTTTTCGTAATGTTTTCATTTCAAGCAATCCGTTGTTGAAAGTTTTATTTCTTGAAAAGCAAGTGGCTCACTAATAAAACAAATAGGAGGATTTTGCATGTCTTATACCGCTAGTAATACCCGGTATGCCACGATGACCTACCACCGCAGCGGCAACAGCGGGCTGAAAATTGCCCGCGCTCTCCCTGGGCCTCTGGCATAATTTCCGGATTTCAACGGCAACTACGAGAACCGCGCAGAAGGCACACTGCGGCGTTTGACCGGCATCACCCATTTTGACCTCGCCAACAACTTCTGGCCCGGAGCCGGGCAGCGCATGAGCGCAACTTCGGCATCCTGCGGGAAGAGCGCACGCCTACCGCGACGAAGAGCTGGTCATCAGCAGGCAGGCTACACCATGTGGGACAGCCCTTACGGGGACTAGGGCAGCCGGAAATACCTGCTCGCCAGCCTGGACCAGAGCCTCAAACGCATGGGGGTGGACTGGCCCAGGATATCTTCTATCACCACCGCATGGACCCAACACCCACCTTGGAGGAAAACATGATGGCGCTGGATACGGCGGTCCAGAAAGGCGGGAAGGCGCTGTACGCCGGGATTTTGCGCTACGACCTGGGAACACACCCGGCAGGCGATGGAGATCCTCAAGGCTCGATGCCCGTTCATCATCCACCAAACCCGCTATTCGATCTTCGGCCGCGCATCGAGACGGACGGCGTAAAGTCCCTTTACCGCGCAGAACTGGCTGCAGCATCATCGCGTTCAGCCCGCTGGCGCAGGGCTTTTGACGGACAAATACCTGAAAGGCATCCGGAGATAGCCTGTGCAAGACAGGGCCGGGCGCTTCCTGCGCACTTGGACCAGCTCACGCCGGAAAAGCTCGCTGGATCACCCGCATTGAACAGAGCTGGCCAAAACCGCGGCGAACCCTGGCGCAATGAGCTGGTGCTGCGCGGCGGCGAAGGCCGCGTGCTGATCAGCTTCAAGCCGAACAGAATTCACGGAAAACCTGGAGATCATCGGCCACACCTCCTTTACCGAGGAAGAGCTTCGGGCGATCGACGCGATCAACCCGCGGAATAAGCAGCAAAAGGAACTTCTCTCCCTTGGAAAGAAGTTCACTTTTATCTACCGCTTTGGGAGTCGTTTTATCAGGTCGCGATTACACCACGAACGCTAAAGTTTGATTCCTATGGAATGGGATACCTTGGAGCGGAAACGATCCTTAAGATGATCACAGGAGAACCAGTATCCAAGAAACAGATTGTGGGATATGAATTTATTGAAGGCGGAAGTGTCAGATCATAAATTCTTCATATGTACTCATAATATCGCCCTCCTTCCGTATTGCTCGGAACGGAGGGCTTTTTGCCGTTTACCTGTTGCTTTGTTAAGTTGTCTCACATAAAACACAAATAAAAAGTAATAAAATAAAAAATGTGGTATCGATTCCATAAATACTATTGACAAATAAACGAGAAAGTAATAATATACAAATATGGAACCGATACCATAATAAGTTTCACAATAAAAAAGGAGAGAAGATATGGATTACGCAAAAATCGCCAGCCAGGTCATCGAGCATGTTGGTGGCAAACAAAACATTAAGTCAGTTCAGCATTGTGCAACAAGACTTCGTTTACAGTTAAAAGACAACGATCTTCGCAATGAAGATGCAGTCAGCGACATTGAAGGAGTTAAGGGAGTGTTCTTAACACAGTCACAGTTCCAGATCATTTTCGGATCAGGACTTGTAAACTTAGTGTGCGACGAAGTACAGAAGCAGTTAGGAATCTCAGTCGATACACCAGCAGATGTTGAGAAAGAAGAGAAGAAAGGAAATGTTCTTCAGAGATTAGTAAAGTTATTAAGTGATATTTTCGTACCGATCATTCCAGCCATCGTAGCAGGTGGTCTGTTAATGGGAGTGAACAATATCCTGACAGCAGCGATGTTTAGTGGCAAGTCCGTCATTGATCTGTACCCACAGTTTAAGGGTCTGGCAACAGCGATCAACATGTTTGCAAGTGCTCCATTTGCATTTTTGCCAGTATTGATCGGATTCAGTGCAACAAAGAAATTTGGTGGTAATCCATATCTTGGAGCAGCCATGGGTATGATCATGGTTCATCCTGATCTGTTAAGTGCGTACAGCATTGGTATTGCCACAGCCACCAGTATGGAACATCTTTGGATTTAAGATTGCAGGCGATCGGATATCAGGGAACCGTACTTCCAGTGTTAGCAGTTGCATTTATCTTAGCAACGATCGAGAAGAAGTTACATAAAGTAACACCAACATGGTTAGATAACCTGACAACGCCATTGATCTCTATCATGGTAACATCATTTTTAACATTCATCTGTAGGACCAGTTTTAAGAGAAGCAGGTAACTTATTAGCAGATGGAATCACATGGGTATATAACACACTTGGATTTGTCGGTGGAGGATTATTCGGACTTGCATATGCACCGATCTGTTCTAACAGGAATGCATCACAGCTTTTATCGCGATCGAGACACAGCTGATCGCAGCCAAAGCAACAACAGGTGGAAGTTTTATCTTCACAACAGCAAGTATGAACAACGTAGCACAGGGAGCAGCCGTATTAGCAGTTTTATTCTTAACAAAGAATGAGAAGATGAAATCAATCTGTTCTGCATCAGGTGTTTCTGCATTACTTGGAATCACAGAACCAGCAATGTTCGGTGTAACACTGAAATTAAAATATCCATTCTACGCTGCCATCATCGGTTCAGCCGTAGGTAATGCATATTGTGCAGCAACAGGAGTTTTGGCACAGGCATTAGGAGCAGCAGGACTTCCGGGATTCCTGTCCATGCTTCCAAAAGATTACTTAAACTTCGTGATCGGACTGCTCTTATCCATGGGAGTATCCGCAGTTTTAACTGCAGTCTTCTGGAAGAAGTTTAACGTCGAAGGAGAAGATCACAAAGCAGAGACTCCGGTTAAAGAAGAAGTAAAAGAAATCGAAGTACAGGAAACCAGCAGATACAACAGAAGAAACAAATGAATTATATGCACCAATGAAAGGTGAAGTTTTAGATGTAGCAAAGTCCGCAGACCCAGCATTTGCAAGTAAAAGGCAATGGGAGAAGGTGTAGCGATCAACCAAGCGAAGGCATCGTATATGCACCAGCCGATGGAACGATCAGTCTGATCTTCCTACAAAACATGCAATGGGGATCACATTAAACTCAGGAGTAGAACTTCTGATCCATGCAGGAATCGATACAGTTAAGATGAATGGCGAAGGTTTTGAGACTTTCGTAGAAACAGGAGCCAAAGTAAAGAAAGGTGATAAATTATTATCTTTTGACATGGATCTTGTGAAAGAAAAAAGGATACAAGACACAGACGATGTTCTTAGTTGCAGATGCGAAAGGAAAAGAAGTCGAAGTGGTTGAAGCAGCGGATGCAGATAATGATACAAAGATCATGAATTTAAAATAATCATTATTCGAAGAAGGAAAGGAAACCAGGGCAGATGTTTGAAAAATACAAGAAAGTCTATAAGGCAGATTATGAAAAATGGTATAAAGAAAATGAAGCTTACAGACAACGTGTGGCAGCAGATCAAGACCGATTAAAATTCCATTTAATGCCAAAGACAGGATGGTTAAATGATCCAAATGGTTTATGCCAGTTTAATGGGACATACCATATTTACTACCAGTACACTCCATTTGAACCAACTGGTGAGTTAAAGACATGGGGACATTATACAACAAAGGATTTTATTCATTACAAAGATTATGGACCAGTGGTATTTCCGGATGAAGATATTGATGCCCATGGTGTCTATTCCGGATCTGCATTTATCGAAAATGGCACGATTCACTATTTCTATACAGGTAATCTGAAATATTTTGATCGAGATGATTATGATTATATTAACAGTGGACGCGGAAGTAATACGATCACATTTACAAGTAAAGACGGCTATGAGTTTACAAAAAGGAATTGTTAATGACAACCGACGATTATCCGGCGACATGAGCAACCATGTGCGTGATCCAAAAATCTTTAAGAAAAATGAGAAATATTACATGGTTCTTGGAGCAAGGGATGTCGAAGGTGTGGGAATGATCCTTCTTTATGAATCTACAGATCTTAAGAACTGGACATACAAAAACCGCATCACAACTCCACAGAAGTTTGGTTATATGTGGGAATGTCCGGATTTGTTTGAAATGGACGGACAGTTATACATCATCTGCTGCCCACAGGGAGTAGAAACACAAGGCATTGATTACGAAAATGTTCATCAGGTCACAGCAATGAAATTAGACTATGATTTTGATACCGATGAATATGAGATCACAGATATCAAACTTTTTGACCGTGGGTTTGATTTCTATGCCCCACAAACTTTGAGGATGAAAGTGGAAGAAGAATTCTGATCGGATGGATGGGAATCCCAGACGCAGACTATACGAATCCAACCGAAGAAGCAGGATGGCAGCATGCACTGACGATCCCAAGAGAATTATCCGTAAGAGACGGAAAACTGATTCAGGAACCGATCGAAGAATTAAAACAACTTCGAAGCGAGGACAAAGCAGTTTGTACATTTTGTTATGGACAGACGATCATCATGCAAAATGCAATCTATGAAGCTGTTGTAGATTTTAAACGATGCAGAGAAATGGTAATGACACTGCGCGAAGGAATCACTCTTTCCTATAAAGACAATATCCTGACCTTAAATCTTGGGGTCTATGGAAGTGGAAGATCAACAAGAAAAGTCAGATTAGAAAAATTAGAGCATCTTCAGATTTTTGCGGATACTTCATCTTTAGAAATCTTTGTGAATCATGGAGAAGAAGTTTTTACAACAAGAATATACAATCATTATGGAAGACTACTGATTAATGGAGAATGTTCTGGTATAATGACTGTATATCCATTAAAATCATTCGAAATCGAAGGAGGAAGACATGAAGAATAAATTATGTGGAATCGGAGAAGCATTGATCGATTTTATTCCAGAGGTAAAAAGGACAGAGACTAAAAGATGTACCTTCATTTAAAAGAGTCGCAGGAGGAGCACCTGCCAATGTAGTCGGGGCAGTTACGAAGCTTGGAATTCCATCCAAATTTTTTTACGTTACAGTGTTGAAGATATTCCAACAGATATTTTAAACGATTGTGGAATGATTCATTTTTGCAGTGTGGATCTTGTGGAATCACCAATGAAGGAAGCTCACAAAAAATTGATCGATATGGCGATCGCGCAGAATGTGAAAGTATCTTTTGATCCAAACTTAAGATTTTCTTTTTATGGGATGATCTTGATCAAATTAAAAGAGACAGTCAATGATTTCTTAAAATACGCAGATATCATCAAGATTTCTGACGAAGAATAAGACCAAAGTCTTTGAAGCTCAGACATTCGTCCAATTGGGCTGCGAATTTATTCAAAATTGGCAAAATTCCAATGCATCACTTTCGGTTGCTTATTTATTTTTGATCATATACCTGAAGTCTAAAGTGTGGACAATTACAAGATTGAAAAATTCAAGTGGTGTGTATGGAGGACAGTATTGGTTGTAAAATAGGGAACTTTCAGACAGAAAGTAATGTTATTATGCTTCATAAACATTCCAACAAATCGGTGTCTGAGAGTTTATTTATCTTCCATCAACGAATACAAAACTTATCAGCCAATATAGTTTAACATACACATTGTGTAGTGATTTGAATAGCGTTCCGTTGTATGAGTCAGAAAGAACATGAGAAGAAATATTTATAAGAATCAAGGGAGACAACATGAGCACTTTTTGAATGCGTTTTTACAAATTCGCAGCGCCCTGTGGTCTTTGATCTTGTTGATATAATCGTTCTTATCTTTACTTGTTGTAATTTTGATGGCATCAGCTTTGCCATCTCCGTTCATATCAACTTTGCATTGTAAACCTGCTTTTTGGCAGGAACTGTTTTTACAGCTGCTTTGGTGATCGCTGAGCATTGAAACACATCAGCAAGCCTAACGCTGCACATCCAGCGATTTTTGTAAATGTTTTTCTCATGATCAAATCCTCCTTAAACTTATTGAAAATATATGAGAATGTTACATTTGATTTTATTGTAGCATAAAGTTCGAAAAATATCTGTTTTTTGAATTCTTTCATAAAGACTTAAGAATATCGAAAAGGCTGAAAGATCATTGTAAAAAAGTGCATAAAAATAGTAATAAATTCATACATATATTAAAGAATATGCCGAAATTAAAAAAGTACTTATATAAAGAATAAAAAAAGTATGTATAATAATCAATTGACAAGAAATAAGCAGGAAAAAACGCAGTGAAGATTGCACATAGAAAGTGGAGATCCGCAACGAGTTTTGTTCAGATCTCCACTATTTTTTTTTGAGCTTTTTTTTTAATAAAAACAAACAATTTATTACAACAAGAAGAAGGGAGAAAGAAAAATGCCACAGAATAAAAAAGAGAAAGTCTTATCTATACATTCATCATGTGTTTTATGATGGTATTTTTTTGGATGAGCATATACAACGTATCATTACATATGGGAGGATTATCAATGGAATCCATCAAAGCCGGATGGTTAGGGATTCCTGATCGCATATATTTTTGCAATGTGCTGCGACTGGTTCTTTGTATCTAAGATCGCAAAAGGATTTGCGTTTAAATATCTTGTAAAACCAGACAGCTCTGTTTTAAGAAAAGTTATTTCAGTATCTTGCTGTATGGTTGTTCCTATGGTGATCATTATGTCACTTTATGGAGCAGTCGAAGTTAGTATCGAAATGGGAAATTTCTCAAACTTATTGATGATATGGCTGACTAATATCCCTAAGAACTTTGTGATGGCACTTCCATATCAGTTGATCATTGCAGGACCTGTTGTACGCTTTGTATTTAGAGCTGCATTTCCCTGGGAAGGTAAAGTACTTGCATAATGCAAAGTTTATATTGAAGATATAAAAATACCGTCTGTTTCTGTGACGAGCTCATATGGTCACAGAACAGATGGTATTTTTATATCTAAATTAAGTTTATGACAAGTGATGTAACACTTCAGACAATCCCAGTCTTCAGATATTGCGAAGAGACATTTATGGAAATAGATGACTGTTTGGTCATCGAGCTTCCAGAACGTAATTTCAAAATCGCATCCCTTTGCCATTCCCGAATTTTATGTAAGATCGCAAGCTTTAATTTACGGATTTCATCTGATGCATTAAAAGCTTACTCATATGTAATCATCAGAATTGCCGCAACGTGCAGCACATGTCTCACACATGGGGGCGATTTTTGATTTTTTCGGATTTAAGAGAGACATAGTATTTTTGATTGTTCCATCGGATAAAGAAATATCTGCACTGTCAAGGAGTGCCTGCAAGATCAATAGATCTGTGCGAGCACTTTTTGTGCATGGAGCATAGATTAATCCTGTTCATAGATTAATGGAAAGACGACCACTAACATCATCTTAAATGCTTCTACTGCATGAACAGAGTGTGGTTTCTTTTGCAGGCATACAGCATGTACAAGAGTTTCTTTTTCTCCCCTGATTTAAGATATATTCTTTGCCATCAACAACAAATTTTCCAGTTCCTTCGATTACTGTTACCATGGCATCTCCGATGGAATCGTGAGTTCCAATTTCTTCTCCTTTAGCGAAAGCAAAAAGAGTGACACTTACGAAGTCATTTTGAGCTAATGTTTTGCTTACTACTTGTCCAGCATCTGCGTTTACCTGATCTGCAATCTTTAATACTTTTTCATGTTCAATATTTTTAATGTATGGGTATGTGTTCATCATAAAAAATCTCCTTTTCTGAATATAATAATTTCTTACATCTGTTTTTAGTGTATCTAAAATAGAAGAAAAAAGTCTGTTGTTTTTACAACGAAATGAATTGAGAAGAAATATCATATAACAGATATATAAAACTGACATAACTACATTTCTTTTCTTTTTTTCCTATATAAATGTGCTAGAATAGTCGTTAGAAAATTTTTGGAGGAAAAGATGATGAAAAACAGTGTCAAAAATTTAATCGAATTTATCGATCATAGTCCAAGTTGCTTTCATGTGATCGAGAATGCAAAAAAACAATTTTGGAACATGGTTTTATTGAATTAAAAGAAAAAGAACATTGGAATTTAGAAGAAGGAAAGAGTTATTTTGTTAGAAGAAATGGAAGTTCTATCATAGCATTTCCATTTCAAAAAAAAAGATTTTCAAGGGTTTCATATCGTGGCAAGCCACAGTGATTCTCCAACATATCGAATCAAAGAACAGCCAGAGATGTCGGGTAGAGAAACATTATACGAAATTAAATATTGAACGATATGGTGGAATGATCCCGGAAACATGGTTTGATCGTCCATTGTCTGTTGCAGGACGCATTATAATAGAAGAAAACGGACAGATCAAAGATCAGTTGGTCAATATTGACAGAGATCTTATGATCATTCCAAATCTTGCAATTCATATGTCAAGATCTTCAAATGAATCAAAACAGTTAAATCCACAAAAAAGATCTCCTGCCATTATGTGGAGGAAATCTATACAAAAGATGGTTTTGAGGAAATGATCGCCAAAGAATCAGGCGTTGAGAAAGAAGATATCTTATCTTATGATCTGTTTTTATATAAACCGAATGAGAGGGAACAACACTTAGGAATCAACGAAGAATTTGTTGCAGCACCAAAATTAGATGACCTTGAATGTGCATATTCATCCATCGAAGGAATGTTAAATGCCAAAGCTTTCCGAAGATTATGTCACAGTGTGTGCGGTTCTTTGATAATGAAGAAGTCGGAAGTGGTACAAAACAGGGGCTGGATCAACATTTTTCCCAGAGGTATTAAAAGGATCAGTTATCTTTGTGGAAAAAATGAAGAAGAATATTATATGGCGGTGGCAGACAGCTTTATGTTATCTGCAGATAACGCTCATGCAGTTCATCCGAACTATCAGGATAAGACAGACCCTACGAACCGTCCGTATATCAATGAAGGAATTGTATTAAAATACAATGCATCACAAAAATATACAACCGATGCGAATTCAGCGGCACTCGTAAAATATCTGTGTAAAAAGAAAAGATTAAGTGTCAGGTATTCTTTAACCGTTCGGATATGTTAGGCGGTTCAACACTTGGTAATATCCTGACTGGACAGGTGTCGATCAAGGCAGCAGATATCGGACTTGCCACAGCTATCCATGCATTCAACATACGAAACTGCCGGATGCAAAGATTTAGATGATATGATCACACTGATGGGATCTTTTTATGAGCTTGGAAAGGAAGTGCAGATTTAATGGAAGAAAAACATTTGCAGATGTCAGAGAGTTTTTCTTAACAGCAATTCTTGCAATTGTAGGAGGCTTTCTTGATTCCTACAGTTATTTAATGCGTGGACATGTATTTGCAAATGCACAGACAGGAAATATCGTATTGTTTGGTGTATGAATCTTCAAAAAAGAAATTTTACACAGGCAATTTTACTATTTTGTTCCAATTCTTGCATTTGCTGTGGGCGTAATTCTTGTTGAGATCATAAAGTATTTTTATAAGGAAGAACATAAGATTCATTGGAGACAGAGAATTGTGGCATTTTGAGTTTGTGCTGATAACGGTTGTTGGATTTATTCCGCTGGGACAATATGATGTTGTGGCGAATGTACTGATTTCTTTTTTGTATGTTCTATGCAGGTGGAGACATTTCGAAGGGTTCATGGGCATCCATTTGCCAGTACGATGTGTACTGGTAATTTAAGAAGTGGAACAGAAGCACTGTGCCAGTACTTTAAAACAGGAGATAAGACATTAAAACAAAAAGTTTACGATATTATGGAATTATTACATTTTTTCATTATTGGAGCAGTGATCGGAGGATTTTTAACCGGTCGTGCAGGAGGAAGTTCTATCTTTATCTGTAGTATTTTGCTAGCAATCGCAACGATCTTGATGGCAAAAAGAGTTCAGAATTTCTGAAAAAAGACTGATTTTACAAACATTTAACAATGTTTGCGAAATCAGTCTTTTTTTCTTTGTGTTACTCTTCAGGGAAAACTTCATTTACAAGTTGACAGTATTCCTCATACTCATGAAATTCTGAAAGATCAGCAAAACCTTCGATCATGCCACGATAATACCAACTCTGCATCTTCTTATCCTTCATATTGAATCTCTCCCATAACTCTTCGCCAAGGATGTTATAATCCCGATAAAAGTGCACGGATGTTAGCAAGCTTGTCACCAAGGGCGATGATCTTAGCGTTGCGGGATGCACGGTTCTTTAAGAAATCGATCGTATGGCCTTTTTCTCTCAACCCATGTCTTACTCTTATCTTCACTTTCCTGATAGACATAAGAAGCAACGATATCACCGAATTCACGACGGATGTCCTCTATCGAGATTCCATCACAATCTTCAACAACATCGTGAAGGACAGCGGCACAAAAGCATATCCTGATCGAGAGTCATAGCGGCAACGATGGCAGCAACTTCCATAGGGTGGATGATAAAAGGAAGATTGGTGCCTTTTCTTGTCTGACCGTTGTGGGCATTTGTTGCGTAGATAACGGCTTTTTTTCAAACATTGGAAAACTCCTTTATTAAAATAAGTTAGTGTAAAATAATTGTTAAGATAATCATAAAGCATTTTTTTTGGTATTCAAGTAGGAAATCCAAGAAAATAGAGAGGAAAAATACTTTGTCACTTTAAAGCGTGTCAGTGTTGACTTTTTAAATACAGGAAGTTAAAATAAAAATTAAGTGTGATCAAAGAATGAGAAGATTTTGTGATCACCGCAAGAAAAAGGAGAGTAAAACAATGACAGACAGCAATTTTACGATCGGATTTATCGGTTTGGATTGATCGGTGGATCCATTGCGAAGGGAATAAGAAGAGTTTTTCCAAACTATACACTCATTGGAATGGATGAAAACCCGGATACGATCAAAAGTGCATTGGAGGATGGAATCATTGATTCAATTGCTACAGACTGCAAAACAGATTTTTGCGGAATGCAACTATGTATTTTGTGTGCACCGGTTCAATATAATGTAATGTATCTAAAAGATCTGAAAGGATCGATTAATGAAAATTGTATTTTAACAGATGTGGGAAGTGTAAAGGAAGAGATTCATTTAAAGATTGAAGAATTAGGAATGGAAGAATATTTTATCGGGGGACATCCGATGGTAGGATCAGAGAAGGCAGGTTTTTCTTTCAGTTCTGACAGATTGGTTGAGAATGCTTACTATTTTATCACGCCAACGAAGAAAGTCAGCGAACAAAGAGTGAAAAGATTTTACAAACTTCATTGAAGAATTAGGAGCGTTAACGATCATTCTGGATTATAAACAGCATGATGCCTATACTGCTGCGATCAGTCATGTGCCACATATCATGGCAGCAGAACTGGTACATATCGTAAGTAATATGGATACAGATGATGGAATCTTAAAACAGTTAGCTGCAGGTGGTTTTAAAGATATCACAAGAATCGCATCTTCATCTCCAGTCGTATGGGAACAGATTTCTTTATCAAATAAGAAGAATATCAAAGAATTACTGCAAAAAAGCACAGAATCATTTAGGCTATGTGATCGCAGCACTTGATATGGAAGACAGAGAATATTTGAATAATTATTTTAAACAGGCAGGAGAATATAGAGATTCTGTGCCAGACAGTGCGGTTGGTCTGATTCAGAAATCTTACGAGATTTTTATTGATATTCCAGATGAACCAGGAACGATCGCAACAACGACAACCTTGCTTGCTTTGAATCATGTAAGCATCAAGAATATTGGAATCATTCATAATCGTGAATTGAAGAAGGTGTTTTAAAGATCATGTTATATGATGATGAATCAGCAAAGAAGGCGACAAAAATCTTAAAAGATAAAAATTACACAGTATACGAGAGGAAATAAAAACATGAAATTAACAAAAAGTGCGGGACTTAGAGGAGAATTATCAATTCCAGGAGACAAATCGATCAGTCATAGAGCAGTTATGTTTGGATCTTTAGCGAAAGGAACAACACATATCAGCAATTTCTTATCAGGAGCAGACTGTCTGTCAACGATCGATTGTTTTCGTAAGATGGGTGTTTTGATCGAACAGGATGAAACGAACGTCACTGTTCATGGAAATGGACTTCATGGCTTAAAGGCACCAAGTGAGACATTAGATGTGGGAAATAGCGGAACAACAACAAGATTGATCTCAGGAATCCTGGCAGGTCAGGATTTTGAAACTGTATTATCTGGAGATGCATCATTAAATAAGCGTCCAATGGGAAGGATCATCAAACCATTAGAGCAGATGGGTGCAAAGATCACAAGTGTGAATGGGAATGGATGTGCACCATTGAAGATCGAAGGAACAAAATTAAATGCAACACATTATGATTCTCCAGTTGCATCTGCACAGGTAAAATCCTGTGTGTTATTAGCAGGATTATATGCAGATGGCAAGACAAGCGTGACAGAACCAGCATTATCAAGAAATCATACAGAATTAATGCTTCGTTCTTTTGGAGTTAAAGTAGAATCACATGATACAACAGCGACGATCACACCTCCAGAAGAGATGATCGCAACAGATATCGTTGTGCCTGGAGACATTTCTTCAGCGACATTCTTTATCGTAGCAGGCCTTATCACACCAAATTCATGCATCGTTTAAAGAACGTTGGAATCAACCCAACAAGGGATGGAATCTTGCGTGTATGTAAAGATATGGGAGCTGATGTTACATTAGAAAATGTGATCGATAATGGTGGAGAACCAACAGCAGATATCGTTGTAAAGACAAGCAGATTAAAAGGAACAGTCATTGGTGGAGAAGTTATCCCAACACTGATCGATGAGATTCCAGTCATTGCCCTTTTAGCAGCATTTGCAGAAGGTGAGACAGTGATCAAAGACGCGGCAGAGTTGAAGGTAAAAGAGTCTGATCGAATCGCATTAACGGTTGATAATCTTGTGAAAAATGGGTGTTGATGCGACAGCGACAGACGATGGAATGATCATCAAAGGCGGTAATCCATTACATGGAGCAAGCATCAATTGTAAATACGACCATCGAATCGCTATGACATTTTCGATTGCAGGAATTAATGCAGAAGGAGAAACTGTGATCGAAGATTCAGAATGTGGATGTGTCTTATCCAACATTTTATGAACAGTTAAATTCATTGCAATAAATAAAATGCTATGATAAGAGTTTATAAGGAGTAGATAACAATGGAAAAAGAAATATTTTTTTTTGATATTGACGGAACATTGACAGATAGATCGACAGGGACGATTGTGCCAAGTGCCAGAGAGGCGTTGGATCGTTTAGAAGCAAATGGACATTTTGTGGCAATCGCAACTGGAAGAGCACATTACAAAGCACGTAAATTCACAGAAGCCAACGGGTCTAAAAATATGGTCTGTTGTGGAGGCAATGGCTGTGTGATCAACAATGAATTAGTGGAAAATATTCCAGTCAGAAGAATTAGGGTATGGATGGTGTGTAGCTCTTGATGATACGAAAGATGTCTATATGACAGACGATAAATTTCTAAGACAGGTTGGAAAGAGAAAAGAACCAAACCAGATATATCATCGATGATATGTTAGATATTGACAGTGTCGATGCGATTTACAAGATTTATGTAGCTATTCCAAAAGAGGAAGAAGAGAAACTTACAAAAGAAAGAGTTGATCGGGCATTTGAGATTTGAACCAGAATATTTAATGTTCCAGCCAGATAATAAACGTGGTGGTATTGTGAAGATGATGGAATATCTTGGCGCAGATATTAAAAATGTGGTTGTATTCGGGGACGATTACAATGATATGGATATGTTCTGTAAAGACTGGTTTTCCATTGCTATGGGAAATGGATGCCAGGATTTAAAAGATATGGCAAGTTATGTGACCGATACAAATGTCAATGACGGTATTAAGAAAGCATGTGAACATTTTGAATGGATTTAATAAAGCAAAACAGCAGACAGAAGATACATCGGAGGGAAATATGAAACATTTAAAATTAGGAAAGATACAATGGATCGCATTATTGGTTGTCAGTGCAATGTTTGTGGAATTTATGCAGCCATATGGTATTGGCAGCAGCAAGAGATGGAAATGATCCGGCACAGGGAACAACGGCAGAAGCAACAACAGCTTCAGAAGCGACAACAGAAGCAACAACAGCTTCAGAAGCGACAACAGAAACTACAACGGAACAGCAGGAAGAGACACAGTCTATGGGAGAATATAAAGCATTCTGGTTTTTTCTACGATTATGACTCTTATCGTGCAAAATATAAAAAAGAGAACGGCAGCAAATTTCCGTACCTATTTTTACAGGTGTTGTCAAAAAGGAAAGAGTCTTGGAATGAATCGCGTGATCGTGCAAGTAAGACCATTTGGAGATGCCATTTATAAGTCAAAGTATTTCCTTGGTCCAAATATATTTCTGGAAAACAGGGAAGAAATCCAGGATTTGACCCATTAAAGATCATGGTAGAAGTTGCACATGACAATGACATGAAGATCGAGGCATGGGTAAATCCATATCGTGTAACAACAGGTTCTACGAATTATAAGAAACTTGCAAAGAATAATCAGGCAAGAAAAATGGCATGCCAAGAAGTCTACAAGAAGAAATGTATTATCTTATGGTGGAAGTTTGTATTACAACCCATCCAAGAAAGCGGTCAGAACACTGATCACAAACGGAGTAAAAGAAATCGTAAAAATTATGATGTCGATGGAATTCATATGGATGATTATTTCTATCCATCTTTTACAAAAACGTAATGTCAAAAAGGCATTTGATGCAAAAAGAATACAACAAATCTTCTTATAAGAAGAAAAAAGAAAAGTATCTATACTTACCGTCGTGCACAGGTAAATACTCTTAAAAACAGATGAAAAAAGCAGTAAAAAGTGTAGATCCAAATGTAACATATGGTATCAGTCCAGCAGGAAATATTGACAATCTGACGAGTAAATATTCATATTATGTAGATATCTATAAATGGCTAAATTCTACAGAGTATGTTGATTATATCTGCCCACAGGTATACTGGGGATTTAAACATCCAACTGCAAAATTTAATAAAGTCACAGATCGTTGGATCAAGGCAGCAAAGAGCAAGAAAGTTAAACTTTATATTGGAATCGCAGTATATCGTGCGGGACATAATGTTGGCCAGAATCGTGCAGAGCGAAAAGAATGGAAGAGTGATACCAAAGTCTTAAAGAAACAGGTTCAGTATGCAAGAAAGAATCATGTGGATGGATTTGCATTCTTTGACTATCAGGATCTAAAGAGCAAGACAAGTGCTAAAGCGGTCAATCAGCTCAAAAACAGTTTTAAAAATAAATATTACAGAGATCATTGCATAGAGATATGTGATGGTCTCTTTTTTAGTTACAGCAGATTTCTTTTTCATGTAAATTACGCTATATAAGAAATCTACAGCGAGTTGACATAATATGAAAAATATAATATTATATGGCATATAATATGAGTAAGGAGGATGCCAATGGTTTTTAATACAGGAGCTGCGCTGTTAGATGCGGTAGTTCTGGCTGTCGTATCAAGAGAACAAGAAGGTACGTATGGATATAAGATCACACAGGATGTAAGAGAAGTGTTAGAAGTATCAGAATCTACATTATATCCAGTATTAAGGAGACTTAAGAAGGATGGCTGCTTGGAAGTTTATGATAAGCAATACGGCGGTAGGAACCGCAGATATTATAAGATCACATCTGTGGGAATAGCACAGCTTTCGTTATATAAAGAAGAATGGAAACAATATTCCCAGAGAATATCTGGAATTTTTGAAGGAGGGAGAGAGTATGAACCGGGAGGAGTACTTAAAGAGATTATTTTTTACTAAAAGATCTTCCAGAAGAAGAAATTGAAGATGCGATCGCATATTATGAAGATTATTTTGAGGAAGCAGGAGAAGAGAAAGAAGAACAGGTGATCAAGGAACTTGGTTCCCCAGAGAAGATCGCGAGGATGATCCGTGATTCTGTACAGGGAAATCAGGCAAGCAGTGAGTATACAGAAGAAGGATACAGACAGGAAACTTACGAAGATCACCAGCAGATGAGCAGAAAAGACTCACAAAAGGAAGCAAAACAAGGCAGCAGATGGCATATGAAGGGAAGAAGAAACCGGAATATCATTTTGATGATCTTAATTCTTGTCTTTGTGGGAAGCTGGCTGATTCCTGGTATTTTTGGCATTGTGATTGGAATTGCAGGAGGAATTTTTGGCAGTTGTGCAGGATTGTTGTTTGGAGGACTTGGACTGGTCGGTGCTGGAATTTATAAGATGTTTACGACAGTTCCATATGGTTTATTGTTGATGGGCGGCGGTTTTCTGATGATCGCTGGTGGAATTTTTGTTATTATGGTTCCTTGTATGGATCTGTGCAACTGCCATTCCATGGATCATTGCAAAGATCCGTGAATTTTGGAACAGAAATTTTGGGAGAGGATGTGAATAAGTTTGAAGACATTTAAGAAAGTATGCATGATATTAATATCAGTAACGGCTGTTGCAGGGATCGGATGCATCATAGCAGCATTTGTTATGGGTGCAGATCCAAGACAGATTCGAAATTATGCAGAAGGAAAGACAAGCGGTAAATTACAGACAGAGGAACGAAATATAAGAGCAGATCAGATCAGAAAATTAAATATTGATATTGGAAGTGGAAATGTTAAGTTACAAAATGGAAATCAGGATCATCTGATCATAAAGAAAAAAGGAAGCTGGGAGCCAGTGATATTAAAGTCAGATGGAGAGATTGAAATCAAGCAGAAGAGCAGACATTTTAAATTGTTTTGGTTTCAATCAAATGATGAGATCACAGTTATTCTGCCCAAAGGAGTTACCTTTGAGAAAGTTTCCATGGATTGTGGCAATGGAGACATTGCGTCAGATTCTTTTGAATATCACAGACGAACTTGACATAGACTGTGGAAGTGGAGATATTGATCTGACAACGATCACAACATCAAAGACAGAGATTGATCTGGGTTCTGGAGATGTCACATTGACAATGGCAGGAACAGAAAAAGATTATAACTATAATATAGATTGTGGAAATGGAGATGTTAAGATTGGAGATATACTTTTCGAAGATGATCTAAAAAACGAAATATCAATGCATTAAGATGGATTAATATAGATTGTGGAAGTGGAGATCTTACGATCGATTTCGATAATACAATATTGTAAAACAAAGTAACAGATAGATGGAGGAAAAGGAAATGAAGAAAACATTATATAAATCAAGAAAAAGACCGTTTTTTATTTGGTGTATGTGGAGGATTAGCAGAATATTTTGAGGTAGATCCAACTTTGGTACGAATCCTTACAGCAGCATTATGCACAACAGGAACAGGATTGTTGTTATATATTGTGGCAGCTGTTGTCATGCCGGAGCGTGTCGAGTAATTGTCTTTTTCTTGAATCAATCCAAAGAATGTGATAAAATAGACAATCATGTCAAAAATTCAGGTCAAATAAGACTTTGATCATGAAGATAAATACACATAAAGAAGAGGAGAAATCATATGAAATTACCAATATTGATCGCAATGGTTCTCTATATGGCAATGGTTATCTGGATTGGTGTCATTTACAGTAAGAAGACAAAGACATCCGAAGACTATTTCCTTGGAGGACGAGGACTTGGACCATGGGTTACTGCAATGAGTGCAGAGGCATCTGATATGAGCAGCTGGCTGTTGATGGGACTTCCTGGACTTGCATACGCAACAGGATTCAGCCAGGCAGGATGGACAGCAATCGGATTGATCCTTGGTACATACTTAAAACTGGAAGATCGTGGCAAAGAGATTACGTCATTATACAGAAGTAGCAGATAATGCGATCACAGTACCAGACTTTTTCAGTAACCGTTTTAAAGATGATAAGAAGATCTTAAGCAGTATTTCTGCAGTCATGATCCTTATTTTCTTTACAGTATACACCACATCAGGATTTGCTGCATGTGGTACATTATTTAACTCTGTATTTGGATTAAATTATCAGAAGAGTATGATCGTCT
>VOFC01004402.1_pt1 | contig 20429 bp, 30 predicted proteins | sample 5384161 | NCBI WGS metagenome assembly VOFC01 (sample SAMN12384722, study PRJNA508395) | human gut metagenome | isolation source: healthy gut B | host: Homo sapiens
TAAAAGTGCAAACGAAAAGAGACGCTGTAAAAGGCGTCTCTTTTTTATGACAAAGGGGTCATTCTCTACCGTAGAATGACCCACTGGCGCTAAGAGAGCGCAAAGGGCTGCGCCCTTGACCTGCCATCGCCGGTTTTTCTACGAAGCTGCGACTGCGCGCTGTGCAAATACTGCCTGCAATGCTTGGCGCGGCTTTCGATTTGGGCTGCTCCTTGCGGCCGCTGCCGCTCTGCGGCAGGGGTTTCGGTCATTTTTCTTGCCGGGGATAAGGCTTGCGCTCATCGGTCCAGACCGAGCAGATAATCCGTGCTGACCTGATAATAACGGGCAAAGCGCAATCAAGGCTATGCTGGGAATGTCGAGCACACCGTTTTCGCATAGCGCGAATAGGTCGTCTGCCCGACATTCAGTACAGCGGCAAGCTCCGCTTGCGTTTTTGTCCGCATCCTCGCATATCACGCAGTCGCCGATACATGGGGAAATCACCTCAACGACATTATAAAAATGCGGTTTATTGCATATTGCATTTCATGCGAAAACGCATAAAACGATGTTGAGGTGAAAAGTATGGGGATCTATCAGCTTTATTTTCTGAAAATGCACAGCAAGCTGCTGTTTCTCTCCCGAAATGCGGGAACAAAAGACCCTGCATTTCTATCGCGGAGGTCTGGCGGATACACTGGCTGCGGCCAAAAGCCATGCGGGACGTAACTTCCACTCGCGCATACCGGACGAAGATCATCACGCTGGCATCGGGCGCGGCGGCTGCGCCCGTCCATCTCGAGCAGGGTGAGCTTGAAAAAAATGACCGCGAAGCCGCCAAACTCCCGTAACCTGAGGCGGCAGCGGCCGCAAAGCGGCCCAAATCAAAAGCCGCAAAAGCTGCACTCCTTTGCGCAGCGCGTGCAGCCGGCCTATTGTCCTTCCGATGGCGGGGGTGAAGTGCGCCCCTCGCGCGTTTTTCACCGCTTTTTCGCGCAAAAAGCCGGGTGTGGGTCCTCACCGCAGAGCAGCAGCGGCCGATCAGCAATCCGAAAGCCGCAACAAGAATTGCACGCACTCTTTTTTGCACAGCGCGTGTCGGCTATTGTCAGGCTTCCGATGGCGGGGTTGAGGGGTGCGCCCCCTCGCGCGGCTTTTTCGCGCAAAAAGGGTCGCTGATGCCAGACCCCACCGCAGAGCGGCGGCGGCCAAAAGCAGCCCAAATAAAGCCGGGGGCTATTGCACTCTCATACGGGTGCTGAAAGCTGACTTAAATAGCGGCTCGGGGGTCGAGGGGGCAGCCACCGTTGTCTCTAGGGGGTTGCGCTAAGAGACCTCCCCCTTTGATGGGCCTTTGTCGTTATTTCCTCGGCTCCTCCACGGCGTCATCGTGGCGACCAGACGGTGGATGGGCGTGCCCAACTCATGGAACTTCGCCTCGTAGTCGGTCATACGCCGACGGCGCCGTTCGCGTTCGTCGTCCGTGACCTCGGAAACGTAAAGCCGAACTGCGGGATCTCCTCCACCGACCAGGCGAAAAGCGGGGGCGTTGTCCGTCTTGAAATGGATCTGCCCGCCGTCGCCCGGGCACCCGGCGATAGAAACTTGAGGAAATTGCCGTGCGTCGGGCGGCGCTTGGCGTGGCGCTTCGTCGGCCACGGGTCGCAGAAGTTGATGTAGAATGCGGTCGACCTCGCCCGGGCGAAAAACTCGGGCAGGATGTTCGCGTTCGCGTCGATGAAGCCAGTTCGAAGCCCCTCGGCGGCGCAGCGCTCCATGGCGACCACCATCGCGTCGAACCATCTCCACCGCCACGAACAGCATCGGGTTCCGCGGCGGCGGTGCCCGCAGTGAAGCGATCCCGCCGCAGCCCCAGCTACGCGCAGCTCGCGGGCCTCCAGCATCAGCTCGCGCAATTAGCCGCGGTGCGCGATGGGGTCAGCAGTCTGCAGCGCCGCGCAGCCTCCATGCGCGGCAGCAGGTTCTTTTTTTTCTTTCTCATTCGCATGGGGAAATACCTCGCTTTTGCGTTCATTTCCTGCCTATCATAGCCGGAAACGCGGCGATAACACAAAGAGAAAAAATGAAGCCTTTCCGTCCAGCAAAAGAGAAATTTGCCCGCAGGAACTGCGTTTGTCGTCGGAAATGAATCACTCTTGCATGCGACCAAACTGGAAATAATTAAATGAAATGATATTCTCTTGCAAAACGCGGGGAATTGCATATAATAGCCCCATTAAGAGAAAAACAAGGAGGGCATACCATCTCCGTGACGGCTAAACCGCGGTGTGCGCGGTCGCGTATCTCATCATTGACCGCGAAAAGGCGCTCAACGCGCTCAATTCTCAGGTGCTCGCCGTCGCGGCGGTGGGCGGCCGCCGCCTCGGCGGCTGCGGAAAGCAAATGAGCTGGAATTTCCGCATCACGGCAAATACCGCCGTCTTCGGCCCGGCCAGGAACAGGCGCGGCATCACGCCGGGCTTTGGCGGCACAGCGCCTTGCCCGCCTCGTCAGCCCCGGCATGGCCAAACAGATGATCTACACCGCCCGCAATATCAAGGCGGGACCTACCGCATCGGCCTTGTCAGCGAGGTCTATCCGCTTTCGGCCTCTACGCCGCGGCGGAAAAGCTCGCCGAGGAATCGCCGGCAACGCGCCCATCGCGGTGCGCGCGCGTCCAAGCAGGCCATCAACGACGACGGTCTTCAGGTCGACATTGACCGCGCCGTCGTGATGATCGAGGAGCCGCTGGGGCCCCTGCTTCCAGAGCGCCGACCAGCAGGAGGGGCATGGGGGCGCCTTCCTCGAAAGCGCAAGCACGAGCCTTTATCAACAAGTGATTCCATAGAATTATCTATTTATATTGTAGGAAAATTAGAAATTTATAGTGAAGGAGCAAAAAGACTATGGATTTCCATCTGTCCAAAGAGCATCTGCTGGTTCGCAAAATGTATCGCGAATTTGCAGAAACCGAAGTCAAGCCTTTAGCCGAAGAACTCGATGAGGAAGAGCGCTTCCCCATGGAGACCGTCGAAAAGATGGCCAAGCTCGGCATGATGGGCATTTACTTCCCCAAGCAGTATGGCGGCGCGGGCGGCGACGTTCTGAGCTATGCCATGTGCGTTGAGGAGCTGGCGAAGGTCTGCGGCACCACCGCGGTCGTCGTTTCCGCTCATACCTCCCTGTGCTGCGCCCCGATCTTCGAGAACGGCACCGAGGAGCAGAAGATGAAGTATCTGCCCGACCTTCTCTCCGGCCGCAAGATCGGCGCGTTCGGTCTGACCGAGCCCGGCGCCGGCACGGACGCTTCCGGCCAGCAGACCATCGCTGTCAAGAATGAGAACGGCGACTACGTCCTCAACGGCAGCAAGTGCTTCATCACCAACGGCAACGTTGCCTCCACCTTCGTCGTCTTCGCCATGACCGACAAGAGCAAGGGCAACCACGGCATTTCCGCCTTCATCGTTGAGAGCAGCTTCCCCGGTTTCTCCACCGGTAAGCACGAGAAGAAGATGGGTATCCGCGGCAGCTCCACCTGCGACCTGATCTTTGAGGATTGCATCGTGCCCAAGGAGAACCTGCTCGGTAAGGAAGGCGAGGGCTTCAAGATCGCTATGAAGACCCTCGACGGCGGCCGTATCGGCATTGCTTCCCAGGCTCTGGGTCTGGCCGAGGGCGCCATCAACGAGGCGGTCAAGTACACCAAGGAGCGCGTCCAGTTCGGCCGCCGCCTGAGCCAGTTCCAGAACACCCAGTTCCAGCTGGCCGATATGCACACCCGCACCCAGGCTGCTCAGTACCTCGTTTACGCCGCTGCCTGCAAGAAGCAGAACCATGAGGATTACTCCATGGACGCTGCCATGGCCAAGCTCTTCGCCGCGGAGACCGCTTCCGACGTCACCCGCCGCGCGGTCCAGCTCTTCGGCGGTTACGGCTACACCCGTGAGTATCCCGTTGAGCGCATGATGCGTGACGCGAAGATCACCGAGATCTATGAGGGTACTTCCGAGGTCCAGCGTATGGTCGTCGCCAAGTATCTCGGCGTGAACTAAGAAAGAGGAGGTAACAAAACAATGAAGATCATCGTTTCCGTTAAGCAGGTCCCCGATACCTCCGGTAAGGTCGCCGTCAATCCCGATGGTACCCTGAACCGCGCTTCCATGCAGACCATCATCAACCCCGATGATATGAACGCCGTCGAGGCCGCCCTCAAGATCAAGGACGCCACCGGCTGCAAGGTCCTCGTCGTCACCATGGGTCCCCCGCCGGCAGAAGGCATGCTGCGCGAGCTGATCGCCATGGGCGCGGACGAAGGCTATCTCGTTTCCGCCCGTGAGTTCGGCGGCTCCGATACTTACGCCACCTCCCAGATCCTCGCCGCCGCCGTGGATACCATCGGCCTCGACAAGGACGATATCGTCTTCTGCGGCCGTCAGGCCATCGACGGCGATACCGCGCAGGTCGGCCCCAGATGGCGGAGAAGCTCCATCCTCCCGCAGGTCACCTACGCCGCCGACATCCAGAAGGACGGCGACACGCTGACCATCAAGCGTATGCTCGAGGACGGCTACATGACCATCAAGGTCAACACCCCTGCCTCATCACCTGCATCAAGGAACTGAACACCCCGCGCTACATGAGCGTTTCCGGTGTGTTTGAGTGCTACTCCAAGCCCGTGACCGTTCTGGACTACAACGCCCTGAAGGATCATCCTCTGATCGACGGCACCACCATCGGCCTCAAGGGCAGCCCCACCAACATCCTGACCTCCTTCACTCCCCCGCAGAAGGGCGCCGGCCAGATGCTCGAGGGCAACGACATGAAGACCTGCGAGAAGCTCGCCGGTATCCTGTCTGAGAAACACATCATTTAAGGGAAGGAGAGTACGACAATGGTTGAGAATTATAACAGCATGGATCTCGCTGCCTTCAAGAACGTTTGGGTCTTCTGCGAGCAGCGTCAGGGCAAGATGATGCCCACCACCTTGAACTGATCTCCGAGGGGCCGCAAGCTGGCGGACGAGCTGGGCGTGAAGCTGTGCGGTCTGCTGCTGGGCGACAACGTCGAGGGCATCGCCAAGGAGCTCGGCGGCTACGGCGCGGACGAGGTCATCGTCTGCGAGCATCCTCTGCTCAAGAACTACACGACCGACGCGTATGCCAAGGTCATCTGCGACGTCATCTCCGAGATGAAGCCCGAGGCATTTTTGATCGGCGCGACGAACATCGGCCGTGACCTGGGCCCCGGTGCGCAGCCCGTCTGCACACCGGCCTTTGCGCCGACTGCACGCACCTCGACGTCGATATGCCCATCTACAAGGACTTCCTGCGCAGCGCCTCCACGCTGCCCGAGGAGAAGATCGAGAAGATGAACACCGCCAAGGTCATGGGTCAGGATCACGACGTGTCCCGCGACCTCAAGATGACCCGTCCGGCCTTCGGCGGCAACCTGATGGCCACCATCATCTGCCCGCGGTTCCGTCCCTGCATGGCGACGGTGCGCCCCGGCGTGATGAAGAAGGCCCCCCTTCGATCAGGCCAAGGCGGACGCGGTGAAGATCACCAAGCCCAGCTTCACCCTGAGCGAGGCTGATATGGACACCGAGGTCGTCGAGGTCGTCAAGGCCGCGAAGAAGCTCGTTGACCTCATCGGCGCGGACTACATCGTTCCGTCGGCCGTGGTATCACCAAGGATGTCGAGGGCGGCATCAAGCTGGCGGAAGAGCTGGCTGAGGTGCTGGGCGGCGTTGTCGGCGGCTCCCGTGCCACCATCGACTCCGGCTGGCTGTCTGCCGACCACCAGGTGGGTCAGACCGGCAAGACCGTTCACCCGAAGGTCTACATCGCCCTGGGTATCTCCGGCGCCATCCAGCACAAGGCTGGTATGAGCGATTCCGAGTGCATCATCGCCGTCAACAAGAACGAGACCGCTCCCATCTTCGAGATCGCTGACTACGGCATCTGCGGCGACCTGTTCAAGGTCACTCCCATGCTGATCGAGGCCATCAAGGCTGCCAAGGCCGCGAAGTAAGGAAAAATTTCCCCAAAGAAAGGCGCGAGCTTCGCGCCTTTCTTTTTTTGCAGATTTTGCCGTGCCGCATTTTGCTTTTGCCGGAAATACTACCGTTGGGTATTGCATGGAAAAAGACAAGGGGAGAAAACAATGAAGCAAAATTTTGCGATCCTTGCCGTGACCGCGCTGCTGATCTGTTCAGCCTCACCGCCTGCGGCGGGGATCAGAACAACGGCGCGGCGAACGGAAATGTCAACGGTGCGGAAAACGGTACCACGAGCGGCATGGCCGGCAAGACCGACAGCGGCTCCAACGTCGGCGGCGAGCTCAAGACCGACCCGGCGACCGGCGCGCTACACCGGCCGGGAGAACGATTCAGTCGTGCGCTATGGCAACCTATGGCAACACGAGCGCGGACAAGCGCGCGGGCACGAAGAATGCGACAGCGAACTCCACGCTCCACGGCAGCTACAACAACCCCACCGGCACGCCCGCGGGGCAGACCGCGGCCTCGGCGCATGGCATGTCGAACGAGCTGCGCTACCGTCTCATGCTGGAAAACGCCCGCGTCCATGACACCGACGGCTTTCTGCTCGACGGCGAAAACGCGCATTACAACACCTTCCGGTGAGGAATACGGCGGAGCGGGAGCCGGCAGCGGCTGTTTCTCCGCCGTTTTTCCGCGTTGACAAAGGGAAATAAAGTCGTTATCATAGGGAGAGATAACGAAAGACGGAGGGCGGAACGATGCGAAATGACCTGCACGCCAATCTGACCGTGCGGATTTTACCGACCGGAAGTGCTTCGGTCCGGGCGTGGCGGAGCTGCTGCGCCGTGTGCGCGAGCTGCACTCGCTGCGCGCGGCGGCGATGTCGATGAACATGGCCTACTCAAGGCGTGGACAGTCCTGCGCACCGCGCAGGAGGGGCTGGGCGTCAAGCTGCTCCGGTCCTCCACGGGCGGGCGGAACGGCGGCGGCGCGACGCTGACGGCGGAGGGCGAGCGGCTGCTCGCCGCCTACGAGGACTACTGCGCGAAGCTGACCGCCTACGGCGAGACTCTTTTCGCCGAGACCTTTGCCTTTTACGACACGCTGACGGAGGAGAAGCTGGAATGATCTACAACATCCCTCGCGGTGGGCGACGTGGTGGGCGCGTGCGGCGTGAAGCACCTGAGCCGCTGCCTGCGGAGCCTCAAGAAGCGCAAGAGCATCCATTTCACAGTCGTCAACGGCGAAAATGCCGCAATGGTCGGCCTGACGCCGAACGACGCGGACGACATCTTCGCCGCCGCGGGCGCCGACGTCATCACGCTCGGCAACCACACCTTCGGCAAAATGCAGATCCGCGATTACCTCGACGACTGAAAAAGCCCATCCTGCGCCCCGCGAACCTCGGCAGCCGCGTGCCGGGACGCGGCTATGCGGTCTACGACTGCGGCGCGGCGCACATCGCGGTGATGAACCTCATCGGCCGCTGCGACCTGAGCTTCCACGCTCGAATCCGTTCACCACGGCGGACGAGCTTCTGAAAGCGGAGGAGAAGCCGACCTTCACGCTCGTCGATTTCACGCCGAGGCCACGAGCGAAAAAGCGCGCGCTGGGCTACTATCTCGACGGGCGCGTGAGCGCCCTCTGGGGCACGCACACCCATGTGCCGGCCGCCGACGAGGAGGTGTTCCCCAAGGGGAACGGGCTATCTCACCGACCTCGGCATGACCGGCGCGGTGCGCAGCGTGCTCGGCATCGAGCCGCAGCAGTCGGTCGAGACGTTTTTTTGGGCGGCCTCGCGGGACGTTACCGCGCACCCGATGGGCCCGTGCAAGCTGCAAGGCGCGATCTTCTCGCTTGACAGCGATACCGGCCTTTGCGTCGGCGTGGAGCGCGTCGACGTGCGATAGACAGAGAGAAGGAAAAGAGGAAAGCCATGTCCATTGAAAAGTAAGAGCCTATTTTGAGGGCTTCGGCATCGCCGGCCGTATCCGCGAGTTCGACGTTTCCAGCGCCACGGCTGGAGCTGGCGGCCATCGCCGTCGGCGTCGAGGGCGCGCATCGCCAAGTCCATGAGCTTCAAGCTCGGCGACGAGCCGATCATCGTGGTCGTCGCGGGCGATCAGAAGATCGACAACGCGAAGTACAAGGCGCAGTTTCATCAGAAAGCGAAAATCTGACCTTTGACGAGGCGTGCGCCTTTACCGGTCACGCCCCGGGCGGCGTGTGCTCGTTCGCCCTGCCGGAGAACGTCAAAACCTATCTCGACGTGTCGCTCAAGCGCTTCGAGACGGTGTTCCCCGCTGCGGGCAGCAGCAACAGCGCCATCGAGATGACCTGCGAGGAGCTGGAGCGCTATTCCTCCAACTTCTCCGGCTGGGTCGATGTCTGCAAGCCCAAGGAGGGCTGAAAAAGAGGAGGGAGACCACATGCAGATCCGCATTGCCAAGTCGCAGCGGGAGGACAAGACGGCGTATGTCGCCGTGCGCGCCGGTGAGATGACCGGCTTCGCTGCCGTCCGCTACGATCTGCGCAGCCTGCTGCGCTATGCCGGCGTCACGCTCGCCGCGCTCATCGCGCTCCGACGGCTGCTGCGCATCTGACCGATACCGAAAAGGCCCGACGGCGGTCGGAGCCTTTCCACTGCCGTGCGCAAGGCTTGACAAGCAGGGCGAAACACCGTAAGAATATATATTTGTCAATACACCCGCCGCGCGGCAGGGAACGGTTCCTGTTGGCCGTCCGGCGGCAGAAAAGAGGAGAAAAACAACATGGCACAGGACAAAAAAGTGGAACAGATCACCAGTATGGAGGACGATTTCGCCCAGTGGTATACGGACATCTGCCGCAAGGCGGAGCTGGTCGAGTACGCCAGCGTCAAGGGGTTTCACCATCCTGCGTCCCTACGGCTACGCTATCTGGGAAAACATTCAGCAGATCATGGACGCCGAGTTCAAAAAGACCGGACATGAGAACGTGGCCATGCCTGCGCTGATCCCGGAGAGCCTGCTGAAGAAGGAGGGCGAACTGGTTAACGGCTTCGCCCCCGAGGTCGCCTGGGTCACCATGGGCGGCAGCGAAAGCTGGAGGAGCGCCTGGCCTTCCGCCCCACCTCTGAGACCATGTTCTGCGACCACTGGCACAGCGTCCTTCAGACCTACCGCCAGCTCCCCATGCTCTATAACCAGTGGTGCTCCGTCATCCGCTGGGAGAAAACGACCCGTCCGTTCCTGCGCAGCCGCGAGTTCTGGTGGCAGGAGGGTCACACCATCCACGAGACCGCCGGAGGAGGCCCGGGCCGAGACCGCGCAGCAGCTCAACTGCTACGCCGATTTCTTTGAGAACGTCCTCGCCATCCCGGTCGTGCGGGGCCGCAAGACCGACAAGGAGAAGTTTGCCGGCGCCGAGGCCACCTATACCGTCGAGTGCATGATGAAGGACCGCAAGGCGCTGCAGGGCGCGACCAGCCACTACTTCGGCGATAAGTTCTCCCGCGCCTACGATGTGACCTTCGCCGGTCGGGACAACAAATTGCAGTATCCCCATCAAACCTCTTGGGGCTCCACCACTCGCCTCATCGGCGCCGTCATCATGACCCACGGCGACGACAACGGCCTTGTCCTGCCCCCGCGCATCGCGCCCAGGTGCAGGCGGTGGTCATTCCCATCGCGGCGCACAAGAAGCCCGGAGGTCGCCGAGGCGGCAAGGAGCTCAAAGGCCCGCCTGCTCGCCATCGACGTGCGCACGAAGCTGGACGACTCCGACCAGTCCATGGGCTGGAAGTGCGCCGAGTACGAAATGCGCGGTGTGCCGCTGCGCATCGAGATCGGCCCGCGCGACCTCGAGAACGGCCAGTGCTGTATCGTCCGCCGCGACAACGGGGAAAAAGACCTTTGTCGCGCTCGACACGCTCGAGAGCGCGGTCAAGGAACTGCTTGACCGCATCCACGACAATATGCTCGAAAGAGCGAGAGCGAATCTGGAGGAGAACACCTTCGACCTGTCCACTTGGGAGGAGGTCAAGGAAATGGCCTCCGGCCGCGGCGGCTTTGCGCGCACAAAGTGGTGCGGCAGCCGCGAGTGCAGCTGGGCATGAAGGAAAAGGCGGGCGTTTCCTCCCGCTGTATGCCGCTGCACCAGTCCGGCACAAAGGGCAAGTGCGTGTTCTGCGGCAAGGAAGCCACGACGGACATCTACTGGGGAGTAGCATACTAAGGGCTTAAAGGGGGGACGAAAGTCCCCCCTTTAGCGACCCCTCGCCAGTGAAGCCGTTCACTGGCGGCAGCGCCCAAGGCGCTCAGGAGCCGTGAGAGGTTTTGCCACGCGCGCATGTCGCAAAAACGATTTTATTTGGTTTCGCCTGCGGCGCGGCGATGGTGGATACGCGCGAGCGCGGCAAAAACGATTTTATTTGGTTTCGCGTCTGCGGGCGCGCGGGGACGCGGCAAAAATTTTTTTCGGAAATGGGAACTTTTTCTTCAACGCTCTCGTCCAAAGCTTACAACAGAAGGAGGTACAACGACATGAAGAAGTATCTGGCACTTTTGCTGAGTATGTTGCTGCTCGTCGGCGGCGCGCGGATCGAGCCGGGCAAGGGCGGGACGAAGCCCGAGCCGGGACAGCCGGACGATGTGAGCGCAAAGCTGCTGAGCCAGTACGCGCTGGCGGAGGTCAAGCTGCCGGAGCTGCCCGCCGAGCCGAGCGAGGAGGAGCTGTGGGCCGCCTATGAAAAGCTCGACTACGACAAGATGGGCGAGGAGGCCTATCACAAGGCGCAGGAGGAGCTGTGGGACGATTTTTGACGCCCGCTCCCGCGCCTATTCCGACGCGGTCAAAGGCGCTGCGGGGCGAGGGCGTGGACAAGACGATGACGCCCGCGCTGCTCGGCTACAGCCAAGACGGTCTCCAAACTGCTCGGCGGCGAGGCGGCGGCGAACGTGGTCTACTCCCCCGCAAACCTCTACCTCGCCCTCGCCATGCTCAGCGAAACGACGGCGGGCGACACCCGCGCCCAGCTCCTCGACCTGCTCGGCGCGGAGGATGAGGAGACCGTCCGCACCACGGCGAACGCCATTTGGCGCTCGCTCTACACCGACAGCGCCAACAGCAAAACGCTGCTCGCCAATCCCTCTGGCTGAGCGAGGACAGGCCTACAAGACCGAGACCATCGAGCGGCTGGCGAACGACTACTACGCCTCCGTGTTCAGCGCCCCCATGGGCACTGGCGACACCAACAAAGCCGTGCAGGCATGGCTGAACACCAACACCGGCGGCCTGCTCGCGGACGCGGCGAAGAACATCGAGACGAAGCCGCAGACCGTGATGCTGCTGCTCTCCGCGCTCTACTTCAGGACCGCTGGAGCGATGAATTTTACGACGGCGCCACGAGCGAGGATACCTTCACCGCCGCCGACGGCACAGCGCAGCGCGCGCGGACTTCATGCAAGACGGAGGACCGCGCAAGCTATGTCCGCGGCGAGGGCTACACCGTCGCGCAGCTTTCCTTCCGCGGCGGGGAGCGCATGATCTTCCTGCTGCCCGACGAGGGCACGGCGCTCACGCCGCTGCTGCGCGGCGAAGCGGCGCTGATCGACCTTTTACCGATGTGTACGATAGCGACGAGGCGCAGACGGCGAAGCTCGTCTGAGCGTGCCGAAGTTCGACGTCAACTCCGATCTGGAGCTGACCGACACGCTCAAAATGCTCGGCGTGACGGACGCATTCGACGATACGCGGGCGGACTTCTCGCCGCTGGCAGATTTTGACGAGCCGGCGGCGGTCACGCAGGTGCAGCACGCCGCCCGCGTGAAGATCGACGAGGAGGGCTGCGAGGCCGCGGCGTTCACCGCCATCATGGGGGAGGCGACCTCGGCGATGCCGGAGGACCTGCCGGTCGTGGAGATGAATTTGAACCGCCCGTTCGCCTTCGCCATCACCGGCGCGGACGGCCTGCCGCTGTTCGTCGGCGCGGTCAACACGATGGAATAACAAGCAAAAAAAGGACGCTCAGCGTCCTTTTTTTTGCAAAAGCATAGCAAAAAATAGATATGTGCCCTTTCCTCGCGCCCCTGGGCAGCCGGAAAGGATGCACAAAGCTTCACGCATCGGCCTTTGCGCCTTCTCGTGGGGCGGTGCTCGTGCGTGAAGTTTTTCATGTCCGGAAGTAGACCTTATCCCAATCGGCTGAGCCGATGAATAACATCGGTTCGACCGATAGACCGGCCTTCCCGCCGCGGCGCGCCTCCACAAGCGCCAAAGAGGGCACTTTTTCCGCCGAGGAGGCTACGAAGCGCAGCCGCTTCGGCTCCAGCCCGTGCGCGCGGAGCGTGCAGAAAAGGTCGGATAGCCGCTCGGGCCGGTGGACGAGCGCGAAGCGTCCGCCCCAGCGCAGCACCCGCGCCGCCGCGGCACAGACATCGGCGAGCGTGCAGCCGACCTCTTTCCCGCGCGGCTTGCCGCACTCGCCCGCGGCGCTCGCGCCGCTCCCCCCGCCGGGAAGTACGGCGGGTTGGAGACGATAGTCCATGCTCCCCGCGGCGGGGGAGCACAGCGTTCTCGCGCAGATCGCCGGTGCGCAGCGTCACGCGCCCGCCCAGCCGTTTTCGGCAAAGCCCTTTTCCGCGAGCGCGTTTGCCGCAGCGTTCTGCTCCACGCAGAAAAGCGTGAGCGACGGCTCACGCGCGAGCAGGAGCGTGCCGAGCAGCCCTGTGCCGCTGCCGAGGTCGCACACGTTCGCGCTTCGGCGCGGCGAACCAGCCGAGCGCGAAGCTGTCGGTCGTCGGCGCGAAGAGCTCCGTATCAAAATAAAAGCAGGGGCCGCCCCGCCGGAGAGAGTCCTTTGCGTTCCATGAAGCCTGTTCCCTGACAAAAATAAGGACGCGCCAAAGCAGCGTCCTTATTTTTTAGTAGATCTTACTCCTGAGAGATCGCACCATTGGGGCAGGTATCCGCGCAGGAACCGCAGTCCAGGCAGGCACCGGCGTCGATCTGATACTGGGAATCGCCCTGAGAGATCGCACCAACGGGGCAAGCGTCCGCGCAAGCACCGCAGCTAACGCAGGCAGAACTGATGTGATAGGCCATGAGAGCACCTCCATTTGATTGATACGCCTATTGTACACGGCAGAATACGAAAATGCAAGAGGAAGTATGCGGGAATCTTCCGCATTTTGGCAAAAAAAAATTTTGAAACTTTTTGATGAAAAATATGCGGGTAAACACGTCTAAAAAAACCAACGCGGCAGGAAAAAATGCGCTCGGGAGTGTGAAGAATATGGCAGAACAGAAGTTTACCCCGCGCGCGGAAAAACGTGCTGCGGCTGGCACAGGAGACGGCGTTGGAGCTGGGTCACGGCTACGTCGGCTGCGAGCATATCCGCTGGGACTGCTGCGCGAGGACGGCGGCGCGGCCGCCGCGCACTGGGCGAGGCCGGCGTGACGGAGGAGCAGCTGCGTGAGCAGCTGGTGCGGACGGTGGGTCACGGCCTGTCCGGCAGCCTGCCCTCACAGGGGCTGACGCCCCGCGCGCGCAGCGCGGTGGAGATGGCGGTCGCCGAGGCGATGCGCTTCGCGAGTCCGCGCATCGGCACGGAGCACCTGCTGCTGGGTCTGCTGCGCGACGGCGGCAACATGGCGGTGCGGCTGCTCGCGGCGGCGGAGCCGACCCGAAGCGCCTTTTACGCTGCGGTGGTGCGGCGGATCAACGAAACGGCGCACGGCGGCAAAGGAGGGAAACCGGATGCTGCGTGAAAACGAGAGCGGCAAGCGCGGGCGCGGACTTGCGGAGTTTGCCCGCGACCTGACGGCGATGGCGCGCATGGGGCAGCTTGATCCCTGTGATCGGGCGCGATACGGAGATCACGCGCGCGGTGCAGATCCTCTCGCGCCGCACGAAGAACAACCCTGTGCTTATTGGCGAGCCGGGTGTGGGCAAGACGGCGGTGGCGGAGGGCTCGCACAGAAGATTGCGGCAGCGGAGGTGCCCGACGAGCTGATGGACAAGCGCCTGCTATCGCTCGACCTATCCGCGATGGTCGCGGGGACAAGAAGTACCGCGGCGAGTTTGAGGAGCGTGTGAAGGCACTGCTTGACGAGGTGCGGCGCGGGGGCAATGTCATTCTGTTCCTGACGAGCTGCACACCATCGTCGGCGCGGGCAGCGCCGAGGGCGCGGTGGACGCGGCGAACATCCTCAAGCCCGCGCTGGGGCGCGGGGAGCTCCGCGTGGTCGGCGCGACGACGCTTGCCGAGTACCGGAGGTATATCGAAAAGGACGCGGCGCTCGAGCGCCGCTTTCAGCCCATCGCGGTCGGCGAGCCGACGGAGGAGCAGGCGCTTGCGATCCTGCGCGCGCTGCGCCCACGCTACGAGAGCCATCACCGTCTGAAGATATCCGACGAGGCGCTTGCCGCAGCGGTGACGCTCTCGCGCCGCTACATCACGGGGCGCTTTCTGCCGGACAAGGCGGTGGATCTGATGGACGAGGCGGCGTCCCGCGTGCGGATGGGCACGCGGCCCGACTCACCGGAGCTGCGGGCGATGGAGGCCAAGACCGCCGAGGCGGAGCGCGACCGCGCGGCAGCAGTCGCGGAGCAGAACTATGAGCGGGCGGCCATGCTGCGCGATGTGGAGCACAGCTGCCGCGAGCAGGCGGAGCAGGAACGCGAGGCGCTGCGCCGCGCAGCGGGAAAAAAGCAAAGGACCGTCGGCGAGGAGGACGTGGCCGCGGTGGTCTCCGCATGTCGGGCGTGCCCGTCACGCGCCTGACAGAGGATGAGGGCGAGCGGCTGCTGCGGCTGGAGGACACGCTCCACGCGCGCGTGGTGGGGCAGGATGAGGCGGTGCGGGAGGTCGCCCGCGCGCTGCGCCGCGCCCGCGCGGGACTGCGCGATCCGAAGCGGCCCGTCGGCTCGTTTCTCTTTTCTCGGCCCCACGGGTGTGGGCAAAACGGAGCTGTCCCGCGCACTTGCCGAGGCGCTTTTCGGCGACGAGGAGGCGCTGGTGCGCCTGGATATGTCGGAGTATATGGAACCGTCGAGCGTCTCGCGGCTCCTCGGCGCGCCGCCGGGCTACGTCGGCTGGCTATGACGAGGGCGGGCAGCTGACCGAGAAGGTGCGCCGCCGCCCGTGGTCTGTGGTGCTCTTCGACGAGATCGAAAAGGCGCACGAGGACGTGTGGAATCTGCTGCTGCAAATTTTGGAGGACGGTATGCTGACCGACGCGCAGGGGCGGCGCGTGGACTTCCGCAATACGGTGCTCGTCATGACCTCGAACGTGGGCGCGAAGGCCATCACGTCGAGCGCGGCGAAGCTCGGCTTCGCGCAGGCCGAGGACGGTGACGGCGGCTTTGCGCGGGTGAAGGAAACGGTCATGGCTGAGCTGAGGGCGACCTTCAAGCCGGAATTTTCAACCGCATCGACTCGACCGTGGTGTTCCGCCGTCTGAGCCGCGCGGACGTTTCGGCCATCGCGCGGCGGATGCTCGAGGCCACCGTGCAGCCGCGGCGCTCGGCGTCACGCTGACGGTCGAGGACGCGGCGGTCGAGCGCATCGCGGACGAGGGCTTCGACCCGCTCTACGGCGCGCGGCCCCTGCGCCGCGTGATCCGCGCTGAGGTGGAGAACGCCGTGGCCAGCTGCTGCTCAGCGGAACGATCCACGCGGGCGACGCCGCCCGCATCGCGGCGGAGGACGGAGTGCTCCGCGTTCGGCGGGAGGAGCCGTCGATCCCGCCGCGGCGGACGCCAACAAAGGTCAGCCGACGGCTGACCCTTTCGATGTTCCTTTTCAGCGCTCAAAGAGAAGATGCAGCAGCTCGCAGCCGTGCGCGACGAAGGGACCGTTCTCGCCGGTTTTCGGTGTACACGCCGCCGCGCCCGCTGTCGATGCGGCTGTCGTAGAGCAGGATACGGCACGGGGATCGCCGTCGTGCCCGCGCGTCGCGGTGAGCGTTTTTGTGGTCGGAGAGGAGCAGCAGGCGGTAGTCCATGTGCGCCGCGTCCAGACGCTCGGTGAGGGGCTTGACGAGCCGGCTGTCGAGCCATTCGATGGCCTGCACCTTGCTTGCCCCTTGAGGTCGCCGTTGTGGGTGCATTCATCCGGCGCCTCGAGGTGCAGGCAGACGAGAATCTCGTACTTCTGAAGGCTCGCCCATGTGGCCTCTAACTTGCCCTCAAAGTTGGTGTCGATCTCGCCGGTCGCGCCCTCGACCTCGACCATCTCAAGTCCGCGCAGCACGCCGATGCCGTGGCACAGGGGCACCGCGCTGATGACCGCGCCGCCGCAGCCGTACTCCTCGCGGAAGTCGGGAAGCTGCATCGCCGTGCCCGCTGCCCAGAACCAGATGCCGTTCGCGCCGAGCTTGCCCTCCGCGCGGCGCTTCTCGGTGACGGGATGGTGCTCCAGCACGCGGTTGGCAAGGCGCATAAGGTCGGCAAAGACCTTGGAGAGCGCCGCGTCCTTCCCGCTCGGGAGGCAGCGGGCCGCTGACCTCACCGAGGTGGTCGTGCGGCGGGATAAAGCACACGCCGCTCGGATCGCAATGGTGCTTCACCGCCAGCGGACGGAACGAAGGGGCTGGGGTCGATGTACATATCCGCCGCACGGAGCGCGGCGGAAAATTCGGGATCGCTGTTGAGCGCGGCGACAACGTCGAGCGCGTCCTGTCCCGGCGATGGAGCCGGCGGAGTGGGGAGAGAATGCGCTTTTCCTCATAGGGGCTGATCGCCCGGCTCGAGCGCGACGAGGTTGCAGCGGAACGCCGCGTCGCCGGGGAACGAGCCTGAGCCCGATGGCGGCGGCTTCCATCGGCGAGCGGCCGGAGAAATGCTTGAGCGGATCGCAGCCGAAGATGGAGAGGATCGCGGTCTCACTGCCCGCGGGCAGCGGCAGGGGCAGTTCACAACGCGCTGCCGACCGTGCCGCGCGCGGCAAGGGAATCAATGGTGGGGAATGTCGGCGTACTCGAGCGGCGTTTGCCGCCGAGGGCCTCGACGGGGTTGTCCGCCATGCCGTCGCCGATGACAACAAGATATTTCATAGGAGTGCCTCCTTATCTGACGATGAATGCAGTATAGCAGGGGAATGGGCAAAAATCAAGGACAAAAGTCCGCGTGCCGCGGAATTTTCCCTGCTGAACGGAAAACGGACGGGATACCCCGTCCGTTTTTGCGGTTTGATGACCTTAACAGTTTGGATTCCCCGATGCTCAGCGCCTGCGGTGGCCGCGATAACCGGCGGGAGCGGCGCGTCCGCTGCTGCGCTTGCCGTAGCGTCGTCCGCGCCCGTTCCCGCGCAGGAAAAGGAATGCGAGAATGAGCAGGAGAAGGACGACGAGAACGATTCCTGACGACGGTACGGGAGAAGAAGTCCGCCACGTCGCGCCTGGCGACCAGCAGCCACGAGGCTGACATCGCTGAGCGCGAGCAGCTTGACCGTGCCGTAGACGGTGCCGTTGTAGGAGACGGTCATTTCGCCCAGCTCGTCGCCGGCGGCATGGGGGCGTCCACGCTGTCCGGCAGCGTGATGCGCGCGTGAGCTCGCTGAGGTCCAGCTCCGTGGGCAGCATCCGCGTGATGCTCTCGGCGGGGTGGGCGACGACGTAGTTCGCCTCGCTCGAAAGGGCGACCGGGACCTCGCGCACCAGCTCGTCGGCGGAGACGACCTCGCGGCGGGAGAAGCAGTCAAAGCCGTAGTCAAAGAGGCGGATGGTCTCGGAAAAGCTCTTGGTGAGGGTGCTCTTGCCGTCGGCAAGGGTGATCTTTTCCGCACCGAGCACCACGCTCACAAGCTGACGGTCGCCGCGCACGGCGGGAAACGAGGCAGTGACCGGCCTCCTCGGTCGAGCCGGTCTTGATGCCCTGCGCGTCGCGGTAGAGGTAGCCGAGCTCGCGCCAGTTGGAAATGAGGCGGTTGGTGGAGTGGAGCACATGGCGCTGGTTGTGGTCGGTCTCGGCAATCTCCGCGGACTTGGAGTTGCAGATCTCCATGAATTTCTCGTAGGGCATCAGCGCGCGCGTGATGAGATAGATGTCCCACGCGGAGGAGTAGTGCTGCGGGTCGTGCAGACCGGAGGTGTTGACGTAGTGCGTGTTTTTCGCAGCCGAGCGCGGCGGCGCGCTCGTTCATCCCTCTGCACGAACTGGGAGATGTTCCCCTCGCCGCACACGGCCTCGGCGATGTTGCACGCCTCGTTCGCCGAGACGATGAGCATACATTGCAGAAGCTGCTCGACCGTCAGCACCTCGCCGACCTTGATGCCGGCGGTGCTGCCGTAGATGCTCAGACCCTCAAAGGCGCTCTCGTGCGCCGTGATGGGCTGGTCGAGAAGCTGCCCGCGTCGATCGCCTCGAACACGAGCAGCGCCACCGTCAGCTTGGTGATGCTTGCGGGTAGATTCTTCTCGTGGGCGTTCTTTTCGTAGAGGATCTCGCCCGTTTCCTTCTCAACGAGCAGGGCGGCGCGGGCGTCGACGTCGATCTCCTCAAAGGCGGAGGCCGGTACGCTCAGCAGGGGAGACGAGCAGGCCGAGGACCAAAAAAGAGCAAAAAAGCGGCGTTTTTTTCATGGAAATGTACCTCGCAGTATGTTACAATAAAAAAATAAATCTTACGATTGGCGGGCGCTTCGCCCGCACTCGACGTTCATTCGACATTCAGTATAACAAAAAACGGGAGGGAGTTCAACCGTGGAACGGCAGGAAAAAGGCGGAAGCACATATTTCTTTCTAGCGCTCGTGACGCTTGCGTTTTCTCGCTGCGGTTCTGTATTTGACCTTCGGCGCGAACCGCACCGAGCAGGAGGGGCTATACGGTGCAGACCGAGCGCGCGGCTACGGAGGAGGTCGCGCCCATGCGCGTGCTTGTAAACATCAACACCGCGACCGCCGAGGGCTGGAGACCGTTACCGGCATCGGGCCGGTGCTGGCGCAGGCGATCCTCGACTACCGCGCCAAGCACGGGACTTTCAGACGCTCGACGAGCTGCTGGAGGTGCGCGGCATCGGCAGCGCGAAGCTCGACGCCATGCGCGATGAAATTACGACAGGAGGCGATGCGCCGTGAAAATTTTAGTGGTGGACGACGAGAAGCTGCTCGTCAAGGGCATCAAATTCAACCTTGAGAACGAGGGCTATCAGGTCGAGACCGCCTTCGACGGCGCGGCCGCCGTCGAGCTGGCCAAAAGCGAGCTTCGACCTCATCATCCTGGACCTGATGATGCCGGAGGTGGACGGACTGACCGCCTGTATGCGCATCCGCGAATTCTCTGCGGTGCCCATCATCATGCTCACCGCCCGCAGCGAGGACGCGGACAAGATCATCGGCCTCGAGTCCGGCGCGGACGATTACGTCACCAAGCCCTTCAACATTTTAGAGCTCAAGGCGCGTATCCGCGCCCTGCTGCGCCGTGCGGGCCAGACCGCGCAGAAGCGCACGGGCTTCTGACCGCCGGCGGCATCGCGCTCGACACCGAACGCCGCATCGCGCTGCGCGACGGCGTGCCGGTCGATCTGACGGCGAAGGAATACGACATTTTGGAGCTGCTCATCAAGAATCCCCACCGCGTATACTCGCGCGAGAATCTGATGGATCTCGTCTGGGGCTACACCTACGCCGGCGACTACCGCACGGTGGACGTCCATCCGCCGCCTGCGCAAAAGCTGGGCATGACCCCGCCGAGCCGAAGCACATCATGACCAAGTGGGGCGTGGGCTACTACCTCAAGGACTGAGCGGCGCACAGAAGGAAAACGAACGGGAGGAGGAGCGCCGTGCGGCGTGCGAGCTTACAGGTCAAATTCGGCCTGAGTTATATTCTGGTCATTGCGGCAGTGCTCGTTTTCATGAACACCTACCCTCTGATCGTGTCGGAAAATCTGGTCGTGCGCTCCAAGCAGATGACGCTGCAAAGCAGCGTGAGCGTGATGGTGACGGCGCTGAGCGGCCTGGAGGAGCTGAGCGAGGAGAACGTCGCCTCCCGCGATGACGCTGGTGGAGGATACCGGCATTTCCCGCATTCTCGTCACGGACGCCGCGGGGCGCAGCCTCTACGACACCCGCGAGACGGACGGCGCGGTGGGCCGCTACGGACTTTACACCGAGATCGTGCAGGCGCTGCGGGGCTACGATGCCTTCTATGCCGACTTTTACCGACGGCGCGTTCCGCAGCCGCGCGGCCTCGCCGGTCATCTACCGCAGCCAGACCATCGGCGCGGTCTATGCCTATGAGTACGACGTGGAGCAGGCGACGCTGCTGCTGACGCTGCAGAAGAATCTGCTGCGCATCTCGGCGGCAGTCGCGGGCTTTGTTGTGCTGCTGAGCCTGCTGCTCTCGCGGATACTCACGCGCCGCTTCGGCGTGCTGCTCGAGGCCATCCGCCGCGTGCGCGAGGGCGCGTACAGCTATCACGCCGAGATCGGCGGGCGCGACGAATCAGCGAGATCGCCGAGGAG
>VOFC01004876.1_pt1 | contig 20428 bp, 32 predicted proteins | sample 5384161 | NCBI WGS metagenome assembly VOFC01 (sample SAMN12384722, study PRJNA508395) | human gut metagenome | isolation source: healthy gut B | host: Homo sapiens
ATGTGAAAGTGAAGTCCGATGAATTTCACATGCTTCATTTCTACTGCCACGTCTATCACTTTATCCATATCCTGCATACTAATGCCAAACTTGTTTTCCGCCAGTCCGGTAGTGATATTGGCATGAGTATGAGCTCCTACATTCGGATTGATGCGGAAAGCGACATTGGCTATCTTATTTTGAGCAGCAGCAAGTTCGTTTATCACTTCCAGTTCAGGAATAGATTCTACATTGAAACAGAAGATTCCGTATTCCAGTCCGAGGTTGATCTCCCAATCCGCTTTCTGCCGACTCCCGCAAAAACGATTTTGTGACTGGCAGGGAATCCGGCACGGACAGCGGCACGGATTTCTCCGCCACTCACGCAGTCGGCTCCCATTCCGCTCTCACGGATAATGGTAAGTACCTTCGGATTAGCATTCGCCTTCACGGCATAATGTACGGAATAGCTAGGATATTTGGCAACCTCTTGGTTAATAGCATTCCGTCGATATCGGTCCAGATCTGAATTTCGTCAGCTGGGAGAGCTGCACCGATAAGAGATGCGGTGTAGTCGCTACCGCCACGCTGCAGATTGTCAACCTCGCCGTATGCGTTGCGGCAGATGAATCCCTGAGTGATGTAAATCTGATAGCCCTGGTTCTGCTCCATGATAGCAGCCAACTTCTCCTTGATGTACTGAGGATCCGGTTCTGCGTTCTTGTCAGTGCGCATAAAGTCTAATGCACTGAGCAATACAGCCTTTACACCCTGTTCCTTCAAGTAGTTTACAACCATGTTGGTGCTCATCATCTCGCCCTGAGCCACGATGCTCTTCTCCTCGAAAGAAGTGAAGAGGTCTTTGGTGAATGAGCGGAGATAGTTGAATTCGCCCTGCAAGAACTCACGAGTCGTATTTTTCATCTCCTCGGTAGAGTAGAGTTCTTCTACATGCTGCATGTATTTCTTCTCCAAGTTGTTGATTACCTCGTTGGCGCCCTCTGGATTCTTCTTGTAAAGATAGTCAGAGATCTCAACGAGAGAGTTTGTTGTACCGCTCATCGCAGACAATACGATGAAAGTTGGTTCACCTGATTCTGTAACCAAAGAGGCTACTCCCTTCATGCGCTCTGGTGAGCCTACAGAAGTACCTCCGAATTTCATTACCTTCATAGTCGTAATTTTATTTAATTATTTCACTTAATTATCTTCTCCATCCTCTGTGAGGTCGATGTGGTTGTACTCGTTGGTTACGTCGTAGAGCACACCTTCCTTACAGCGGTAAACGATGCCTGGGAATTTGTCGAGCATCGGGATGTTATGGGTTGTCATCACAACAGCTGTGCCTTGTTTGGTGATGTCTTTCAGCAGACTCACGATGTTACTGGCAGTCTCTGGGTCGAGATTGCCAGTAGGCTCATCGGCGATGATGATTTTAGGATTATTGAGAATGGCGCGGGCGATGGCTACACGCTGCTGCTCACCACCTGAGAGCTCATGAGGCATCTTGTCGATTTTATCAATCATGCCTACTTCGTTGAGCACCTCTTCGATACGCTTTTCTCTGTCTTTTTTGTTTTTCCAGCCTGTTGCCTTGAGTACGAATTCAAAGTTCTTGCGAACGGTGCGGTCGTGTAGCAGCTGGAAATCCTGAAAGATGATTCCCAATTCCTTACGCAGAGCCGGAATCTCCTTTCGCCTTATAGTTTTGAGGTCTCTGCCGAGAATTTCAGCCTTCTCGGTTTCGCCTTCTACAAGATCTAGTTCGCAATAAAGTGTCTTTAATAGCGAACTTTTACCAGAGCCGACTTTTCCAATAAGGTAGGCAAATTCTCCTTCGTCAATATGGAAATTGATGTTTTGGAGCACGCACTTGTCGGCCTGATATATGCTGACGTTCTGATAATCTATTAACATCTTCTATTTTTTCTCCTTAATGTTAGTTTGTTATTTCATTTCGCCCTTGCTCTTGGCAACGCGGCGTTTCTTATCCCATTCCGGATCGTGACGCATCTGAAGTTCTTTCACAACATCTTCTATTCTCAAGCCCTTGCTTGTGAGCAGAACGATGAGGTGATAGAGAAGGTCTGAACTCTCGTAAATGAGTTTCTCGTTGTTGCCGTTTGTGGCTTCGATAATGGTTTCAACAGCTTCTTCTCCAACCTTTTGTGCCATTTTGTTAACGCCTTTCTTGAAGAGGCTGGTAGTGTAGCTTCCCTCTGGCATTTCTTCGTGGCGCTTGTTGATGAAGTCCTGAAGCTCTGAGAGAAAGAGGATTGGGTTGAGTGTATTTTCTTCTGCCCAGCAGGTGTCTGTACCTTTGTGGCAGGTTGGACCATCTGGGTGAACCTTAACCAGCAAGGTGTCGTTATCGCAGTCGTTCTGAATGCTAACGAGATTCAGGAAGTTGCCTGATGTTTCACCTTTTGTCCAGAGGCAGTTGCGTGAACGGCTCCAGAATGTTACCTTTTTGGTTGCTATTGTCTTATCGTATGCTTCCTGATTCATGAAGCCTAGCATCAAGACGTTCTTTGTAACTGCGTCTTGGATGATGGCAGGAACCAGTCCGCCTAATTTTTCGAAATCTATTTCCATTTTATCTTGTTTTTATTTTCTTACATTATTATATTCCCCGTGTTCTATATTCTCACGTTGATTCCTTCTTCTCTCAGGTATTTCTTGAGGTCAGGAATGGCAATCTCGCCAAAGTGGAACACGCTGGCTGCCAGGGCAGCATCTGCCTTGCCTTGGGTGAACGCATCGCGGAAATGCTCCATTTTTCCTGCACCTCCTGAGGCGATGATAGGAATGCTTACTTCTTCAGCAAGACGGGCGAGGGCTTCGTTTGCGAATCCCTGTTTCACACCGTCATGATCCATACTGGTAAAGAGAATTTCACCGGCACCCCGGTCGGCTACTTCCTTAGCCCAGTCAAACAGTCCTAGTTCCACCCGTTCTCTTCCGCCTTTTACATAACAGTGCCAGCCGTCAGAATCGAGACGTGCATCAATGGCGCATACGCAAACCTGTGAGCCATAATGGTTGGCAATTTCATCGATGAGCTCCGGATGTCGGATGGCAGCACTGTTGATGCTAACCTTGTCGGCTCCTGCGTTGAGCAGGCGGTCAACATCTTTGAGTTCATTGATTCCACCTCCCACAGTAAATGGGATATTGATCAACAATATCATCCACCTTGCTCACCCCGCCACTAGCCATCAGATAAAGGTCAGGGAATTTCGCCAGCATCTCTTTATACAAATCAATAGAAGGGCCACTCAACATACCGTCACAACTAATATCCGTGCAGATTACTTTTCGTATACCCTTATCTATATAATTTTCGAGAAATGGAAAAAGTTCACAGGCACTTTCATCTTTCCAACCGTTGACGGCTATCTTACGATCTTTTACATCTGCCCCCAAAATAATCTTCTCACTGCCATATACTTCCAGCCAATGGCAGAACAGCTCCGGATCTTTCACCGCAATGCTTCCTCCGGTTACCATCTGCGCACCGCTCTCAAAAGCAATTTTCAAATCTTCATCACTCTTTACTCCCCCACCAAAATCTATGACGAGAGAAGTGCGTGCAGCAATCTGTTCCAACACCCGATGGTTAACGACATGGTGAGAAGCGGCTCCGTCCAAATCCACCACATGGAGTCTGCTAACCCCGTTCGCTTCAAACTCCTTGGCAACTTCCACCGGATTTTCGTTATATACTTTTTACTGTCGTAATCTCCCTGGGAAAGGCGTACACACTTTCCGTCAATAATATCAATGGCTGGAATAATTTCTATCATCTATTTACTATTTGTATCTTAGAGGTTTAAAAAGTTTGTCAGAATCTTCTCTCCTGTCTTACCGCTTTTCTCCGGATGGAACTGGGTAGCATAAAAGTTATCTTTATGCAGCGCAGCACTGAACGGGTGAATATAGTCAGTTGTAGCAGCAGTAAAGTCGCAGGTCGGCACATAGAAGCTATGCACAAAATAGACAAACTCTTCTTCGGTGAACCCTTCAAACAATTTGCTATTCGTTTTCCCAATGGTGTTCCAGCCCATGTGCGGCACTTTATCCTCATGTTTCTGCGGGACAAAACGTTTCACATCCACATCAAAGATATTCAAACAATCGACTTCTCCTTCTTCCGAATGCCGGCACATCAACTGCATGCCGAGACAAATTCCAAATACAGGCTGACGGAGATTCTTTTATCAGTTCGTCCAGTCCCGTTGCTTTCAAGTGGTTCATGGTAGTTTCCGCCTCTCCTACTCCGGGGAAAATTACTTTATCGGCCGACTGGAGTTCTTCTTTATCGGCAGTAATCACTGCTTCCACCCCCAACCGTTTCAATGCATAATCCACAGAACGAATATTGCCGGCATTGTATTTTACAACTGCTACTTTCATCAGCTAAATATTACTGTTTTATTTTTTATAAGCCAAAAACTTTGCGCTCGATGTGCTTCTGCACTGCACGCGAAAAGAACGATTTTTCCAAATCCTTTTCCTTTATTTACGAGGTCTTCAATAGCATCTTTATGAGTAATGCGCACTACATCCTGTTCAATAATCGGTCCGGCATCCAGCTCTGTCGTTACATAATGACTAGTTGCACCAATAATTTTCACCCCTCTCTGGAAAGCTGCGTGATAAGGCTTCGCACCTACAAACGCAGGAAGGAAAGAATGATGAATATTGATTATCTTATTCGGATAAGCATTAATCATCTGTTCGGAAATCACCTGCATATAACGTGCCAACACGATGAATGTAATTTTATGTTTGGCAAGCAATTCCATTTCCTTACGCTCCTGTTCTTCTTTTTTGGTCTCTTAGTAATGGGGAACAAATAGAAAGGGATACCGAAACGTTCGGCTACATGTTGCAAATCCGGATGGTTACTTATAATAATGAGGTATCTCTACATTCCACTCTCCTGCCGTATACCGGGCTAACATATCGAAAAGACAGTGTGACAGCTTGGATACGAAAATAGCCATACGTGGTTTTACATCCGAGAAATAAAGGCGGAAATCCATTTCGTACTTTTTGGCCGTAGAGTGTTCTGAAATAATCTTCAATTTTTCCTGGGGAACCAGAAAGTCTTTCAATTCCCATTCTATACGCATGAAGAAGATGTTCTCCACATGGTCTACATACTGATCCAGATAGATAATATTTCCTTGTTTACCGTAATAAAGTCTGTCACTTCCGCGAGGATTCCCGGTTTGTCAGGACAGTGCAATAACAGTTTCGCAGTAGTCATCATTCTTTTACTAATTAACGATTCTAGGCAGATTATTTTCTACCTTTCTAATTTTAGTTCGCAAAAATAACGATTTATTGCAAAATTACGAATTATTCAAGCAGAAAGTTGATATAAAAACGGTGATTTCTTACAGATAGAAAGAAATCGGGAACTATTTTCTATGAAGAGGATGACAAACTTCAGGATAGTGACGCTATTGTCTTCGGATAGTGACGGTATTCCATCGTGATAGCGTCACTATATGACAACCGGATATTTTTTTTTCCGTCACTATCCTGACTTGCAGAAGAAAAACGAATATTTTTTTTCATTACAAAAGTACTCAAATGAGACACTAAGCATTTTTCTCGTTTTTTCTTGAAAAAACTTTTCTCAAAACGCTTGCAGATTTACAAAAACAACTACCTTTGCAACCGCAATCGAGAGAGATACAGATAAGCAAAATGAAATTTGGTGCGTTAGTTCAGTTGGTTAGAATGCCTGCCTGTCACGCAGGAGGTCACGAGTTCGAGTCTCGTACGCACCGCTTCTTTCATTAAGAAGCAAACATGGAAGAGAATTAGAAATGTATAGTTAATCCAATTAAAATTTGGTGCGTTAGTTCAGTTGGTTGAACGTGACAAGGTACAGCGAGCTTACTGGAAGTATTCGGAACATAAACCGCCTACGGAAAACCGTTACCAAGTTTGGAATATCCGCAGTTGCTACCACCGTGATGATATAATGCTGACAGAACTGGACGGGCAGTTTATCCGTGATTTTGATTTTTGGCTGAAAACGGATAAGCACTGTCAAAACAATTCCCGCAACACCAAGCAATCTAAAGAATTGCACACGTGGGGTTATTAGTGGAAGAAAGAATTAAAAGCTTGCTAAATATTGAGTAAGTGGGAATAGAATTAAGGCTCATCTTCCGTACGCACCGCTAAAACCAAGATAAAAAAAGAAAAAATCATTTTCGACTGGGGTAATCTATTAAATGGACAAGCTCTTCAATAACAATTCTTAAGTCATATTTTAATTTTTCCATTTCAGTTTTTTTAGCACTAAAACGCCTATTATGGGCACTTAAATCTCCGTATTTTTTTATGTTAGGTAAACTTTGTTGAGTGTTTCTACTTAAGTTCCATTTTTTCTCTGATTGTAATTTGTCAATTAAATCTGAGAGATATAAAAAATAACCATCTTTATTTTTTATTTTTTCGGATATTCCTTCAAATTCAAATAATTCTATTATCAAAGTTTCTATTAATTTCCGCATCATAACAAGAGATGCGTCATATAATCCATAGTCATAACAAAGTATTGCTTGACTTGCAATATTTTGAATATATCCACGAGTGTCGATTAATAATTCTGTAGGAAAAAGGTTGTTGGAAGGAACCGTTTTTTAGGTAATCCTATCTTTACATTTATTTCTTCTCGAAGTTTTCGTTGTAAAGTATAACTCCCATTTTTTATTCTTTATAAAAATACTATTTTTTCCCCTTTGATTTAGTCGATAAAAATGAAGGTATGTTTGAATATGGAGATATTTGTGCCATTTGAAAACAGTTATCTATATCTTTAGGGAAGAAAGACTCCTTTTCTCAATGTCAATAATATAGTATCCAAAAAACAAATTAACTGAGACGCAGAAGTATTACCTAGTTCAGGGATTTGCTCTAAAAAATATCAAAAAAAGTCATTTACTGTTATTTTTTTCATATCGTGTTCTACATAATTTTCTCCAATGACAGATACAAAGATATTTCCCATATCAGAAGAGTCAATCCAACCTTTATATTTTTTTGTATCTACAATACTTTGATATAAATTTTTGGAACCTTCTGCCCGACTTCCTTATAACATGTATACAAACACTCTATGCTTATCGGTTTTCATTGAGTATTTTTCTCTAAATAATAAACAAATAATAGGTTGTGTTCAAAATTATTTTTGGAGAATGCTCTTTTGCAAAAATCAATTAGGCTTTTTTGTCTTTAGGTTTTAGATTTAATGATTGAACAATCTGATAGGTGAGTAATTTTTTCTGAAATTTTGTTTTGTTCAAATCTTTTATTTTCATCTTTTTATTTGGACATTCTTTTTTTTCCCGTTACTTTTAGCTCCCAACCATTAGAATACTCTCATCTTCAAATTCTGAGAGGATTTTTTCTGCCCTTTCCTTCCCTTCAGGTCTTAATTCCAAATATGTTTGATTATTTTCGATTAAATTTGGATTCTTAGATAAAAAATACTCGGATAGTAGTATCCAGTAAGTTTGCTTTTTTCAAGCAATGTTAAGTTCACTTCTTTGTACCTCTGATGAACCTGAAATTTCTTTTATAATAAAGAAACAACAGTGTTATACGCCCAATAAAGTCCAACTTAGAAGAGGCTTTGATCCGGGGATCATAAATGGAGATATCACCATCTTTGTTTTTTAAAAATTTTATTCAGCACAGGGCTATTTTCTCTAGTCTCTTTTGTCTTTTCAACCTTATTTTCAGGAGTCGTTTCCTGTAATTCAATGCTTTCTGCATCTTCAATATAATCTATATTAGACTTAGGGTACTGATATACATATTCTACACTGGAAATCCTTCCGTCCTCGAGGGATTTCTTTTTAATTATATGTATCTGTAAATTTGTCTGCGGACACCGTACAGACATTTATGATTTACGTATAAGTTTTTGGAAAGAAGAATTAAGGCGGAAGTTGTTGCCTTCCGCCCTGTTTGAGTTTACAAGTGGTAAACTTCATCTTCGAAGATTTTTTGCAGTCAGAAATGGCTTTTAGATATAGCCGCCATTTCTTCCGCTGTTAATTCTTCAAACATAATTCACACCTCCTTTCTAATTACAGTAAGGACAAACCCCATGCCAAATTTGTACGACTGACATGGGGTTTATTATACTGACACTTCCTACCTACGTATATAATATCAGTATTAACCAATAACATATATTGATATGACAACTAATGATGTATTTTTAGACGCCTGCAAAGGGCTAGTGATGCACTGTAATTGCAACATTCTTATTCTTAATGTGCTAGGCGATTTTAGAGCATATATAGCTCCGGAAGTCAGATTAAAAACTAGGAATGTCGTTACAACGAAGTTCAGGACGCGCAAGACATTACAAAACTAATCTTGAACCTTGGACACAATTTCGCTCAAGGAATGAATGAACAAACACTCCGTGAAAAGGTACAGTCCATTCACAAGGAAAGTTTCAAGTTCGGTACTGATGATTATATGTGGTTCACAAAAGTTGATTTAAATAGATAAAATTATGAAAGCAATTATAGAAAAGAAAACAGTGAACAAGCCTTATTCACCAATTGAAGATTTAAACGGAAAAATGGTGGAGAAAATCACCACCATTTACTTTTTAGGTCTACCTATATTCAAGAATTCTTCTCTTTTACAAGAGAAATAGCTTCGATAGATAGTGTTGGGGAACATTCAAATTTTCCTGTTATTGGATTACAATAAGTTGCTTGAATTTTATCCCCTGTCACATAAGTTACAGTCATTTTAATCTCTGGATTAGAGTTTAAATACACAACATCTCCAATTTTTATATTCATAATATATTGTTTTAAAAATTTGCTCTAAGATAAGAAAATAATTATATTTGCACAAGCCTTTCGGGGCAAAACATTGTTGGAAAATAAAAGAAGTGCCTTTACCAGTTAAAATCGCCAAATCTTTAACAAATACACAAGGCACAGTCAACCTGCTATATAGAAGTGGGTTGTCTGTCTGCGTGTATTAATAAGGCGTTTGGCGATGCCTAACTGGTAGCGGACGGCAGCCTACTTCTTCGTATATAAACCTTTCCTTTTGGGGCTGCGGAGGAAGCCAAATTCTTAATATTATGAAGAAAGTTAGTTTTGTAACCATTGTTATTCTATTTATTGTATTTATGCAAACATTTGCTCAAGATAAAATTCCCATAAGTGCTTCTATGAATGAATCTACAATAATAGATACTCTTAAAAAAGTCCAAGGAGGTGATACCTTCCATTTTCCACGCAATGCTGGTATTATTTATAATGATAAAGGTAGATTAGGAGGATGGTTAATGCGAGGTAAAACACTCCCCAGTGTGTATGATTTGATGAATCTAGATGTTGTTCAGTTTAATGATTTGAATAGTAAGTACGATACCGAACTAAAACGTAAAGTGTTCTTGGAAAGTGAAGAAGGAATCGAAATGTCAAAAAGACTAAAAAGCTCTCAAAGGGCAAGTCCTGAAATACCCTTTTTATTTTGTTTTACCATTGTCTGGGTACACTACTAATAATACCGCACATGCTGAATATAATTTGAAAACGAAAACACTTGATATAGAATTTAGGACAAACTATTCTTATTATGCAGGATTTATAAATTTTCCATCTTTAATTGTAAAATGTCATCCTTCAATAACTCAAAAAGTCATTCTACAATATTATAAGCGGACATAAATATACCTCTAATATAGTGAAAATACCTATGACAGAGAAGGTTGCAATTAAAGTCGAAGATAATATAAAAACTCTAAATCTTATAGTTGAATTTAAACTTCAACAAGTAAAAAGGACCTCGGCTATTACAGGGGGAATATCTACTAAATTCTTTATTGTAGACAAAGCTACAAATGAGATTTACTTTTCATTATAGTTTTCTAGCTCTCAACAAGAACTTATCAAACCTTTTAAAATCAGCCGGACTAAGTTCCGGCTCTTTTTTATTAGTCCGTTTTTAGGGTCTATAAGGGAGGGAAGTGTTTCTGCCAATAACTTCTTAAATCCACGTTTAGTTTTAGCTTTAGACGACCCATAGAGGTGATTTATTACGGTTAGGAAATAGCCTTGTTTGCCACACATTTCAAAGTAATACTTTTGAGGTATTTCCACATCGGACAAGTCCCCGAAGTAGGTGTTTATCAATAATTGTGTTCCCTGTATTGTCATACCTATAACTTCATTGACCATTGTTACACAGGGAATAGTAACTCCACCTAATATAAGCTTTGTTTGTTTTCTGTTAGTTCTATCCATTTTGCTTCTTTTATTTCTTTATGTGTTATACGTCCGTTAGAACAACAGAGGAAACAATTAAACATATCAGAAGCGTTAATGTCCCTCAAATTATATCTGAATATAAATTCGTCAACATACTTTTGCAAGTATTTCTTCGTGTGAACATTGCGATATGCACCTAATATCATACGTTTGAAATGTGTCCAACAGGCTTCTATTCTGTTAGTGGTAACATCTTCATAACTATACAGATTCTTACTATGGTCAACAACATGACGAGGATATTCCTTGCCTATTTCGTTGTAAGAAGCATTTTCATCTGTATAGATATTGGAATCGGGCTGCACGTGTTTCTTTATAAATGCAGAAAGAGTTTTGGCGGTAGTATCTCCCGTTACTAGAGCATTTATTAAGAAATCCCGTTGTATCATTCCAACTACCGGAGTTTTGTCTTTATGGGAACGTCCTTGCGAGTGCGCCACTTTCTTGTTCCAATGGCGGTTCTTGTTTCTACCCCCGACAAGTGTTTCATCAATTTCCACATCATCCGTTAGAGGATTTTCGTTTGCAAGATACATTTGGCTCCTTATTTTGTGCAGCATGAACCACGCTGTCTTTTGAGTGACATCTATATCTTTTGCCAACTGGTAGGAAGAAAGCCCCGCTTTATGGTTAATAACCAACCATATAGCAACAAACCACCTTTGTAGATCAATCTTTGTTTTCTCAAACATAGTTCCTGTCTTTACAGTAAAGTTCTTCCCTGTGTTTTTACAGCGATAATCCCCGTTTTTCAATTTGTAGACTTTTTGAAGTTTTATCAAACGGTGAAATGGGCTTACCGTGCCAATTAATAGCTTCAAGATGTTTAATGCAGGCTTCTTCATTTGGAAACTGCTTGTAAAGAGCTGGAATGGAATTTACTTTGATGTCAAACGGGTCTTTCATAAGGCTGTCCTCCAACTATTTTGTGACGTAACAATTTACAAAGATTTTTATGAAATATCAAAGAAATCCACAGACAAATTTACAGATACGTATAATTAAAAAGAAATCCCTCCGAGGACGGAAGGATTTCCAGTGTAGATATGTATATCAGTACCTAGACTTATTACTGTGTGCAGTAAGAGACCTACTTGTATCGTATTTATTTAACGGAAGTAATTGAGCGAATGTTTCTACACATTACCTGCAACAGTGTCAGTAAAGGATGCTTTAAAAGATTTACCATTCTCGTTTTCAGTAAATTCTATATTATTGACAGCAGCGTTTGTGTTGTCTTTATTTTGCACAGGCTTTCCACATGAAATACAAATGGAAGAATCTTTTATACAAAATGGAATTACATTCAAAACAGACAATTTGCTTCAAGCATTTGGGGGCCAAAATTTGGCATGTTCGGCAATTCTAAATTACAGTATATACATTTGATCATAACATTGAGTTTTTAAAACTTACTTGCAAAAAAGTAATGAAAATATTGGAATGAAACGATATAATACTGATTTTTAGCTTTTCGACACCATTCAATACTTAAATCCATATTTTGATTATAATGTGATTTCTCGGAAAGTATATTTTTAATAAAACGTTGATTGCACCATCCACATATATCTTTTCGTCATGTTAATATCCTAGCAGCCAATATTTTTCTATATTTTCAATACTTATGCCGTTGAGGAAGCAAACGGAGGTGGCATATAATAACCCTCTTCGATTATCTTCTGCATTTTGTATCTACTATATAGCAATTTCATTTTTTAATTGTATCTTTGCCCTAACTCAAACAAGCAGCGCAACACTAAGCAATCTAAAGAATTGTACACGTGGGGTTATTAGTGGGAGAAAGAATTTCGAGCTTACTAAAATATTGGTTCAGTGAAGATTAGAGCTAAGGTTCATCTTCCGTACGCACCGCAAAGGAGAATGAGTAAAATCATTCTCCTTTTTTATTGATAATAAATGTTTATCTAATTCACAGTTCTATCTAATAGAAAAAAGAAATTCTCAACGACCTACCTGCCGTTGCTGTTCTGCATTATATCGGTCTCCTATAACAGGAATAGCTACAACGGCATCCTCCAATTCTTTCCACTCCTCGGGCGAAAGAGCAAAAGACAATGTATATAGGTTTTCCTCGAGATGTGACAGTTTCGTCGTTCCGGGAATTGGCACGATCCAAGGTGCTTTCTGCAACAGCCAGCCGAGTGCTACTTGCGCCGAGGTCATGCCTCGCGTGCGGCCAAAAGCTTGTAGAACATTCACGATACGGGTATTCATCCGCATCGCTTCCGGCTGAAAACGTGGCAAGGTCTGGCGGTTATCATTGTTCGGATCAAAACCGTGTATTCATTGATACAACCACCTAGAAAACCGCGATTTAACGGACTGTATGGAACAAACCCGATACCCAATTCCCGACAGGTGTCGAGCACTCCGTTTTCTTCCACCAAACGATGCATCAAATGATATTCACTTTGAATCGCTGTGAGCGGACATACAGCATGAGCCTTGCGAATAGTCTCGGCACTCACTTCACACATTCCCCAACGCTGCACCTTCCCTTCTTTCATCAGGTCGGCGATAGTCGATGCTACCTCTTCCACCGGAGTATCCGGATCAGCGCGGTGCTGGTAAAACATGGGAAGTGAATCGAGTCGGAGGCGACGGAGTGACTCTTCACAATAACGACGGATGGTTTCCGGGCGGCTGTTCTGACGCCCCGTGGCTTTTCCGTTAATTACCTCATGTCCGAATTTAGTCGTTACGTTAATCCGGCCTTTAAATTCGGATAATGCTTCCCCGGCTAGTTCTTCATTCGTTAGCGGTCCATAGATAATGGCGGTGTCGAAGAGCGTAATGCCACGATCTACCGCTTCATGCAACAAGCGAATGCACTGTTTCTTATCCGGATGTTGACTGCGGTTGTAAGTCATCCCCATCACACCGAAACCAAAGTGCCGATACTTCGAAAGCCGCCTTACCTGCACCCAATACTCGATGCTCCTCTGATGTGCAATCCCATTGTCAGTACGGGATGTTTCGGGTTGCTTCGTTTCAGATGCAAAAACTTTATCCAATCCAGTCGGCACAGCCAATGCTGCTCCCTACCAGTGCCGTCGCCTTGAGAAATCCGCGACGGCTAATATTCATTTTATTGTTTTCTTCCATGAATTTACGTTTTTATATTACTCCTTTCGCCCACTCTCCGGCCTGCTTGACACTTCCGTTCAACAATCGGCTTTCTCCCCATACGATTTTTGGATAAAGTTTCTTGAGTTGTTTTACACTATTAGTTATTGAGCTTCCTCCGGAAGTAGCAAATGGAATAACGGTTTTACCGGAGAAATCATATTTCTCAAGAAATGTATTGACCGGACGCGGACACAAGTTCCACCATATCGGGTAACCAAGGAATACCACGTCGTAATCTTTCAGTTCAAGCGCTTTCTCCACCCAATTCCGGACGTGAATTTTCAGTCGTCATTTCAATTGAGCTACGGCTACTCTTGTTATTCCAGTCGAGATCTGCCGAAGTGTAGGCCGTAGCCGGAGTAATCCGGTGAAGTTTACCGCCAACCGTTTTTGCAATGGCATCGGCAGCTTTTTCTGTAGTTCCAGTACAAGAGAAATAGGCAACCAGGATTTTCTTGTCGGACTGTACATTAGTATCCGCTGTCTGATTCTGCGCTTTTGATGAGCAGCTAAAGCAAAGGAAACTCATAAATATGAATATAATCTGTTTCATTTTATTTTGATTTTAAATATTTCTTATCATTAATTAGTTTAGACATTATCACGATGGAGTAACCCCACAGGCGTTTTCATTCTTCCATTACTTTGATAAAATGTGCAGGAATGCCACCTACAACCGTATTCGCCGCCACATCTTTTTGTCACTACAGCTCCGGCACCTACAACAGCATTATCACCGATAGTCACCCCCTGAAGAATCGTCGCGTTAGAACCTATCCATACATTCTTGCCGAGTACGATAGGTGCAGGATAAGTCGTTTTTACGGTCTTGCGGAGCCAACCCGTGATTAAGTGTAGCAAAAACGACATTATGCCCGATTTGACAACCGTCGCCAATAGTCACACCACCATGATCCTGAAAATGACAGCAGGCATTAATAAACACACCCTCACCAACGGTAATATTCTTACCAAAATCCGTATAAAAACGGTGGAAAGACCCGGAGCGACGATGGCACCTGATAAACCGAACAACCCGGAAAGTAATCGGCGCACTTCGTCCGGTGTATGATATGCCGTGTTCAGTTGGAAGGTGATACGTCTTGCCTCATTGCTCATATCGTCCATCAAACGATGTATTTTTCTGTATTAAGCGCCTTGCGCGTCTTTACATATTCCTTAAATTCCTCGGTAGTCATATTATTTCCTTTCAAAAGATAAAGCAGGATTAGCAAAAATCATCGTTTAGTCTGTTCGAGTTTGTTATACTCGTCATCTGTGACCGGCTCAAGCCACTCATTGAAGTGTTTTCGCCGGAAACTTCGAAAGCCAGATGAGCAAACCAACTGTCGGCAGCAGCTCCGTGCCAGTGTTTCACATTGGCAGGAATATGGATAACCGTACCAGGCAGAATCTCTACCGCCGGTTTACCTTCCTCCTGATACCAGCCACGTCCGGCTACACCTACCAGCATTTGTCCGCCACCTTTCGTTGCACGGTGAATATGCCAATTATTGCGGCAACGCGGTTCAAAAAAAGTAACGTTAGAGATATTCACCTGCTCGCGCGAAACCGAGCAAGATAACTGTTACCAATAAAATACTGTGCATAAGCTGTGTTGGGTTCGCCAATAGGGAATATCATCTCGCGCTGGAAAGCTGTTTTGGCATCCTCACCAACAATATCTTCAGACCATACTTCCTTTTGCCAAGTTGAACGCTGCCCACGCTTTCGGCCAACCTGCATAAAAACCTATATGGGTGATAATCTCGGCGATCTCCGTGCGGGTAATGCCGTTATTCTTCGCGGACTGAAGATGATAAACGAGCGAATTGTCCGTGATTCCCATACTGATAAGGGAGGTAATGGTTACTAAACTGCGGTCACGCAGACCGAGTTTGTCAGTGCGGCTCCAAACTTCTCCAAAGAGAACATCGTCATTAAGTTCCGCAAACTTAGGGGCAAACGTTCCTAACTGGTCACGTCCTGCCGTCTGTACTATCTTTTCTTGTGCCATAACATTGAATGTTAAAATGCTGAATACTGAAAATAAAAGAAGTTTATTCATAATCATTTCGTTTATTGAATGAAGTTATTAATGCAATTTGCGGGGTTAAGCGGCGTTTGGTCAGAGAGTACGAGAGTCTTAACCATGTGCAGCGTTCCTTGCTTGTACTTTTGAAAATGCTCCGATGCAATATGAGATTTATAAGCCTCCTGACTCGCATAAGTTTCAAGAAGTAGTTATCCTGCCGGGATTCTCCTTTTTCGCTGACGGCATACATAGTCAGCACTCCCGGTTCAGTACGCAAGGAGACTTCACCCACTTCGGTCGCATATTTCATATATTCTTCAAGATACTCCGGATAAACCTCGATTTTCGATAGCCGCACAATACCGTCAGCCGCCATAGGTAATTTGGCGCACATACCAGGCTGCTGTTTTATATCCTTTTTTCCCTGTCATACTGCATGATAACATAACGAATAAAGACAAAACACTTAGAATTTTTTTATCATCATCTTCTATCTTTTCATTGTTAAACTTCTGATTGCAAATTTACTGCGATAAAAACGAGTGGGCTTGTATATGATTTTACTGATATTTGTACCCAAATCCTCGATTCTGTAATAAAGCCATCTATAATTCAAAGAAAATGAATTATATTTGCGATAAAGAATATAAAAAAGAAAGGATTATGGAAGAGGTTATTAAACTTGATGAGGTAGATAAATACAACAAACTTTTCGGACTCGAAACACGACACCCGTTGGTAAGTGTTGTTGATCTGTCAAAAGCAACGCAATGGCCGGAACATTGCAAAATCAACTACGGCGTATATGCTCTTTACTTGAAAGATACCTACTGTGGAAATATCATGTATGGGCGCCAGAGTTACGACTATCAGGATGGTACGATTGTCAGCTTTGCTCCAGGCCAAATAGTAGAGACAAAGCTGATTAAAGATGTACAACCAAATGCTCATGGCATCCTGTTTCACCCCGATCTGATTCGTGGCACAGCACTCGGTCAGGAGATCAAGAACTATTCTTTCTTTTCCTACGAAACCCGTGAGGCATTACACCTTTCAGAGGAGGAACGAGAGACCGTGATGGATTGCCTGCATAAGATTGAGATAGAACTGAAACACAACATAGACAAGCACAGCCGCCGATTAATTTGTGCCAATATCGGACTACTGCTCGATTATTGCATGCGTTTCTACGAACGACAGTTCACAACACGCGAAGAAGTGAACAAAGATATCATCGTCCGTTTCGAACGGTTGCTGGATGAGTATTTCGACAACGAGACTCCACTACGAGAGGGATTACCTACCGTTAAATACTTTGCCGACAAAGTATTTCTATCAGCAAACTATTTCGGAGATATGATTAGCAAACAGACGGGACAGACCGCCTCGGAATATATCCAGAATAAACTGATCGAACGCGCAAAGAAGCTTTGCTGGCAACAGACAAGACTACAAGTGGAAATTGCTTACGGATTGGGATTCAATATCCGCAGCATCTAAGCCGGATGTTCAAGCGGATTACGGGTTTGTACTCCCAATGAATTCCGCTCACAAAATTAGTCTTTATACGAAAAGGCGATCTTTATTGTGTAGCACATACTATTTTACTACTAGCTTTTAGAGTTATTTTTTCCATATATCAAATTATATGATTCTTCACAGAGTCTTTTTATCTCATCATGCGGCATATCATCATTAAACCGGATGCTAATCCAATATTTGAGACTTGAATTAAAAAGGTGCACCTACTGCATTATACATCGCTTTTTAGTTCATCAATCACCATTGGATCACATTTAATGGTGCACCTATCAAATTTACTTATATCAAAAAGCAAAACATTTTGCCTTTCACATAAAAAAAGACAAGTATATCTTTCGCCCAACGAAATGCCCCAAAGGGCATTTTCTCTGTAACACCGGGTAAGGATAAACAAAATTCTCTAAACTCTTCTATATTCATTATAAGTTATACAATTTCTTTTTCTGTTCCGAATTTCTTATCCATCGGGCGGATGAATGACCATAGTAGAATGAATAACATGCCACTCTCCATCCGTTTCTTTCTGAAAAACTTCAATACAATTATATTCCATATCAATAAGAGTTGTCTTGGCAAATAGTTGATAGGTCAAAACAGCCATATCTTGCCCAAACTGTACACGAGGATTCGAGAAGTCATAACTGTCGGCAAAAAGTTTCCCTTCGATTGTTTTCAAAAATTCAGCGATAGTGGCATGGTTATCAACACGTTTGGTAACCACTGCATCAAAATAGGAAAAGCTATGTTTCGACCAAAGCTGTTCATATCCTGATGTATCTCCTTTTGAACCATTTGTTGAGCGCTGCCTTCTCTAGCCCGATAATGTACTCGGCAAGCCTGTATTCTTCTTCACTGTTATATTGCCATATAGCAGTCACTTTCTGTTGCTCCATATTCTTTCGTTTTTTTAAGTTTGCAATTATACAGATTATAATAAACATCACATAACCTGTATATGGATTTATGGATGCAAAGATAAAGGGGTTTATCCAAAAAAGCTGTTTCACAAAACGGGAAGTACGTTTCACAATTCGGGACTATTGACGATTATACTCCCGAAACTGACTAGGAGTATCTCCCACACTCTTGCGGAAAAAGAGACGTACAAAATAGGAAGTAGTATTAAAATGAAGTTTTCGGAAATTTCCGTTATCGACAAAGAAGTATAAATCAGCAAACGCTTTGCCTCATTTATTGCACGGTTCAGGATATATTGTTTGGTAGACATACCAAGATGTTGAGTGATTATCTTATTCAGATAATTAGGGGTGATACACAAGATATCTGCATAATGTTTGACATCACAGTGTGTCTCAAAATCTTCATTCACCTGTTTCTGAAAAGCAGCAATATAACGTAGCACGGCTATTTCGGTATCTGCATTAACTGTAGAAGTGACATTTTCAGCTCTGTTTATTAGTGTAAGTGTCTCACTAGAGCATAGCCCTTAACAAATGTTGGTCTTTACTAGAACTATTGTTATCAATCTCCGATTTCATATTCTTATAAAGATAGATCAGCCTCTCAAATAAATCTTCTCCAAGATGCAAGAAAGAAGATGGCCGATCAGAACGCAGATAAACAAATTTGTTCAGGAACAACGGGTCATTAAAGAACGAGAGCAAAAAATTCTTCCTCAAAAAGCAAATGTACACCTTTCAGTTTATAGTCTGCCGGCCATGACCAAATATCCCCCGGACGGAACACGCCACCATTCCTTTTTCAACGCACTGCTTTTTTGCCCGTTTATTGCAATATCTTCTGCACCATCCATAAACAGAATAATGCTATAAAACGATGTACAATATACAAGTTGGCTGATATCTGCTTTCTTGACATCAATGTCTATAACATCTATGAGTAACTCGTTCCCATATTTATGTTTTATAGAATTTATATAGGTATTGATTTCATCTTGGCATTATTTTTACTTTGCAAAAGTATACATTTGTATAATCAAAGCAAAATGATACTTTGCATCAGGCAGAAGAGAAATAAAAATAGAATTATACCAACTAATTATTATATCTTTGTACCCATGTTATATATACTTGTAATTGGACAAGCGTCTCTACAAACTACCGTAAATAGTTACTTATAACAGTCAATTAAAAAAAAATACTATAGTTATGAGTTACATTACAACTTTTACGGGAAGCATTTCGACCCCATCCACCCTGTTCCTGAAAAAAATTGATGTGAAAGACATCGCTCATGCCTTGTCTTTTGATCTGTCGTGCAAACGGTCATACCCGTTTCTTTTTTATTCTGTTGCCCAACATTCTATCGCGTGCTGCAAAGAAGCTAAACACGAGGGGCTTTCCAACCGTATACAGTTGGGGTGTTTGTTGCATGACAGCAGCGAAGCTTACATGTCAGATGTGACACGTCCGATAAAAGCCAAACTTACTGAATATCTTAAATTCGAAGATCACCTGCAAAATATGATTTGGAATCATTTTATTAGCGAACTCTCTCGGATACAGAAAAGAAAGCAATATTTGAAATTGATGACGAGATGCTTTCTTATGAATTCATACACCTTTTTGCCTGAAAGTATTTCTGACGATTATAAATTCATTTTATCCAGACCAACATTAGAATTTTATAAACCCTACAATCGTTGAGGATGAATTTATAAGTCTATCTGCAGAGATTGGTACCCCACAAGCTAAATGGCATGCGAACTCTGTTTTTAAAACCGATAAGATACTTTTATCTTCAGACACTTGACAAATGACTTTTTATGTTGTATCTTTGAGAAAAGAAAAAAGTATAAATAGCATGAAAATAATAAGAAATAATCATACATAAATCATAAACAACCTGGTATTTTACAATACCACTCCCCATACGATATGGGGCAATAGTCGAATGATTATTGCCCCATTTTGTTTATAATTCAGCTTAAAATCTCTCGTCTGATCCTAAAACTGTTCTACAATAGTTTATAATAAACTCGAATACCGTTTTACTAAAACTATCAAAAAAGTTTATTATAAACAGCATCCGGGTTTATTAAAAACCACGTTTCCTTTTTGTCAAAAATAGAGTAAACAAGATTTCTAGGATTCACCATAAAAGATCTGCTACAACCTTACAAGTAATATAAATACACAATTATTCATTTACGTCTTTTTTTACACGATCGTTTTCCTCCCTACATTCCATCTCTTCTTTTCCAATTCGTTAATTAAATCAAAAAACTTCAATTACAATTTGCTATATCTTACCATATTTTTTACATTTGCGTCTGACACATGTGTCAAAACACGAGGTCTAATTTAAGATATTTGGTATATGAATGCATATAAAGTGGGGTTAGATATAGGCTCTACTACCGCTAAAGATGGTAGTATTGAAGAAGATGGAACTACAGTCT
>VOFC01005186.1_pt1 | contig 20417 bp, 27 predicted proteins | sample 5384161 | NCBI WGS metagenome assembly VOFC01 (sample SAMN12384722, study PRJNA508395) | human gut metagenome | isolation source: healthy gut B | host: Homo sapiens
AATCTTCCAGCCTGCCGTGGTCACACCCCAGCGAGAGATAATGCTCAATCTCCTCACCCAGCACAGTTGTGCATACTCCAACGGCTTATTGTACAGCAGCCAGTCCAGCTCTGTCCGTTGCGCCGGGGTGTTGCCGTATTCGTCCTCGATGGCAATGCAGTCAATGGCAACGGTGGTGCCATCCTCGAAACGGGCTTCCACCCGGTTGGTGTCCATGTTGTAGCGGCAGGAAAGCAATTTCGTCATAGTCGTATCCTCCAAGACTTGATTTTTGGTGTACGGTCACTCGAACCAACGCCGTCAAGCCGGTGGGGATAGGGTGATTTTTAATTTGTCGGAGAGTAAGTGCACGGTTTCTGCACGGATTTTGCACGGTTTCAAAACGTGCAGAGGGTGGCTTTTCGTTGCAAAATCCGACAAAGAGTGCAGAAATTACCGGGTGAAAAAATCACATTGCTTTGATTAAAAATAACGATGACTCGAAACTTCCATAAATTGAGACGAACCGGCGGCTTGCTCTCTTAATCAGTGGGCCCAGGGATTATGGTGAAAGCGCCGGAGGCATGCCCGGCGCGCACCCCCGTTGAAGCTGTCTTCTAGAACGAGACAGCTATGGATGTCGAGACCGAGGCTCTTTGCGGCAAGCAAAAACACTTCAGGGTCCGGCTTGGAGCGCCGGACGTCCTCGCCGCAGACGGCGCTGTGAAAATGGCGGGCCAAACCGGTGGTGCGCAGGTTCAACTCCACGATCCTGCGGGGGCTGGAGCTGGCAACAATCCGGGGCAGGTCCCCCCTGTGCTTCCAGCCAGGCTAACAGCTCCGATGCGCCGGGCTTTACGGGGACACCCTGGGCAAAACGCTCCGCACTTAGGGCACGGATGGTCTGAATGATTTGAGTGGTATCAGCCTGGGGGTAGTACCGGCGGATATTGACCTCGGCGTTCTTACCTGACATGCCCCGTCCGTCCGAATAAAAGGAGAAAGGGGGGCAGAGGCAGGCCGAGCTGCTCAAAACACACGGGCCAGAGGCTGTCCCACACCCGCTCTGTGTCGAACAGGAGGCCATCCATATAAAAATTACTCCTTGGATCATAAAGCTGTCCCCTCTCTGGCTTCTCTGTCAAAAATTTGACTGGAAAAAACTTTCCAGCTGTGAAGCGGCGGTGTCCTCGTCCGGACCTTCCACTACCACTGTGATGGCGTCGCCCTGACTGACACCAAGGCTCATAAGTGCCATCAGCTTTTTGGCGCTGGCGGCTTTGTTCCCTTTTTCTATGGTGATATCGCTTTGGTAGCGCTTGCATTCTTTGACCAGAATGCCTGCCGGGCGGGCATGGATGCCGACTGGGTCAGTTATGGTATAGATGAATTTCTGCACGGGAGGCTCCTTTTCTCTGGGAAAGGCGGACGACCGGCCGCAGAAAACTGCGTCCGGCCGTCCTGATTCGGGAAAGATTTCTGCAAAAGAAGAGGATCAATACTCAAACTGCCGATAGTAGCGGCGCATATCCAGGTCGTGGCCGGTGTTGGCCTCGAAGTGCTTGGACAAACGGCCGTTCAGCAGAGCAGTGGAAATGATGGGGGCCACCATCGGTGCGAACTCCTCATCAATGCCGTCGATCAGGTAGTCCTTCACATCCACGATCACCAGCTCGTCGGTGTGGTCCTTCAGGAAGCGCTCGGCGCGCTCGTCAATGCTGCGGCACTTGCCGACGCTCTTGACCAAGAAAACAGGCATATCCTTTTCCACCAGCTCCAGCGTGCCGTGGAAGAACTCGCTGGACTTGACGCTCTTGGTGCGCAGCCACTGCATCTCTTCCAGGATGCACATGGTGAACAGGTAGACCTCGCCCCACAGCTCGCCGTCGCCCAGCCACATCATGTAAGGGCTGGTGTAATACTTTTTTGGCGATGGCGGCCGCCTTGGCATCGAAGCGCTGCTGGTCGGCCACAAGGCCGTCCGCCAGGTGGGCTTTCAGCTGGGCCACAAAGTCGTCAAAGCGGGGGAAATCGCCGTTGTTGGCCAGCAGGCCGTAGAACACGCCGAACATGTTCAGGTACTCGAACTCAACGCCCTTAAAGACCTTCAGGGGGATGCACCACTTGCTCTGGCTGCCCAGGGGCTGGCGGGATCAATGACCATCGACACCACCCGGATTCCCTGCTCCTTCATCCACTTGGCGGCGGCGACCGTCTCCCTTGGTGTCGCCGGACTTGGAGCCCATGATGACGATGGAATCCTTGTTCAGCTGCGAATGGCCGGTCAGAACGATTTCGGCGGCGTGCTCCACATAGACAGGGATCTTGGTGTACTGCTTGGCGATCTCGCCGAAGTGCATCATCATGGCGACGGTGCCGCCCACGGCCACAAAGAAGATGTTGCTGAAGCCTTCCTTGCTGATTTCGTCGGCGATCTTTTTTGCCGTCGGCGATGGCGTCGATCTGGGCGTTCAGGTTTTTGCGGTAATCTGCCTCATCAAACTTGATCATGGTGGTTTTCTCCTTTTTATCAAACGATGTATGGTGGATACAACGAACAGCGTGGGAAACGGGTCAGCCCAGGATGCCGAACTGTGCGCAGATGACGCCCAGCACCGCGGTGCCGACGATCAGCCAGACAGCGCTGACTTTTTGTCCAGCAGCTTGTAATATGCGCCCATGCCGCCCAGGCTCAAAAGGCCCGGCATGATGCCGTCTAGGATTCCCTGCACCGAGCTTGCGCCATCGCCGACACCGATGGTCGGGGGGTGGACACCACCACCAGCTCGTTGGTCATGCCGCCGACGACCATGACGCCCAGCAGAGCGGCGGCACACATGAACTTCTCCATGAGGCCGGACTTCTGGATCTTCTCCAGGAAGTCGGCGCCCAGCTCATAACCCTTCACGGCGCCGAAGTAGTGGAGCAGGTAGTTGGGGACGTTGAAGACAATCAGGAAGAGGATGGGGCCGAGGATGCTGCCCTGCATCGCCAGCGAGGTGCCGATGCCCACCGCCAGAATCCGCAGGGTGCCCAGGATGATCGAGTCGCCAATGCCGGACAGGGGGCCCCATCAGCGCAGACTTGATGGTGTTGATGGACGAGGTGTCAAAGTCTTCGTCGTTGGCGTTCTTTTTTCTTCCATCGAGGCGACGATGCCGCCGATGAAGGTGGACAGGGCCGGAGTGCAGTTGAAAAACTCCATGTGGCGCTGCAGAGCCTGAGCCAGCTTTTCCTTGTCGTCGCCGTACAGCTTCTGGAGGATTTTGGCCAGCATAAAGGTGAAGCCCATGTGCATCTGCCGCTCATAATGCCAGGAAAACTCCATCGGCAGGGAGCGCCAGAACAGGCCCTGAATGTCTTTTTTTGGTAAGCTTTTTATTAGAAGTCATCGTCGTCTACCTCCGTTGCTGCGGCTGCCTGGGTCTGCGGGTGGAAGTTGATGGTTGCAAAGATGATGATCAGGCCAATGATTGCGATGCCGACCACCGGCACGCCGAAATAAGCCGACAGGACAAAGCCCAGGAAGAAGTAGGGCACCACATTCTTGCTCATAATCATGCGGGCCAGCATGGCAAAGCCGAGAGCGGGCAGAAGGCCGGTCGCAATGCTCAGGCCATCGGTCACCACCGCGGGGATCATGTTCAGGAAGGCTTCCATCCGGCTGCTGCCGATGGCAAAACCCAGGAAGGTCAGCAGGAAAAGAACGGTGCAGGTGATGAAACCGGTCCCCATATGGATGACGCAGACCGCTTTGGTGTTGCCCTTGGCGGCGTAGCGGTCAGCCAGCTGGGCCAGCAGGGGACGGACCAGGCTGAACAGCACGTTATCAACGGCCTGGGCGATCAGGGCGATGGGCATGGCCAGGGTGATGGCGGCCTCAGTGCCCTGTCCTGTGCTGATGGCGAAGGCGGTACCCAGCACGCCGCCCACAATGACGTTCGGGGGAATGTACGCGCCCACCGAGATGCTGCCCAAGAAAAACAGCTCCAACGTGGCGCCGATGGTGATGCCGGCCGACAGAGTCCCCCAATACCAGGCCAACCAGCGGGCCCAGCACGATGGGTCTTTGGATCATGTTTGTACCGGTGGCAAGGTCGCATTTGCCGATGAACGCGATTAGGCCCAACAGGATTGCTTGAACGATCATAAATGTCCCTCCTTTTTTTGTGGGATGGTCAGATGACATCCTGCGCTTTGATCTTGCCGTCGGACGGGACCTGCCGCAGCTCCACTTCCGCACCGGCAGCTGCCATGGCGCGGATGTCCTCCACGTCCTGTTCCGTGGCAAAGATAAACTTGCTGATGGCTTTCTTGTCGGGGGTCTTTTTGGTCCCTCCGAGGTTGACGGCCCGGATCGAGGGGCAGCCCTCCACCATCCGTCTGGCGTCGTGGATGCTCTCCACAATGATGAAAAGCTTGTACTTGTCGGTCACGCCGCTGTTGACGGCGGCAATGGCATCGTCTATGGTCTTGATGACCAGCTTGACGCCATTGGGTTTGCTGAGCTTGAGGGTGGTTTTGCGGATATCGTCCCCGGGCACGCTGTCGTTGGCGATCAGGATGCAGTCGGTCCCGAGGGCGTTTGTCCACGAGAACGCTACCTGCCCGTGCAGCAGACGATGGTCTACGCGCAGCAGTTTGATCATGGCGTTCCTCCTTCTTTCTGTTTAAAATCCTCGTCCTGCACTTCGGTTTTTCGTTGCAGCAGACGATGGTTTCCTGGGCAGTCCGGATGGCATCCCGGATCATGGCGGGGGTATCCTCATCCTGATTGACCTGCATCTCCAGCAGCAGGGCCAGATTCATCCCTGCCACAACATAGACGCCCGGGACATCGGTATAGCCCATAAACTCGTTGTTGACGCTGCCCCGGAACAGGTCGGTCACGACGATCAGGTCTTCGTCCGGCTTTTTGCTCTCGATCAGCCGCCTGACACGCTCCTTGATGTCATTTTCCCCGTCGCGATAGGCGCAGAAAGCCTCAAAGTTTTCCTGCTTGCCCATGATCAGCTCCAGCGAATCCAGAATGCCGGCGGCAAAGTTCCCGTGGGTCGCGATGACAAAACGCTTCATGCTTTTCCCTCCTTTCCGGTTCCGGTAAGCCAGGGGCTGAGGGTATCCAGGCATTTCTGGTGCCAGCCAGGGCTCCGTAAAATAATCGGGGAAGTCAGCTCCAAGGTGAAATACCCCTGATAACCATATTGATCAAAGACTGCCAGATCGGCTTCGGGGCAGCGCGTCCCATCGCCCCAGGCCAGGTGCCCGGTGGGGCGCCCGTCCACAAAGTGGCAGTGAACGATATCCTGCCCAAAGGCTTCAAACCACTGGCCGACCGTCTCTCCTGCCGCGCCCACAGGCCCGAGGTCGATGTTGACTTTCAGTCCGGCAGATCGGACGTCCTGCAGCATCTGACGTTCCTGGCCGAGGGTGTTCACCAGCCGGCTCTCGGAAGGCAGCAGCGGCTCCATCGCCAGCGTCACGCCGTGGCGCCGGGCCTTTTCGGCCAGCTCGTGCAGCATCTGGACCGCCCGCTGCCACCCGTGTGCGGCGGGTTCGGAGTAGAAGCACCAGCCGGAAGAGACGGAAATCAGCTTGCACTCCAATTCTTCCGCCGCAAGGATGGCGTTGGAAAAGTAACGGCAGGTTCGGCGGATCAGTTCAGGATCCCGTGCCGCCAGGTTGTGGGGTTTGGGGTTGTTCTGTTCCGGCGTCAGGCAGATGACCTCGACCCCGTAGCGCCGGGCGGTTTGGCGGAGCGCTTTGGCGTCCTGCCAGCCCTGCTCGTCCAGCAGATAGTGGGAGGCGCAGGTCGACAGCTCCGCATGGGTGATGCCGCTGCGCTGCAGACTGGAGAAGAAATCCTCCAGGGTGTAGTAGCGGTAGTGACAATTCATCCCCGCGATCCGGTCCAGGCTGAAATATTTCATGGCACAGTCCCCTTTCTATGGATGGCTGTCGTGGACGATATAGTCATAAATATAGGCGATCTCGCTGGTTGGGAACTCCACTTTGTAGTGGATGCTCACATCCCGGAAGGCGTTGCGGACCATCTCAATAAAATCCTTTTGGTCCCGCTCGAAAGCCTCCTGGTCGGCGCAGGTCTCGATGGGGGTTTTGGTGACCAGCCGCTCGATCAGGCAGCTGATGTGGATGTTCAGGCCGATGATGGTCTGGGCCGAGAACTTCTGCCGCATCATCTTCTGCATCTGATCCAGTCCGGTGTTGACCAGGTCCAGGATCTTGTCGGCGTTCAGGATGGTCAGGTGCTGCACGACATTCTGCAGGGAAAAATTTTTCAGCAGCCGCTGGTGGAAGGCCCGCAGGTCGTCTTCCTGCATATACAGAAAAAGAACATCCGGCTGATCCGCTCAATCTCCCGCATGGAAATGATATCCTCCATCGGGATAAAGGCCACGTCTTTCAGCTCAGGGTTGGCGGTGCCGGAGACGAACAAGATATCGTATCGGCTCTTCAGGTCCTCCAGCTCCTCCGCGTGCTTCAGGCTGAGGTAATCGTAGCCGAGGAACTCCACCTCGATCTGCCGGGGCAAGCTGTTGTAAAACAGCTCGGCCATCCTGCGTGCCACGCTGACGCCCGCCTCGCTGACAAAGAGGACGGCGGCCTTCTTTTTCTGGCGCTCCATCAGCTTGTAGGTGCTGACATGACCGGCACAGGCAGTCTCCAGGATTTCCCGCATGGGGGTATGGTTTTGAATCTTGCAGCCCACGTCGAGAGCCAGGCGGGTGGAGACGTTGTTGATGATCCCCAGGTTGAGGTCGGTTTGTCCGCTCAGGAGGGTGTTCATGTCCTCCAGGGAGCCCATGTCAACCAGAAGAATCACATCCTTCGGGCCGGGCACATAGTTGACATATTTTCTGAACCGGACGGCGATCGCCTGCACCGAGATGTCGATTGGCATATCGATGGCCTCGAATACCCGCCCGCCGTTCAGGCGGTTGACCACGTCGGCAATGCTGCTGGCCGTGGAATACCCGTGGCAAATGATGATCCCCGGATTGCGTCCATCCGGACATCCTGGCTGTACTGGCGTAGACCCAGCACCAGCAGGAGCTGGCTGAACCCGTTGATGCTGACGTCCAGGCTCTGCTCAATCATTCGGGAGATTTCATCCGCCAGCAGAGCCTCTTTTGGAAAGATCCGCAGCAGCAGGTTCAAACAGCCGGCCACCCGCTCGTCCTGGTCGGGCGCGTTCCATCGCATCTGCAGATACAGGCACCGTGAGAACACATAATGGAAGTGCCCCGGCAGCTGGAGATAGTGCTTGTCCGACATGACGCCGAACACTGTCTCCATCACCCGCTCGATGGCGTCAATCTTTGCGTTGGCAAAGCGTTTGGAAAAGACCAGATAGTCTGAATAATCGTTGAAGATCTGGGTCAGGGTGCGGATCAGGGCATCCTGATCGCACTGATTGGCGCAGTAGGCGTCGTACTCCTTCAAAATGTTGTCGTAATACTGGCCGATGGTCTGGGCCACCGTATCGCTGCCGAAGCTGCGGACGTTCATCATGCTGCGCTGTTCATCGCTGTAGCCTCCGTCCACCCGGGCGGTGACCATCAGATACTCCGGCAGGTGATACAGGTAGATCAGCAGCTCGCTGCACCGGGCCTCCTGCTGCACCAGGGCGTTGGCGCAGCTGGTCTGGATGCAGTTTTTCAGCTGTTCGATATTGGCCGGAAATTCATACTGCAGCAGGGTGTCAAACACCCGATTGCTGATGAAAATCTCCTTGTTCATCCGATCGGATTCCTGGCAGAAAAAGTGGAGAATCAGCTGTTCCCGCTCTTCCACCGGCCGGTCGCTGAGGGCCGGCATGTGGATGACCACCGGCAGCCGGCGCATCAGCCGCTTGGAAAGATGGGATTCCGGTTCCTCGCAGGAGGACAGGATCAGGCGGGCCGTGCTTTTCCGCATCTCACCGGTCTGGTCGGAGGTGTTGTAGCTGCCGGTGTCCAGCAGCTGCGCGAGCCTGTCCTGCGCCTCCTGACTGAGGAACTGCACATCCGACAGATACAGGATGCCGCCGTCGGCCCGGCGAAGAGCCCCCTGGTTTTCCCGCGGGTCGGTGCTGGCCGCCAGCCCGAACAGCGCGTCACACGCCTGCTGCGCATCTTCATACTCCGAGCAGCAGAATCTTTGAAACGTGCTTTCGGAGGACAAGATCCCGCTGTTCTGCGCATATTCAAAGGTGAGTCCCGCCAGAAATCCCTTGCCGGTGCCGTTTTTTCCGGCAATCAGGATGGGCAGACCCCGGGGCGGATATTTGACGGCGGCCTTGCACTGTTCCACCTCATAGCTGAGTCCTGAGCCGCTGCCGATCGTCATTTCAAAATCCCGTTTGCTCTTGACCCCTTTGGCCAGCTCCTGCTCCAGCTCGGCCATGCTCAGGTAGGGCTCGCTGCTCAGGCGGACGCCATTGGCTTCTTCCAGGCACTTGCGGTCCAAAAAATACACTGGCCGAGAGTTAATTTTAAGGATGACCCCTTCTTTGGCCAGTTCGTTCAGGTATTGACTGGCCAACGCCCGGCTGATGTTCAGCTCTTTGCCGACCTCGTTTGCAGTAATCCGGGCTAGGGTTTGCTTTTCATGTGCACGCGTTTTGGCCTGCACATAGCCAAGCACCTCTTTTTTTTGTTTTCACATATGTCATTTTGTCTTTACCATATTCCCGGGCGTCTTTGCAACGCGGTGTGATTTGGCGTTGATTTGTTTCTGGGTGCATTGTAGCATACATATCTCCTCTCGTCTGATTTGCTGGGAAAGTCCAACACAAGGTCGTGTGGGTTCAACACTAGAATAGGGGTCAGACTTGTTTGGCCCCCTTATTCAACACTACCCTGACTCTATTTTAGACAATGACAGCGCAAGTGACAACAAACACGGAAGGATTCACTTTCTTTTGGATGCTAAAACAGTAATTTTTTCGGGATGCTGATGAGCGAGCAACATCATGGTGGCCAAAAATAAAAAGGCCCCTGCCCAGCGCAAGGCAGAGGATGACCATCTTCTGACGACCAAACTGTTCTGCGGTTACTGTGGCTCCTTGATGTTCGGGAGAGTGGTACCAGCCGTTCTGGGGACGTGCACTGGTACTATAAATGCGTGACAGTTAAAAAAAAAGAGAAAGTCCTGACAGTCATGACCCTCGGCAAAGCCGGGGGTTTGAGTAAGACTTAGAAGGGCAGTATACCGGCAAGCCTCTCAAGAGGCACCGAATGATCCGTCTTTTTGCATCACTCGCACTGCAACCCGTAAACAGGCCACAAATCCTCAAGCACCGACTTTTTAGAGGATTGAGGTTTATTATTCTTTTTCACTTCGCTTAATTACTTCATGCTAAAGCCTTTTTACTCTCCCCAGCAGAGCTGGGGTTCTTATATCGCTGAAGCATACAAAAAGAAGACTATTCGTAAGCAGTGGCTGGAAGACTTGGTGATGGCAAAAACCAAATTTATTATTATGGACGATGCCGTGATGGATTCCATTGTTTCCAGTGTGATGGAACTGCAAAACAAAGAAAACACCAACCTGCCGCTCTATGAGAAGCGGCTTCGGGACACAGAAATCGGCATCCAGAATATGCTCACGCCATTCAGGCAGGTATCCTGACCAGCTCCATCAAAGAATGTCTGGAAGCCCTGGAAACGCAGAAGAAAGAGCTGGAAGCCAGAATTGCCGAGGAGCGGCTGGCAAACCTTAAGCTCAGTCCGGACTTCGTAAGGTTCTGACTGATTCGGTTCCGCAAGCTGGACCTTTCTCAAAGGGAGCAGCGTCAGGAGCTGATTGACACTTCTATCAATGCCATTTACCGGTACGATGAGAAAATGCTTATCACCTTCAACGACAAAAGAAGGAACGGAGATCGTTTCCTTGTTTTTATCTGGCAGTGTAAAGGAATAGATAAAGGCTGTTTTTCCTGTGAAAGCAGAAAGTTAAGGCTTTACATATATTTAAATTTCGTAAACTATACACTTGACTTTTTGAAAAAAAAGAATGTAAAATAGATGGTGCAAAACCAGTCTTTATCGGGGGGCCTCTTATGTTTATTACGGGTCAAAATGACATTGGCAAATCCGTTGAAAAGATGATCGCTTTAGTTGTTGCAAGCATTTATGAAGGCTATGAGGACAATGAAGCTGATTATGCGGATCTCGAATGGAAAAACGGAAAAGGGCAGCATGCATGGGCGTGTATTTTTAAGCAGACCTCTGTGTCCATGCAGAAGTATAAGGCATATTCTATTTTTTCCATGAAAGCTGGACAGTGGCCATATATTATGGTTTTTGATTCTTCCAGTAATACTGCTTTGATGGTTTTAAAACGACTAAATTTTAATAATCGTAGGACTCAATTGTATGCCGGGAAAATGCATTACATTTTTCGGGAATTCCTGCGAATTCCGACCTTGACCAAGAGTCTCCAATGTACCAGCAGACCTCTTTTCTGCAACCTGATCCATCTTTGAATACTCTTATTCAAGATGAATTTATTAAACTTCAAAATCGTACTGGAACAACAATTCGACGGTTTCTTGTTCTCACTTTTGATGCTGATTCAGTAAGAATTATTAAATCGTGCGAAATTCAGTTGATGAATTCACATGGTGATCTCATTAAGACCTATAATATAGATCATCTTATTCCTGTTCGCTGGACAGAAGAACCCTCCTCTATTTCCATTACTACGCTTCGGCCGGATGATGGAAAAACTAATACAAAATCTCAAATTGATGATAAAACAGTCGTCAAGCCCAAGAAACAATTTATTAGAAAAGATGGAACTGAATGAATATTTCTCTGCATCCTGATTTTAATGGTTCTCGAATTACACTGATACGTTCAATCAAAAATATTTCAAGCACCAAATTAGCAGAAGAAATCGGTGTAACAAAACAAACTATTTCGCAATATGAAAATAATATTATAACCCCAACGCCAGACAGAATTCTGGCTATTTCTAATGTTCTTATTTCCGCCGAAATTCTTCTTTGAAGGAAAACCCGAATCATTTTCTGCAGGGCTAGCTTACTGCAGAGCAACTACAACTACAGCGAGAAACATAAAATCAAGGCAAACTCATATTGATGTGTTAAAGGCTTATATTTACCGTTTCTTCTCACAGTATATTGACTATCCGTCTCAAGATATTCTCATTCAATGCATGAAGGATATATCTGAGCTATCCGATATCGAGCAGATTGCAAATACAGTTCGTCAAAGCTTGGAGTTAAATGATCGTCCGGTTCAAAATATGGTATATCTACTCCAAAACATTGGTATTATCGTGACTTCTTTTTTCAGAAGAAGGCAGTCATCTAGACGCGATAAGTCATATTCCTATTTTGACTAATCAGGAGGGGGAAAACAAATGTTATTATTTCACTACATTTAACACTCTTAAAACAACTCCTGCACGCCTGAACTTTACTTTAGCCCATGAACTTGGCCATTGGATTCTAGGACACATTTCTTCTGACGATAAGACTCCAGCCGATATAGAATATCGTGGCAATGAAAACGACGCTAATCAATTTGCGGCAGCTTTTTGTTGCCCAAAGAAGCGTTTTTTTTAAGAGATTTGGATAATCCTACGTCATTAAATTCTTATTTGCATTTAAAGCTCAAATGGCATGTATCTATTGCAATGATGATACGCCGAGCATATATGTTGGGACAGCTTTCACCAAGCCAATATCAATATTTATTTCGTCAAATTGGAATAAAGAAATGGCGGACGTGTGAGCCCGGAGATATGGAGGAATTACCTTCAGCTTCGTTGTTTTCTATGACCGTAGATATTCTTGATGAAAATCGGATTATTTTGAAAAACGAGTTAATTCACTATCTAAATCAAAATTGTTTTACTGCAAAACAAGACACATTTGAATTTCTGCTCGGATTAAAGTCACATGAACTAGATTCCAAACCAGCCTCTCCAGAAAAAAAAAAGATCGAATTTAAATTTCAATAAATAATGGGTGCGCCCTGAAGGACGCACCCAACTTGAAAAAAGCTGTCTATGTATGGCAGGGCGTTCCCAACGGGAACGTCCCTTTTCTTTTGCCGAACAGCGGGCCTGTTCTGCCTGCCATGCGGCAAAGGCTTTCTGGTCCTCCTCATTGTTGAAGCTTTCCAGAATCGCCGGATAAAAACATCGGGCTAGCCGCTCGATGACTTCGTCCGGATAACAAGAGTGGTTTACAGCTTTTTTCTTTTTGTTCAACGACACCTCCTGTTCTGGTCACACACCCAGTTGATCGAAAGCTTTGAAGCTTCCCGTGTGGAAAAAGCCGGCGTTCATGTTTATACTTTGGAAGCCGGTAAATTTTACAAGCAGGAATGCAAAAATACCCGCCCGATCCTCCTCCCGCCCGGATCTCAACCTGTGAGAATTGAAAGCTAGGCAGATTGTTCACGCTTTGATTCCATCACCCCTGACAGGTCAAAGCCCAACGCAGCCAAATACGCAAGGTGTTTCTCCAGAATGGTCTGAACCGCTTTCCTCTGTTCCGGTGTTGTAAGAAGTGTGGGCATTTGCTTGAAGACGGTGTCCCAACGTTCCTGCATGGTGGTTGAGGCATCGGCAAGCTGGCTGTAAAGGGAGGATGCCTCCTCAGGGACCAGCTTGCTCTCGTCTGGGGGTGGTACCAACGACGGGTTGTTTAATACGCTTTTCTCTGTTTGAAATAATTTCTGCTTGGCGGCAGGCTTTGCTCTGGACTGGGGTTCTTGATCTGCTCCAGAAGGGCATCATAATCCTCCGGCCCGGCCTTGGCCAGCCGCTCAAAAAGTGCGTCCGGCGCTTTCAAATCGCCGGAAAGAACCCGCTGCCGGATACCAGGACACAACTCCTCTGCGAGATCCACGCCTGCCGCGAACAGGGCTGCCCGCCGGACAGCACTGGCGCTGATATGGTTTTCCCGTGCGATCCGCTCACAGGTTTTCTCGGCGGCCTGCTGGTGTTCATTTTGAGCACCAGCAGATGGGACCGGGCGCGTGTGCTGGTTTCCATGAAATCCATCGGCCTGCTTTTTCAGCGTCGTACTGCTTGCCCATCAGAAACTTTTTTCTGTTCTGGGGTTAAGTTCCGACGGCCAAGTTGGTGTTTGCAAATCCAGACGAGGACTTCATCTCTTGTTTCCAGCTCCAAGTTACGGACAATGCATGGGATTTCCGGGTGGCTTTGCAGAATTTCATAGCGGTTGTGTCCGTCCACAATGGTGCCGTTCCAAACAAGGATCGGAGCCAACAGCTCGCCTTCGGCCAAAATGTTTTCCTCCAGCTGTTTGCGTTCATCCTGGGTCAGGGGTGGAATCTGTGCCTTGAATTCAGGGTCAATGTGCAATGTCTGTGTCATGCAGCCCTCCTTCCTGTACCTGGTGGCGTTCGACCTGCCGAAGCATGGACTCCAGATTATGCTGCGCGTTGCTGAGTTCTATCCACGCCTTTTTTCGCTTCGCGGTACGCCTCATAGAACCGGGCCTTTTCCGAGATCAGCTGTTCGCGCTCGGCTTCGAGCTGTTTCAGGCTAGGCAGTTTGGTGATTTTTTGGGCCTTGAAATAGGCAGCTGCCGCCTGGTAAGCTGTCAGTTCGGCACGGTGTTGTTCCCGAAAGGTTTCCGGGTTCTTTGCTGTCTTGATTTGCTGGGCAAGCTTCTTGTTCTGGACATAGGCCAAAACATGGCGGCTTAGTTCCTGGTTGGCTTTGATGCGGCCCTCCAGGTCTTTCACTACCTTGAGGGGCTTCGTCGCGCTTTTCCTGAAGTTCAGCAACCCGAGCGTTTAGTTCTTCCTCGCTGTTCAGATTGTACCGGGTGAACAGTGCCAGGGATTTTGCCATCTGCTTGAGATTGAAAATCTTGGCCCAGTGCTCGTAGCCGGCGCCCTTGTCCGCGGCCAGCTTGGCCTGAATGTCAATCAGACGACTGATGCGGTCGGGGTGAGGATCAGAACTGTAGAGCCTGGCGGTTTTCTTTCGCTCGGCGTTTTCAGCGAGAACAGCCAGAACGTTCTCTTTGGAAAAATCGTCACCCAGCTTGCGGGAGGAGATGGGCTTGGTGCGACCGGCGGTGAGGTAACTGAACCGGCCGCGGCTCTCACGAACCGTGATGCCATGCTCCTGCAAAAAGCTGAGCGGAAAATTCCTCCAAGCTGGTAGCCTTGGTCAGAACAGAACGGATTTGCCGGCGAAGGGCCGCTTTCTCGGTTTCATATTTGGTTTGCCGGATGGGCTGACCGGAAGCAGCTGCCTTCTGGTTGGCGTGGTCGAGGCGGCGCTGGCCGCGCCTCTGTGCCCAGTATTCCTTTTCGGTAATCCGTTCGCCGGTGCCGTTCAGCAGGTCGATCTGGTAGAGGCCGGCCTCCTGGCAAAGCTCCATGGTCTCGACCCGGAGATGCCGGAGCATCGCGGCGGTACAGCGGTGCTTCATGCCCTCCTGCCAATCACAGGGTTTTTCCATATAGGACTGCCTCGGGATGGTCCGTATTCGGACGCTGCTTATGACAATGTGAACGTGGATATTCCCAGCTCCGTTGTGCCCGTCAGGGTGAGAGCAGACAATGGCGGGATGACCCGGAAAGTTTTCCTTGCAGAATTGCAGGCCAAGGTCCTGGGCCTTTTCCAGGGTTAGTCCGTTATCCGCAGCGTCCCGCGGGTCGAAGCTGATGATATATTGGTGGGTTTTCACATCGTCAGGAGAGAAGTTCTTTCCGTACTTCCGGTTTGCCAGCAGGCAGGCCATGGCAAAGGACTGCCCGCTGCATTCCAGGGTGTCCAGTAAGTACTCCTCCCGCAGCTTGGGCTGGCCGTTCTCATCCAGAAGGGGAGGCCGGTGTACTCGTTGTGCTGAAAGGTCAGATAGTGTTCAGGTGCCGTAAGATCGGAGTTCTTCGAGCTTGTATGCTTGATGGTTGCCATACAGTTCTCCCATCTTTTCTCGGCGTCCAGCCGGAAGAGTGTGAGTGCAGACAATTCGGTCAAGAGCTGTGCCCGAATTTCTTCTGAATCTTTGCCGCCACTGTTGAAGTGGCGGGCAAGCTGGTTCAGATTGCTGCCGATCCTGCCGCATTGTCCCAGCAGGTCGGAGAGAAGTTTCAGTGCATCTTCTCCGCCGCCGGTGACAACAATGGTTTGCTTGATGGGTTTGGTGCGTAAGCAGCGGCGAAGCAGGGTGGACATGTTGACGTGAAGAATTTCACATGATTTCCAGTTCCCGCTTTTCTTCTGGGGTAACTCTGAACTTGATGAATTGCGTTTTTTCTCGGCGGGCCGTTTTTCTGAATGGTGTTCTGGTTCGGACAGGTTTTTGTCTTGGTCATTGTACCTCCTTGTCGTTTGAGTAGCTCCTCCTTGGAGCTATGTAGACAAAGACGGCGCAGCCGAGAATCACGGGGAGCGTGTAGAGCAGGGTTTGGGGAAGGCACTCCCCAACAAGTACGACCGGAGCGTGCGGCGCAATTTCAATTTGTGAAATTGTGGCCACAGGTCGATACTTGCTTTCTGCTTTTTCCGTAAGTTTTGAAAATCCAGATTCAAAAGCGGATGCAGGTTTTCAAAACCAGGCATAGGAGTGTGAATGTGAATGGAAGTATCTGTCGTTGTTCGCCGTTCACCCCAGATCAAGTTCCTGCCCCTGTTTTGCAGCGGCGTTGTCAGGCTCGCCCGCGTTTCTGCGAGGTCATGGCGCTGTATCCAGTCCGGACGGCTGATGCAGTTGTCAAGGTGCGTATGAAGAATTGCAAACCGGTTGCCCGGCTTCAAGTCTCTCGAAAAGAAAAAGGCTCCACAGCACCAAAAGATTTTGTCGTGGGTGGATGGCGGCAAAATAGTTTGGTGAAGCTGCGGAGCGGACAAACAAAGCTATGTAGTAGCTTTCGTTGAGTAAAGCGGCTTTGTTATGGAACAGGGTATCACTGAAGAATGCAAATGTCAACGATTTGTCGAACGAATTGGAGGTTCTTTCTAAATCAAAAAGAGGAGAATTTGGCGAGAACAGAGAATTTTTTTATAGAAGACTGTTTACTGGAGCTGCCTACCAGAATCAAAGAAAGACAAATTGCAAGCTATAATCAAACAAAGAACTCCGTGCTTTTCTGTTCAAGAGCGCTCTTTAAGATCAATAGGCCGTTCTTTAACTCCGTTTCGGTATCGGGTGATACAATCGACACGCGAATAAAGCCCTCGTCTGAATCGCTTTTTATAGCAAAGCGATGCGAACCTAGAATATGGACACCTTTCTTCGCTGCCTGAATTTCCGCTTCCACACTTGTTAGATGGTGCGGCAGAGGAATCCAGTGATAAAATCTAGGCAAATCATACTGTACCGAAGGCTTGAAAACAGATTGAAAGATTTGGTTTCTACGTTTCGCAAGGGAGATTTTTTTTCTGCGTGATCTGCATAGCCTTTCCACTGTCGATCAGCTCCGCTATGATTTCTGCGTTGAGAGAAACTGTTTTCAGGTTGATATCGAGAATCCCGGTTTCAAGGTTTTCCCGATACTTTTCAGGAAAAGCAAGAAACGCTACGCGAAGCCCGGCGCAAAGGGATTTGGAGAGACTGCAAATATGGATGGTTTGCTCTGGCAAAATGGAGAAAAAACTTTGAGTGTGGCTCGAATCCAGAAACGAATAGATATCATCCTCGATTATCAATAGATGAAACTGCTCAACAATCTCTGCAAGTTTTTCCGACGCTGAAGGGGCATAAAGATACCAGTCGGATTGCTGCAGGAAGGCATGAGATAAACACCTTTTACTTCTGTGTTTTTGCAGGTCTGAAGAAGGGCCTCCGGGTTCATCCCAAAATTGTCGGCATTAACCGGAACCAACTGGATATGAAGGAAATTAGCCAACCCTTTAAAGTTGGTATAAGTAAAATGGTCAACTGCAATTTTATCACCTGCTCGAAAGAGCGACATCATTGCAACTGACAACGCATTCTGAGCACCTGCAGTCAGGAAAATTTGGTCTTCTGCCGGGGTAATTCCAAGATACCGGAACCATTTTGCTGCGGCCTGCAGCTGCCTTCTTGTTCCAAACGGGTTGCTGTATTCCAAAAGTTTGACTGCCTCGGGTTTCTGCAAAACAGCTTGCGCTGCAGAAAGAACAGCGGGATTGCACTCATAAAATGGCTTGATCATTCCATTTCGATTGCAGTCAAGTCTTGATCCAAAAAATGTATCCTGCGCATGGATGCCGGAAGAAACAAAAGTTCCTCTCCCGGTGACAGCATAGAGAAGACCTTTCAGCTCACATAGTTTGTACGCCCGTGTGATTGTGCTCAAATTCAAATCCAGAAAATCTGCCAGCTCTCTCTGGGGCGGGAGTTTGGTATTTTCTTTCAGCGTCCCCGACCGGATATCCTGCTCCAAAAGTGAGGCAAGAGATAAATAGTATGGCCTTTCCAGTTGGGATTTTTTGAGGTTTCCAAGACATTGGATAGTTTTCAAATGAATTAACCGGCATAGGATTCCCTCCCCTTGGAGAAAATTGTAAGCAATACAATTCTAGCATTGTATGCATACAAAGACAAGGCTATACTGAGACAAACGAACTCATTGAATGGAGGAGAGATACTATGAAGAAAACAAACACTCGGCGTCTCGTCTTTACCAGTATGATGGCTGCCATTGTGTACATTACATCTGCATTTTTACAGATTTCCATTCCCACAGTAATCGGGGAGCACACGGCTGCACATGGGAAATGTAATGTGCTTGTTGTCCGGTATGCTGTTAGGGCCGCTTTATGGAGGAATAGCCGCCGGGGTCGGCTCTATGCTGTTTGACCTTACCAATCCAACTTATATTTCATCCGCTCCATTTACATTGGTTTTAAGTTTGGAATGGCTTGGTTGTGTGGAAAAATCGTTTTCAAACGTCCAGATCGAATCGGTTTTTGGGGCAGGGGCTGCTGCAGGGGCTTTTTTCTATGTGGTTTTATATATTGTAAAGAATTTTATAGAATATAGGTTTGTTTTTGCTATGCCTCTGGAAGGAGTGCTCCCTTATGACCGCACAAAAAGGTGCCGTGTCCTGTACAAATGCGGTTTTATCTATTATTGTCGCTGCGCCGTTGGGTCTAGCACTGAAACCACTCGTCCAGAAAGAGCTGAGCCGGCAGGGATTTTAATAACAATATACTTTTTATTAAAGTTTGATGCAAATGCATTGACATTGCACATCACATTGCTTATACTATTCTTGAGGTGATACACAATGTCAACCATTAACATGAGCATCCGGGTTGACCCTGAACTGAAAGCACAGGCAGAGTATGTGCTGAATCAGCTGGGAATGACCATGAACGGCACTATTAATATGTTTTGCAGCAGATTGTGCGGGAGAAATCTGTTCCGCTGAACCTCTCCCTGAATGCCGAACAATCTCTGTATGCCGATCTGCTTTTTGCCCAGGCTGACCGTGCCAAAGGGATTTGTGGGGCGCAGCGCACAAGATGCCCTTGCGGACATGGATTCCATCATCGCCGCAGCAGAAAGTCAGGCAGACCAATGAGCCATCCAAACTATCAAATCATCCTGGCGCGGCGTGTGGACGGGATGCTCCTGCGGCACGTTTCATTTCTGGCTCGTGTCAGTGTTCCTGCTGCCAAAAAGTTCCGCGCAGAGTTTGCACACCTTCTGGAACGTCTGGAACAGAATCCCATGCAGTTCCCGGTAGAGGAAGATCTGAATCTTCCCTCTGGCCAGTATCGTTCCGCACTGTTTGCCAAGCGGTACAAAGCCGTTTTTATGGTAGAGGGTAACACCGTCTATCTGGATGCCGTCCTTGATTGCAGGCAGGATCATTCTGACCTGACGTTATAATTCGTTCCATGATGGAGGAGGATTTTTTATGACCGCCGTCATCTATGCCCGCTACTCCTCCGACAACCAGCGGGAGGAGTCCATCGAAGGCCAGATCCGCGAGTGTAATGCCTACGCTGAAAAGAACGGCATCACTGTGGTCAAGCACTACATCGACCGGGCAATCTCGGCCAAAACGGACAATCGCCCCCAGTTCCAGCAGATGATTAAGGACAGCGAACGGAAGCTTTTTGATATGGTTCTGGTTTGGAAACTGGACCGCGTTGCCCGGAACCGCTACGACAGCGCTCGTTATAAGACCCAGCTCAAAAGAATGGGGTCAAGCTGATGTCGGCGACTGAAATCATCTCAGACGGACCGGAGGGCATCATTCTGGAATCTGTTCTGGAAGGATATGCCGAATACTATTCAGCAGACCTCTCGGAGAAAGTCATTCGCGGTATGACAGAAAATGCGCTAAAGGGCAAGTTTACCGGTGGGGCCGTCCCGGTTGGTTATCGGATCGATGAGAATCAGCGTTTTCAAACCGATCCTTTCACAGCCCCACTCATTGCCGAAGCTTTCAGGATGTATAACGAAGGCGCTACCATGACCGAAGTACGGGACTGGCTGAATAAACACCAGGTCAAAAATCCTCGCGGTGGCCCCATGAGCTACAATACAGTCCAACATATGCTGAAAAAATCGCCGCTATATAGGTGAACTGAAATACCGGGATATCTTGATTCCAGATGCGATTCCGCCGATTGTATCACCGGAACTATTCGAGGATGTACAAATCAAGATGGCCAAAAAATAAAAAGGCCCCTGCCCGGCGCAAGGCAGAGGATGACTATCTTCTGACTACCAAACTGTTCTGCGGTTACTGCGGTTCCTTGATGTTCGGGGAGAGCGGTACCAGCCGTTCCGGGACGTGCATCGGTACTATAAATGCGCGACGGTTAAAAAGAGAAAGTCCTGCCAAAAGAAAACCGTCCGCAAGCAGTGGCTGGAAGATTTGGTGATTGCAAAAACCAAAGCTCTTATTATGGACGATGCCATGATTGATTCCATTGTTTCCAGTGTAATGGAGCTGCAAAACAAAGAAAATACCAACCTGCCACTCTATGAGAAGCAGCTTCGGGAAACAGAGACCGGCATCCAGAATATGCTCAACGCCATCCAGGCTGGCATTCTAACCAGTTCCACCAAAGAAAGACTGGAAGCCCTGGAAACACAGAAGAAAGAGCTGGAAGCCAAGATCGCCGAGGAGCGGCTTGCAAAACCCAAGCTCAGCGAGGACTTTGTGCGGTTCTGGCTGACCCGGTTCCGCAAGCTGGACCTTTCTCAAAAGGAGCAGCGCCAGGCGCTGATTGATACTTTCATCAACGCCATCTACCTGTACGATGAAAAAATGCTCATTACCTTCAACTACAAGGAAGGGACGGAGACCGTTTCCTTTGCCCAGGCTGCAGAGGCTGTGACAAGGGAAATTGGTTCGGATTTGGATTGCATTCCTGCACCACAAAAGAGCACCAGGCAGAAATGCTTGGTGCTCTTTCTTTGTTTTTTCAGAAAGTAAAAAGACTTCCGCCTGAGGGTCATTCTCAAA
>VOFC01005500.1_pt1 | contig 20388 bp, 39 predicted proteins | sample 5384161 | NCBI WGS metagenome assembly VOFC01 (sample SAMN12384722, study PRJNA508395) | human gut metagenome | isolation source: healthy gut B | host: Homo sapiens
TATGTGCTTTTCATCTGCTATACGCATTGTTGCGAGTTCAATTGGAATGACGTAGTACAGCGACGTACAATGCAGCGCGAAGCGCGCGTACCGTGCGTGAACCGCGTGTATGTCCAGTATTCCCACTCGATTTGTTACGTTGGCCGTTCTGATCAGTCCACTGGTCAATTCGCATAATGGGGGAGCACTGCTGGCGATTCGCGGCGACGGCGTATCGCCATTCCCCGCCGTCCGTCCGTCCGGTACTACCCGCGCTCCCCGCATCGCCGGCCTTTTCAGCATTGCCGATGTTGGTTCTACGCAACGACCCCGCGGCCAACGAGCGGATGGATCGCCTGCGCTGCGCCTGTTCCGTCTGCGAAGCGGACTGAACTGCGGGAAAAGCGCCGTTACGGGACGAATACGACCGGTTGCGGTCGGAATAAAGCTGGCGGTAAAAACCTGCGTTGTGATGGCGCTTTGGATGCCATTTGCGGGCTGCTGCGTATTATCAGGACCATCCATAGCGTCTTTTTCTTTCACGGTTTGCGATTCTTCCGGCACGATTCACGTCATCGTCATCATTCGCATCCTCGCCCGTTTGAGGCAGACCCAGCTTCGCTCTGCTTTTCTTTTGTTTTTCTGCGGAGCGGCCTGCACATCACTTCTGCAATACGATTGGCGATGAATTCGAACGGCGTCGGGCAAGCGCCGCCAGAGAGTCACGAGTATCAGCATCGCGTTGGTCAGTCTGCTGGTGCCGGCAGCCGTCTTGTCAACCATCGTCGTGCTTCTTTCTCTCCACGTCACGATTTCGAGCGTAACGTAGGCAGCGCAAAAAGCGTAAACGACGATGTACGCAACTCCCCCACCGAATCGCAATCAAATATCGACATATGAGGGCAAACAATCCCATTATTGAGACCACAGACTGGCACCAATAAGCCGCAGCAATCAGGAGACTTCCTGGATGCCGGCCCGTACACGCGAGACTTGCGATACGGGACGATTCAAAAACCGAGCCTTGTAAATGATCGAGCTTTTGATATATCTTCCATTGATAAAAGTAACTCTCATAGTTTCTGTTTCCTCTGAAACATACGGTTTTGCGACAAATCCTGTGACTTTCACATCTTCATTTTGTGCTTCTAGCAGGGATCAATGCTCCTGCCACATCTCGCCCATAAATATGATAGATGATGTCCTTTGACTTTTCCATTTCCAGAAGTATAAATCTTATTTTTTATTGTTATGGATAAATTTAAATGAAATTTTCGGATGACTTAGGGCAATGTGTACCATCATCTGTTCTACATACCCTGCTTCGGTTGTCGCACTCTTTAAGAATTTTTTCTTCTTGCTGGCGTATTATAAAACAGATTCTTTACCAGAAATGTTGTTCCATCGGGTGCTCCGATATCGTCAAAAAGCTTCTTCCTCGCCTCCATAGATCTTATAGGATACTCCACTGAAACTTTCTGCAGTCTTCGTTACCAGCTCAACCTGTGCAACTGCGCTGATACTTGATAATGCCTCTCCTCGAAATCCAAGCGAAGATACACTTAACAGATCTTCAACCGAACGGATCTTGCTTGTCGCATGACGTAAAAATGCAGTCTTTACCTGATCTTTTTGGAATTCCGATTCCATTATCTGTAACTCTTATTAACGTCATTCCGCCATCTTTGATCTCCACAGTCACTGCATTTGCTTTTTGCATCCACTGCATTTTCCACAAGCTCTTTTGACAACAGAAGCTGGCCGTTCAATAACTTCTCCTGCTGCAATATTATCGATCGTCTTTTGATCTAGTAATTGTATCTTCGCCATAAAATTACTCCTCGTTCTTTAACTTCTCCTGTAATACATACAGGTAATTTAATGCTTCCAGTGGTGTCATATCGGAAAGATCTTTTTCTCTTAGTTCTGCCATAAATGGATGTTCCATTGTTGGCTCATCACTTTCCCTGAAGAAGCTTAACTGTTGTGCCTCTCCATATGGCATGATATCCTTCGCTCCAGGAACCAATCTGTGCCATTAACACGATCAGGGCAACCTGCCTCATATAAGGTTGATTTACCTGCCATGTTTGGTCCCGTGATGATCGCTACACGATTCTTCTTGTTATCAAGATATGTATCATTAGAAATAAACATATCATTTGGAATCACCTGTTCTACAACCGGATGTCTTCCATCCTTGATATCAATCGTCCCTCTGACATTTAACTTCGGACGTACAAAATGATTGCGTTCTGCGACATATGCAAGGGACAAGTGCATCGATCTGCGCGATCACATTCGCTGTTCTTGAGATTCGTTCCATCCTCTCCTGCTAATGTTTCACGGATCATAACATAAGTTTCATATTCTAACGCATACAGACGGTCTTCAGAACCCAGGATCGTATCCGCCAGCTGGTTTAATTCTTCTGTTGTATATCGCTCGGAATTGGCCAGTGTCTGCTTACGGATATAATGATTGGGTACAAGATCTTTGTAGGAATTTGTCACATCCAAATAATACCCAAAAACTTTATTAAATTTGATCTTTAAGTTCTTGATTCCTGTTTTTTCACGTTCCCGTTCCTCAAGTTCCATCAACCATTGTTTTCCTTCTGTTTTAGCACGTTTTAATTTGATCTATATCTTCTTTAAACCCTTCTTTGATGATTCCCACCTTCTTTGATCGCAAGCGGTGGTTCTTCAATGATGGAATCTTCCAAAAGATTGTGAATATCTTCTAATGGGTCTAAATCTTCTCTTAATCCTGACAATAGCGGATCTTTGCATTCTTCAAGAATCGTTTTGATCGCTGGCAAAAAGTTCCAATGATGTTTTAAATGCGATCATATCTCTTGGATTTGCTGTCTTATAACTTACTTTTGTCATCAGACGTTCCAGATCATAAATTGGATTTAAGTATTCTCTTAATTCTTCTCTCACAATCGTCTGATCCGTAAGTGTTGTGATCGCATCGTATCTCTCTTCGATCTTTTTCTTGTCCACCAATGGCTGCTCTACCATATTTCTTAACATTCTGGCTCCCATGGCTGTCTTTGTCTTATCTAATACCCATAAAGAGGGAACCTTTTTTTGTTTATCTCTTAATGTCTCGCACAGTTCTAAATTTCTACGGCTGGAGCTGTCGATGATCATAAATTCACTTGTCTCATAAGCTTCAATATGCATCAGATGATCCAGAGAACTCTTCTGTGTCTCATGAAGATATCCAAGCAATGCACCCGTTGCGATCACTCCCATTGGATGATCCAAAGTCCAAGACCTTCTAAATTTCCTACTTTAAACTGACGTTTGATCCTTTCCTCTGCCTGTTCTTCATCAAAATGGTATGGCTCAATGCTTGAGATCACGATCGACATCTTGTCTTTTAAGTAATCAAAATCCATGCCGCTGATCAAAAATGCATCATTACAAATGATCTCTGCCGGCTCGAATCTTGAAGATCTCATCTCTGACCTTTCGCTAAACTATCCATTGCTGTTGTTCTAAAATCGCCCGTTGTAACATCAACAAATGAAATTCCGTAACTTCCATCATTTGCAAAAAATACACATCAGATAGTTATTCTTCTCATCATCAAGACTCTGCTGGGAAATATTCGTTCCTGGCGTTACAATACGCACGATCTCTCGTTTTACGATTCCCCTTTGCCTGGCTTGGATCTTCAACCTGCTCACAGATCCCGACTTTATATCCTTTTTTCTACTAATTTATTTAAATAAGAATCCACAGCATGATAAGGAACGCCACACATTGGTGCGCGCTCCTCAAGTCCACAGTTCTTCCCTGTTAATGTGATCTCTAATTCTTTGGATGCCGTCAGTGCATCATCAAAGAACATCTCATAGAAATCTCCGAGACGATAAAATAAGATACAATCTTTATTCTCTTCTTTGATCTGCATATACTGCTGCATCATCGGTGTCAGTTTTCCTTTTTTAGCCATGGATCTGTTCTCCCCATATAATAGAAACCTTTTTCCTCAACTAATTTAACATCTGCCATTGTACCAATCTGTTCTTTACATCCTTTAAAATGAACTAACAGGTTATTTTCCAATCTTCCTGTTAACATTCCTTCTTCGTGCGTATTCTCTTCTTCGATCAGAACTCTCTCGATATCTCCGACTTTCTTCTTCTTGCAATTCTTTGCAGATGTCTCTTTTAATAAGGCAAGAAGTCTGTCAAAACGATCTTTGATCACATCTTTGTCCACCTGATCTTCCATGCTCGCTGCTGGTGTTCCGGAACGTTTGGAATATACATATGTGTATGCACTGTCAAATCCAACTTCTCTTACAACATCTAATGTCTTTGAAATCTTCTTCTGTCTCTCCAGGGAATCCTACGATAATATCTGTTGTAAAAGACACTCCAGGGATTCTCTCCTGAATCTTCTTAGCAAGTGCCACATACTGTTCTTTTGTATAATGACGATTCATCAATTTTAACAGGCGGCTGCTTCCTGACTGCATTGGAAGATGCATATGATTACATACTTTCTTGCTTGTTGCCATCACTTCGATCAGATCATCCGATAAATCCTTTGGATGGGATGTCATGAACCGGATTCTTTCTAGTCCTTCGACTTTTTCTACTTCTCTTAATAATTGGGCAAATGACATTGGTTCTTCTAATGTCTTTCCGTAAGAATTTACATTCTGTCCAAGAAGCATAACTTCTTTGACACCTTCTGATACAACCTGCTTTACTTCTTTGATGATATCTTCCGGCTTACGGCTTCTTTCTCTTCCTCTTACATATGGCACAATACAGTAACTGCAGAAATTGTTGCAGCCAAACATAATATTAACTCCACATTTGAATGAAAATTTACGGTCACTTGGAAGATCTTCCACAATCTGGTCTGTATTTTTCCAGATATCAACGATCATTCCCTTAGAATCAACTCTTGCTTTTAATAATTCAGCTAATTTGAAGATATTATGTGTTCCAAAAATGATATCTACGAATTTATAACTTGTGAACGGATTTTCTCAATGACATGTTCTTCCTGCATCATACATCCACATAATCCGATCATCATCTGTGGATTTCTTTCTTTCATCTTCTTAACCTGCCCTAAATGTCCATATAACTTTGTATTGGCATTTTCACGAACAGTACATGTATTAAAGATTAGGAAGTCTGCATCTTCTGTTTCAACTTCTTCATATCCGATCGTTTCTAAGATCCCTAATAACTTTTCAGAGTCTTTTTTCATTCATCTGGCAGCCAAATGTGGTTACATGGCATGTGAGCTTTCTTCCCAATTCTTCAGACTTTTTCTGAACCCATTTTTTTCATTTCTTCCATATATTCATACTGTCTTGACGACTCGTTCTTTAACTGTTCCATTCTATTATTTCTCCTACTTTTCTAATTCATCTCTATTTTTACAGTATCGTTAATTATAACAAATTTGAATGAGTCATGCAATGTATATGAGAAAAACGAAACAACAGAATAATGGAGCCAGACCAGATTGATGTTTTAGACCTTTTTAAAATCTATCGGTTGTTTAAATCTTTAATAAAAATCCACCAATAATTTACACTATCAAACTAAAATTTTTCTTGTCACATTGCTTCGTTTAAAGTAAAATATAAGTAATGTTTATGTTAAGTTATTGTTAAGAAGGAGAACTGTTGTATGGAACTATACTATCATACTTGCTCTGATGGGAGGCCTTGGCCTCTTTCTTTATGGAATGAAACTGATGAGCGATGGACTTGAGAAAGCTGCCGGTGCCAAACTTCGCCGGATTCTTGAAATATTTACTACAAACCGTTTGACCGGTATGTTAGTCGGTATCTTTTTACCGCAGTCATTCAGTCCTCTAGTGCTGCTACTGTTATGGTAGTAAGCTTTGTAAATGCTGGGCTTATGAACTTATCTCAGGCTGCCGGAGTTATCCTTGGTGCCAATATCGGTACTACTGTTACTTCTCAGCTTGTATCTTTTTAATCTTTCTGAGATTGCACCTGTCTTTTTTAATGGCGGGTGTTATTATGGTATTATTTATGAATAATCCTACCGTCCAGAAAGTGGGAGAAGTTATTCTTGGATTTGGTGTTTTATTTATGGGATTAACTTCCATGTCAAGTGCTATGTCTGTGTTAAAGAGATTCACCATTGATCACGTCTTATCTTCAGACACTTGATAACCATTTCCTTGGTGTTTTATTTGGATTTATCATGACTGCGATCTTACAGAGTTCTTCTGTTACTGTAAGTATCGTTTTTTGATGGCATCTCAGGGATTATTACATCTTCCAATCTGTTTCTTTATTATTCTTGGATGTAATATGGGATCTTGTGTGTCCGCATTGCTTGCCAGCTTAAGTGGTAACAAAGGTGCAAAACGTGCTGCGATGATCCATTTCTTATTTAATGTATTTGGAAGTATCATCATCTTTACAGGACTTAGCTTTGCACTTGAGCCTATCACAAACTTTTTCTTAAGTATTTCCGGTGGAAATCTTGGACGAAGTGTTGCAAATGCTCATACAACATTTAAGATCATTGAAGTATTATTTATGTTCCCATGTACACCTTTAGTTGTTGCATTAACAGAGAAGATCATCCGTGGAAAAGATCAAAAAAGTTCACCATAATGAATTGCAGTATATTACAGAGATTTCCTTAAAATCTCCTGCAACAATGATCCTCAGGCGAAGAATGAGTTAAGACGTATGGCTAATATGGCACAGGAGAATTTAGACCATGCCATCCACGGATTTCTAAATCAATCCGATGAATTTGTTGATAAAATCTATCATCGCGAGGAAGATATCAATAATGTCAGTCATGCGATCACTGATTATCTGGTAAAGTCCAACCAGCTATCACTGCCTTTAGCCGATCAGAAGATCTTGGGTTCCATGTTTTATGTTGTTAATGATATCGAACGTATCGGTGATCACGCAGAAAATTTTGCTGATTTTACAAAAACAGAGATCAAACATAACACTGGACTTACTGGAGATGCAAAAGAAGAAATCAAAAGATGTACACTGCTGTTTCCAAACTGTTAAAACTTTCCCTGGAGTGTTTTCATGGAACAAGATGGTGTCAACAAACCTGAAGAAAAGCTTGCTGAGATTGCAATTCTGGAAGCTTCGATTGACAAAATGGAACGCAGATATCAAAAACACCATATCAAACGTCTTGCCAAAGGCGAATGTGAGCCAAGAGCTGGTTTATTGTTCTCCGATATGCTTTCTGAATTAGAGCGTATTGCTGATCATAGTGTGAATATTGCTTATTCCATGAGTGATGAAGATGAAGATGAAATACTTGCTGCTGAGAATGAAGCCCTCACTGCTAAAAAAATTAAATTTGAGTTGAACCTAGAATATAAGAAAAGGATCTGCAAACCCTTTTGATACTTTATGTATCTTTGATCTGCAGATCCTTTTTCTTTTTTTTCCTTTTATAACTCTATCACTTTATAATCTATAGGTGCTACATTTGTCTTGATCACAGCGTTGCTCAAGTTCTTTAACAGCGCCTGTAATGCATTCTCATTGACCCCTTCTTTGACCTTGTTGAGATCTAGATTGATCTCTTCTTTTTCATCGTCGGATTGACGCGAAGTAATATTGCTTTTGTTCTCACTTGCTTCTCCAAAGACATCTTTTTTCTCGCTGATAAATCTTAAGATCGCAAGGACATTTTCAGTCGGTGCCATATATAATGCATATCCTGTCTGTAAGACTTTTTCACGGTTTCTAAGGCTAGTCAGTCTCAAAACTTCCTGATAGGTTTCTTTTGTCATTTTCAAAAAAATGCTCCTCGGTTAAATGGGTCCATCAGTCCATGCATTCCATATTCGTCTCCATAATAAATGCATGGCATTCCTGGGACAAAGAACTGAACTGCCATTGCAAGTCTTGTGAGTGCTTTTCCTTTCTGATCCATCTTTGATGTTATAACATATTCTGCCTGCTGCTCTCTCGATGGAAAGTTCTCGTTCATTCCTGTTGCAAGTGTCGTCCGAATTCTTGGAATATCATGAGAGGATAATAGGTTCATCAGTGCATAATACAGTGGTTTTGGATAGTTGCACTGTTGGGATATCAAAAATGTCTTCATATCTTTGGCACTTTGATTGCCGAGTAAATAATCTGTAACGTTGACTTTCAGCGGATAGTTCATTGCGCTGTCTAAGCCTTTACCCAAAGCGTATTTACGTTTCGTTCCGTAGCTTTCTTTGGTTGTGACATCTTCCCATACTTCCCCGATCAAGGCATAATTCTTGAACTTATTCTTTAGTTCACTTCGCAGTTTAAAGATAAATTCATCTGGAAGCTCATCGTCTGCAACATCCAGACGGAACCCTGATGCTCCAAGTTTTAACCAATGCTTGATCACCGAATCTTCTCCTGTGATAATGTAATCAACAAATTTTTCATTTAATTCATTGACTTCCGGCAGTGTTTCAAACCCCCACCAGCTCTTATAAGTTCCATCTTCGTTAAAGTCATACCAATCATAGTACTTTGACTCTTCCCCTTGATATGCCCCTGGTTCTTCGTAATTTCCCTTTTTGTTAAAATAGACACTATCATCCCCAGTGTGGGAATATACCCCATCCAAGATCACATGAATCCTGCGTTCTTTGGCAAGCTGGCATAGCCGCTTAAAATCTTCGTTATTTCCAAGGAATGGATCGACTTTCTTATAATCTGATTCAGATAAATACAACTGATCCCCAATCGTTTCAGATCATCAAGTTTGGATATGATTTCAATATCTCCACCAAAATAATCACATGGATCATAAAATTCTTTTGGAAGTGGTCCAAAATACTGGTTGTTCTTCCCAGTCATCATGCAGATAGACCGTTCTTCCCATACTTTCATGATAACTTTCCCGCGTTTCATATTTTCTTTTGTTTCCCTGGCAGAAACGATCTGGGAAAATCTGATACATGATTCCTTTTGACATCCACCTTGGGGGTGTCAAAATCTTCTTCATACACAGTGATCTGAAAACTATCCGGGTTGTCATCAACGATCATTCCTTCTCCTTGTGTCTTCCCATGTCTGGCTCCATAAAAATAACATTTCCCATGTTCCCAGATTCTGAAATAATGCCCAGACAACACCTGCTTCACTGGTCATCTTTATGTGTTCTTCCATGCAGTCTTTTTTCGTTTCATCTCATATTCCCGGTGAAAACTTTCAGAATACATGATGATCTCTGCCTTATTGACTTCCTGCCCTACATCATACAGGCGGATCATCATCTCGCTTCCACATGTGACTGCACCTACGGAGTTCTGTATTTTTCTACTGACGCGTTATGAATCATAATTTAATCATCTTTTTTGTAACTCTTATTTTACTGGTTTCAGATTCCAGATTTTTTCATTATATTGTTCAATCGTTCGGTCTGATGAAAAATATCCGGATTTTTTGCTGTATTAACAACTGTTTTTTTGATCCATTCATCCTTATGATCGACATACAAACGATATACTTTTTTCATATGTTTCGATATAAGACGGAAAATCTGCAAAGAAGTATGTAGTATGGATCTGCCTCTCCATATTCCCCAAATAAAAGATTCTGGTAAATCTCTGAATATTTTCTGTTTCCGTATCGTAACAGATTTCCTTCGATCAGACAATTACATACATCACGGATTCCTGGATGATTCTCGAAAATAATCCCTGGATTGTATGTATGGTACATTTTTTTATTGTAATTACCCTCAGCGCTGTCCCCGAAGATAAAAAGATATTCTCTGACCTACACGCTCTGCGATCTCTATATTGGCTCCATCCATAGTGCCGATCGTCAATGCACCATTCATCATAAATTTCATATTTCCTGTTCCAGATGCTTCCATTCCTGCGGTAGAAATCTGCTCACTGATATCTGCTGCCGGAATCAGTATCTCCGCAACCGATACACAATAATTTTCTACGAAAACCACCTGAATCTTTCCGTCCATATCTGGATCTTTATTCACCATTTCCTGAATGGAATGGATCAGCCTTATGATCTCTTTTGCCCTGGCATATCCCGGTGCTGCTTTCGCCGCAAAAATAAATGTGATCGGTGTTGTAATACATGTTGGATCTTTTTGATCTTCTGATATATATAAATGATATGCAGACATTTTAACAGCTGTCGTTTATACTCATGCAAACGTTTGCAATGAACATCAAAAAATAGATTCTGGGTTCACTTCGATCCCTTGCTTTTCTTTGATATACTTTGCAAAACGGATCTTATTATTTCGTTTGACCTTCTCATATTTTTTACAGAATTCTTCATCATCTTTATATAGAAGAAACTGTTCAAACAGATGATAATCTTTTAAAATATCCCCTTTCACATACTCTCTTACCAGATGATATAGCCCCTGATTGGCCAGTGCTAACCAACGTCTGTGTGTGATCCCATTTGTGATCGCAAGATATTTTTTGTGGAAAGATCTGATAAGATCCTTTAAAAATCCTCGTTTTTTAAAATATCAGCGTGAAGATTTGAAACACCATTGATCCTGCGGCAAAGAGCTACGCATAGGTTTGCCATGCGGATCTCATTGTTTCCGATCACTGCCATCTGTGCGATCTTTTTCTTCTTCCTTGCTGTAATATACGGAAAGTTTCTGACAGTATTTCTCATTGATCGCACAAATGATCTGATAGATTCTTGGAAGCAGTAAACGAAACATATTCTCATCCCAACATTCCATTGCTTCTGACATAATTGTATGATTCGTATAATGAAATATCTTCTTGACCATACCGTAGGCCTCATCCCATCCAAAATCTTCTTCATCCATTAGAATCCTCATAAGTTCTGGCATCGCCAATGCCGGATGTGTCTCATTGATCTGAATGACAACATGTTCTGGCAAAGGAGTTCAGATCATCAAATACTGCTTTATGTCTCTTGATCATCGACTGCATCGTTGCAGATGCCAGAAAATAAAACTGTTTTTAAACGCAGCATTTTACCCTGCATATGATCATCTGACGGATATAAGACTTTCGAGATTGCTTCTGCAAATGTCTGGTCTGCCATCGCTTTATCATAGATTCCTTCATTAAACGAATGAAAATCGAACCGCCGTTTGCTTCTGGCACTCCACAGACGAAGAGTTGCTGGCGTCTTAGTCTTGTATCCAATGATCGGTACATCATATGGGACTGCAATGACGGTATTATAATCTTTATGTTCAATCTTTAATCCATTCTCTGTCCAGTTTTCCTGAATCGTTCCATTAAAATGTACTTCCACACTTAATTCCGGGCGCTCGATCTCCCAAACATTTCCATCTCTTAACCAGTCATCTTCCATCTCAATCTGCGTTCCATCTACAATTTTCTGACGAAACATTCCATATTCATATCGGATCCCACATCCGAGTACTGGAAGTTCCATCGTAGAAAGTGAATCCAAAAAAACATGCTGCCAGTCGTCCTAGTCCTCCATTTCCAAGTCCTGCATCATTTTCTTCATCCGTAATCTTATCAAAATCAAGTCCCATCTCCCAGAATGCTTCCCGATATGCCTCATATAATCCTTGACTGATCAGATTATTAGAAAATGCCCTTCCCATCAAAAATTCGGCTGACATATAGTAAAGTTTCTTAACTCCCTGCTCTTGTACCCTTTTTCTGCTGTCTGCCCAGGATATCATGATATCATCCCTGATACACTCCGCTGCTGCCTTATAGATCTCATCATTTGTTGCCTCACTGATCGTTCTTCCAAGTGCATGAATTAATTTATTCTCGATCCGTTGTCCGATCTTATTGCTGTCCATATAGTCCATTGTGATCTAAGCCTCCTTTCTAGTCTTTATCTTTGACCTGTAAATTTATCTCATTTTTTGTCTTTATGAAGAATGGGCATCTTAAAATAAGATGCCCATTCTTCTTTGAAATTTATAATACACTATTATACATATCAAGATAAATCTTTGCAGATTTTGCAAAACTGTTATCGGATTCCATAGCTCTTCTGATCAGTCCATGTTTTCTCTTTGGACTCTGCAGAGTCTGTAATGCATAACGGATTGCTCCAAGCATCTCGTGTGCATTGTAGTTTGCAAATGAGAATCCATTTCCTGTATCTTCGTATTCATTGTAGCTTTGTACCGTATCACGCAGTCCACCTGTCTCACGTACGATTGGAAGTGTTCCATATCGAAGTGCGATCATCTGTGAAATTCCACATGGTTCAAATTTGGATGGCATTAAGAACAGATCACTCGCTGCATAAATCTGGTGTGCAACTGCATTATCATATGCGATATATGAGCATACTCTTCCTTTGTATTTTTTCTTCCATGTAACGGAAAAATTCCTCATATTCATAATCACCCGTTCCGAGAATGACAAATGCGACATTCTCTGTACACATGATCTCATCAACATGTATTTCACAAGATCCAGACCTTTCTGCTCTGTTAATCTTGTAACCATACCGATGATCGGAACTCCTGGTGTGATCGATAATCCAAGAGCCTTGATCAGTTCCTGTTTATCTTTCTTCTTTCCAGAAAGATCATCTTTGTTAAAATGATATGGAATCAATGGATCTGTCTCTGGATTAAATTCTTCCTGATTCATTCCATTTAAGATTCCCCATGTATCTCCTGCTCTCGCATTTAAGATACCTTCCTGACGGTATGCAAATGCTGGATCACGAATCTCCTGTGCATAAGTTGGACTTACTGTGCTTAAACGATCTGCAAACACAAGTGCTGCTTTCATGAAACTTGCACATTCATAGTTATGCATAAATTCTGGTGTGTCATACTTTGGATCGATTCCTAACCAATGTTCAAACTGATCGAAACCAAATTCTCCTTGATACATCATATTATGGATCGTAAAGATCGTCTTTGCATGTCCAATATCCCAATGTCCGTACTGTGTGCGGAGTAAGATAGGAATCAGACCTGTCTGCCAGTCATTGCAATGGATGACGTCTGGAATAAATCAATACGGCTTGCTGCTTCGATCACGGCACGACAGAAGAAAGCATACTGCTCTCCTTCTGCAAGTCCACCACGATATACCGCATCACCAAAAATCCTTCATTATCGATCAGATAATATGTAACTTCATTATAAACCAGTTCTTCTACACCTACATATGTTTCCCCACCACTAAAATTGATGTTGAAATCTGCCAGATGTCTTGTCTGTGCGCCATATTTCCCTTTCATCTGACTATGAAACGGCATGATCACACGGGCATCCGCACCGATCTGATTCAATTCCTTTGGAAGGGTTCCCATAACATCCGCTAACCCTCCAAGCTTCACAAATGGTGCACACTCTGCCCCTGCAAGCAGCACTTTCAGTGAATTGTTATTACTCATTAACACTTGCTCCTTTCGGAATAAATACTGGATGGTTTGATGATCCTGATAAGTGTGCATTTGAATAAACTTTTACGTGTCGGTCTAAAATTGTATGGTTGATCTCTGCCTGTGGTGCGATAAATCCTTCTGCCATAACAACAGAATTCTTGATCACAGCTCCCTCTGCAATCTGTGATCCACGGAAGATGACAGAGTTTTTCAACTTCACCATCAATCTCACATCCACTACTGATCAGGCTGTTGCTGACTTTCGCATTTGGTCCATATTTTGCTGGTGCTCCATCAGCAGATTTTGTGTAAATTCTTCTATTACCCAAGAATAATTCTTTGTAAACATCTGGTTTTAACATATCCATATTTACATTATAATATGCTTCTAAAGATGTAATACATCCTACATATCCTTTATATTCATATCCCTGAATTACAAGACGATCGAAGTTTGGAACGATAACATCAAAGAAAAAGTGTTTCTTATTATGTGCGATCGCTGTCTCAATAAAATCGATCAATCAATGTTGTCTTCATGATATAAGCATCCATGCTCTTCTTATTTGAACGATGTTTTCCTTCAGAATAGCACATATCAAGAACTTTATCGTCTTCATCTGTTTTTAAATAAACACCATCATAATCGCAGTTTGTTGAATCATCACTGTTATCAAAATACATCAGTGTGATATCTGCTCCTGATTTGATATGTTTATCTAACATATCCTGAAAATCTGCATTACAGATCACATAAGAACGTCCTAATAATACATATTTTTCTTTTGCTTTCTTTAAAAATCCAAGTGTTCCACGAAGTCCATCCATAACACTTGCGTATTCTCCGGATGGAGATGCATCATTAATATATGGTGGGAAGATATATAATCCTCCACGTTTTTGTTTAATCCCCAGTCTTTTCCTGAATTCACATGGCTCAACAGTGAATCGTAATTTCTTCTTGTTAATAATCCTACATTCTTAATCCCTGCATTTACCATGTTATTTTAACATAAAGTCAACTGTACGATAACGTCCACCAACAGGAAGTGCTGATAAACTTCTGGATCGTACAAGGTCTTTTAACTTTCTATTTTCTTCTCCTGCATTGATAATACCTAACATCTGTTTATCCATATCTTCAATCCTCCTAGTGTAAGATGGTATCTGGGTAGATCATTGCTCCGTCTTCAACAGTCGCATTTTCTAATGCAACACAATGATATCCGATTACAGTTACATTATTTCCTTCTCCAACCTTGCAACCCTGCTCGATGACTACTTCTTCATCGATCAGTGCTTTGTCGATCTGGCAGCCTGTTCTTACCACAGTATCTTTCATGATCACACTGTTTTTAACAACACTGCCTTTTCCAATCTTAACACCAGAATGGATGACACAGTTTTCTACTTCTCCTTCAATGACACATCCATCGGCAAGAATAGAATTCTTAACAGATGCACCTGGTGCTATATAATGAGGAGGTAATGAGAAGTTTCTTGTGTAGATTCTCATCTTATCATCATTTAAGTCAATCTGAGGATTTTTCATCCAGAAGTTCCATATTAGCTTCCCATAAACTGTCGATCGTTCCTACATCTCCAGTATCCATCAAATGAGTAAGCATACATCTTTCTTCCATCTTCTAACATTCTTGGAATAATGTTCTTACCAAAATCGTGTTCTGACTCTGGATCATTTCCATCATCGATCAGATACTGACGGATCAGTTTCCATTTAAAGATATAGATACCCATAGAAGCTTTTGTACTCTTTGGTTCTGCTGGTTTTTCTTCGAATTCATAAATACGTTCATCTTCATCTGTATTCATGATTCCAAAACGTTTTGCTTCTTCATAAGTTACATTCAGAACTGAGATCGTACAATCTGCACCTTTTCTCTTTATGATACTGAAGCATTTTTGTCATAATCCATGGTACAGATCTGGTCACCAGATAATACAATGATATGATCTGGATCAAAATTATCAATGAAATTGATGTTCTGATAAATCGCATCTGCTGTTCCACGGTACCAGTTACCTGTTTCTCCCTTCATATATGGAGGTAAAACATAAGCACCTCCGTTTAAGCTGTCAAGATCCCAGAATCCTCCAGTACCAATATATGCATTTAACTCCAGTGGTTCATACTGTGTTAAAACTCCGACTGTGTCAATTCCTGAGTTTGTACAGTTTGACAGTGGGAAGTCAATGATCTTATATTTTCCACCATAGGATACGGCTGGTTTTGCTTTCTTCTGAGTTAATGCGAACAATCTGCTTCCTTGTCCCCTGCAAGCAGCATCGCAACGATTTTTTTTTTGTTAATCATAGCTCTTTGTCCTCCTTTATTTTACACCTTGATCATTATTCTTTTTGTTCTTCTTGTCTTGTTTTGTTTTCTTTTTTGGCTGTTCTCTTCTTTCTCTTTGGTTGTTTGCTTTGTTACCTTTATATCTTCTTTTTTGGGAGTGTCTTTCTTCGTTGCCGGGCCTCTTCTTTTGTTACTTTCTTTGTAACTTCCGGCTTTTTCTCTACTGTTTTCTTCACAGCTTCTGTTTTCTTCTCCTGTGCCGCCTTCTTTGCTGGCTCTGCTTTCTTTGCAGTTTTTTTTTGGCTCTGCTTTCTTTGCTACACTCTTCCGTGGTTTCGTCTCCACTTCCTCGATCTTATAGTAAACAACACTTAATGGTTTTAAGGAAATTTCTGCTGCCTGTTGGTAAACAGCTTTCTTTCCTTCAGATGGTACTTTCACACGTTTTGTTGAAACTTTTGTTTCTGAAACATCACCATCTCCACCAAAATCAAGCTCACTGCTGTCTAAGATCTTCGTAAGTTTTGATTTCTTTGGCAATGGAACCTTGTATTTATCCCATTCCATCGGTGTAAAATTGCAGACACAAAGAATCTGTTGTTGTTTTCTTCCTCTGCCCTTCTTATTCTTTCGTATAAATGCTACAACACTATGATCTGCATCACGCTGTAAACACCATTCAAATCCTGCTGGATCCTGATCTAATTCATAAAACGCTGGATGAGCTTTATAAATTTCATTTAATTTTGCTACATATTCGTGGAAAGAATCATGCATCTCATACTGATCGATCAAGAACCAGTCAAGCTGTTCTTTGTCTCTCCATTCTACAAATTGGGCAAATTCTCCACCCATAAATAATAATTTCTTTCCTGGATGTGCCATGGTAAATCCATATAATGTTCGCAGTGAAGCAAACTTCTCATCATATGCACCATACATCTTATTGATCATAGAACCTTTGCCATGAACAACCTCATCATGTGAATATGGAAGAATGTAATTCTCACTGTAAGCATAGTCCATAGAGAAAATGATCGCTCCATGATTATCCTTACGATACAATGGATCAAGTTCCATATAGTAAAGAGTATCATGCATATATCCCATATTCCACTTGTAAACAAATCCTAGTCCTTCCGGATCATCAACATCACTTGTTACCTTTGGATATGCTGTTGATTCTTCTGCGATCGTCAAGAATCCCTCATGTGTTGTACGAAGTGCTTCGTTTAGATTGCGAAGGAAATCAACTGCTTCATAGTTGATATTGGTTCCATCTTCATTCGGCACATATTCTCCTTCCTGTTTCCCAAAGTCAAGATATAGCATTGCAGATACAGCATCAATACGAATTCCATCGATATGATAAACATCTGCAAAGAACATCGCACTTGAGATCAAGAAGCTCTGTACTTCTGGTTTCCCATAGTTAAATAATAAAGTTCCCCAGTCAGGCTGGCTTCCCTTCCTTGGATCTTCGTGATCATAAATATGTGTTCCATCAAACATTGCCAGTCCATGCTCGTCTCTTGAAAATGTGCTGGAACCCAATCAAGGATGACACTGATCCCTGCTTTATGTAACTCATTGATCATATAATTGAAATCTTCTGGTGTTCCATATCTTGATGTTACGCCGTAATATCCTGTTACCTATATCCCCAAGAAAGATCATATGGATATTCTGTGATCGGCATCAGTTCAACATGTGTATATCCCATCTCTCCAAGATAAGGGATCAGCATGTCCGCGATCTCACGATAATTATAAAATCTCTCTCTTCTTCCTGCGGCATTCTCCATGTTCCAAGATGCAGCTCATAGATAGACATTGGCTGATCTAATGCCTGGCGTTTCTTTCTCTGATTGATAAAACGTTTATCAGACCATTTAAAAATCATCGAAATCCCAGACTTTCGAAGCTGTATCTGGTCTGCATTCTGCATAAAATGCAAAAGGATCACTCTTATATCTGCAGATTCCATCATAGCCTTCTACATGATATTTATACAGATCACCTTTCTTCAGTCCTTCAATCTCGATCGTATAGATCCCGTCTTTGTCACCTTTCATCGGATGTGCAAGAGGATTCCAGAAATTGAAATCACCTACGACACTGACTGATTTTGCATTTGGAGCCCAAACAGTAAATCTGTGAGTCTTTGTCTTCTTCTGATAATGGCATCCAAATGTTAAAGGTATGTTTGTCTTGCCTTTCCCAGTCTGAAACAAATACAAATCCTCACGATTGATAGTTTCATTCATAGTTCCTCCTTAAAACTTCAAAACAAAAGAATTGTGATCGAACTCCACACTTACAGAAAATCTTATCTTATAAGACTTCTTTGTGAAACTAAAAAGTCTAATAAAATAAAAAAGCGTAAACAGCCATGAACAATCTTCTTGTAAATGGCTTATTTACGCTTTCATAGTCATATCTTTAATTTCTATAGGTATAATAAAAATGTGACACGTTGTCATCTTACAAGATATTTTCATATTCAAAGAACAATGTACTGTAAATATCTTTCGTTTCTAGTCCACTTTCTGGTCATTTATCCGCTGTTCAAAAAGTGTTTGTTTCACTAACTTTATTATACCAAAAATTAAAGTATATTTCAACAAATTGTACAATATTTAATGCACTATTTATATCCATATTGTGAAATTCATCCAAGCAATTTAATATACAGATGTAGAATTTCTCATTTTAGGATCATATCCTGCTTTTTCAAGGATTTAATGATCTTATTTTTATGTTCTGTACCGAATGCTTCCATTGTGATCGTAAGTTCTACCGCACTATTTCTGTTGATACTTACGAACTGGTTATGCTCTAGTTTGATAATATTTCCCTGTGCATCTGCGATCACATCAGAAACTTTATTAGTTCTCCTGGTTTGTCTGGAAGGAATACAGATACCGTAAAGATTCGATCTCTCATGATCAATCCATGCTGTACTAAAGATGCGATCGTAATGACATCCATATTTCCACCACTGATGATAGAAACTACTTTCTTATTCTTAACATCCAGATGTTTTAATGCTGCAATTGTTAGTAATCCAGAGTTTTCTGCTAACATCTTGTGATTTTCTAACAAGTCTAAGAAACATGGGATCAGTTCTTCATCTTCTACTGTGATGATATCATCAACACCAATCACTTTAATCTTTGGATTCAGTAATTTGGCAAGAGTGGAAACACCGGTTGCCAGTCCGCCTCCTCCGATTGGAACTAGAATATACTCAACCAGCGGAAGTTCTTTGAAGATTTCCATGGCTATGGTTCCCTGACCGGTTGCAACCGTCAAATCATCAAAAGGATGGATAAAGGTATATCCATGCTTCTCAGCCAGTTCATAAGCATGTGCACATGCTTCATCATAAACATCTCTTCTTCTTCAGATAATGTACTGATCTTGTAATATGCACCACGGATCTTGTAAGCTCCTGTAAGCTGCATGTTTTCTGGTTTTAAATAAACATCATTTCCTGTCTGGTCTGAAAAATATTCACTTTTGATCAGCTTGGTAGGAAGGACAACCTCCTGCACTTTATTATATGCAGCTTCAAAATCTTTTAGTTCTAACATTTTAATTTTCTTCTCCTTTTTCGAATAATGCATTGACAAACATATCTGGATCAAATCTCTGAAGATCATCAACCTGTTCCCCAATACCAATATATTTTACCGGTATTCCTAATTCAGACTGGATTGCGATTGCAATACCACCTTTTGCTGTCCCATCTAATTTCGTTAAAATAATACCGGAAATATCTGTTGCTTCTTTAAACTGTTTTGCCTGTGCCATGGCATTTTGTCCAGTTGTTCCATCTAAGACGATCAGTGTCTCTAAATAAGCTTCACTGTATTCTTTTTTGGATGATACGATTAATCTTGCTTAACTCATTCATCAGATTCTTCTTATTATGAAGGCGTCCTGCTGTATCACATAACAACACATCGACATCTCTTGCTTTTGCTGCTGCTACTGCATCGTATACAACAGCCGCAGGATCTGCACCTTCTGCCTGACTAATGATATCAACCCCAGCACGATTTGACCATTCTTTTGAGCTGTTCGATCGCTCCAGCACGGAATGTATCCGCAGCTGCCAGTAATACTTTTTTTTCCTTGTCCTTTTTAGTGATGCTGCAAGTTTTCCAACAGATGTTGTTTTTCCCTACACCATTTACTCCAATGACAAGAACGACACTTTTTTATCAATAAAATCATAAGCACTATCTTCCAGTCTCATCTGATCCTTAATAGAATCAATCAAAAGCTGTCGGCATTCTTCCGGCTCTTTGATCTTATTTTCTTTTACTTTTTTCTTCAGATCTTCAATGATATTCATTGTTGTATCAATTCCCATATCACTCATGATCAAAATTTCTTCCAGTTCTTCATAAAAATCTTCATCTATTCCAGAAAATCCACTGAAAATAGAATCAAAACTTGAGGCAATATTATCTCTTGTTTTTTAATCCCTGTGCAAGTCTTTTAAAAAAACCTTTTTTTTCTCTGACATAGCTGTTCTCCTTTTATTCATCTAAATCATTCTCGATCAAATTTACAGAAACCTGAGTTGAAATACCTTTTTTTCCTGCATCGTGATCCCATATAAAACATCTGCTGCCATCATCGTTCCTCTTCGATGTGTGATCACAAGATTTTGAAGAAAATAGCTATCAACATTTAATTGACGGCTTTAAGGCG